>Ga0172369_10007229_pt1 | contig 12940 bp, 14 predicted proteins | sample LakKiv25m_FD_114539 | JGI IMG/M metagenome (GOLD analysis project Ga0172369, IMG submission 114539) | Freshwater microbial communities from Kabuno Bay, South-Kivu, Congo - kab_022012_11.25m | ecosystem: Environmental > Aquatic > Freshwater > Lake | place: Democratic Republic of the Congo... | reverse complement strand
CAGTTTCCGCCAAAGGCGGACAAGGTCCGAGTAACTCTTTTCCCGCCACCTTAGCTCAGTTGGTAGAGCAATGCTTTCGTAAAGCAGAGGTCCCGAGTTCGACTCTCGGAGGTGGCTCCAAGGTGGGATAAACGCCAAGAGTAGGTCGTCGGTTCAAATCCGACTATCGGCTCCATAAAGATTAAGAATAAACACTTTTGCGCTCCGCCTCGCCAAATAGCGCAGGTGGGAACCAAAGTTCCAAGTATAAAAAATAGACAAAATTTGTAATAAATTCGCCTATTTTTATTGCACCCCAACCGGGCTAGAACCGATTATTTCAAATATTGCGCTAATCCCCTCATCCTTCATTAACTTCTCTCAACATTGATACAAGTATTTCTTTAGTGAACTTGCAGAAAGGTTTGTCGATCTTTTGTTTAGTACCGAACAATGCCTCGCTTTCTAAGGCGCAACCACCTCCACAAATATAAATGTAAGCACAGTTAAGACACTTATTTTTATTGATGGTTAGGTTTTCTGACCATTCTTTATAAATTTTATTTTTAAAAATATCTTCAAATTCTATTTCTTTTATATTACCGATTTCGTTTTCATTTGAATTCCAGTAGCCATGACAAATAGTCAAATCTCCATTTGGCCTTATGGTTATTTGATTACCACCTATGGCACCACAGTCACTATATTTAAATTCTTTATCATAGAATGAACGATATTTTCTATTTATTCTGTCTTCGGAGAAACCTTTTCCGCGAAGTCTTTGATTGGATTTAAATATAAATTCCCCAACCTTTTTATAATAATTCTTCCATTCGTCAGTCTTGGTGGTATAGTGCATAAGGTTATAACTAATATCTTTTACGTTGATCTTTTCCAACCAATCCAAAAATCTCTCACTGTTTTTTAAAAATTCATCAGTAATGGTTATGGAAAGTCCAAAAGGAATACCAAGCCTTTTAATCAAATCTATTTTTTCTATTACGGCCTCGTACACACTTCTCAAGTCACCTTCGAACTTACGATAACAGTCGGTAATATCCTTGGGCCCATCAATGGAAACGCCTAAAGCGATATTATTTTCTTTAATAAATCGGGCTATTTCTTCATCTAGTAAGGTGACGTTTGAAACTATAGAGAATTCTATGTTATATCTTTTTTTCTTGCTTAATAATACACCATATTTTATAACCTCAAAATTAATCAAAGGTTCCCCGCCGTAGAAAACAACGGTGCCATTATCGGCAATTTTGTTTAAATGAACACTAAATTTTTCTAAGGCTGTTTCAAGAGTATCTTTCGACATATACTCAACCTGTTTTTCCGACAATGTACCGATAAAACAATAACGGCATCTTAAATTGCAGGTATTATCTGGAATAATGTACATCAAATTGATTCTTTTATTCGTATTTGCGCCAATTACTTCTCTAACAGCTTGTAAGGCTAACTCATCTTGTTTGGGGTTATCAATTATGATGCCTGACTGCCACAGGCTTTTTAATCCATTGGATTTAAAGTCTTTTAAGTCTTCTTTAAAAACGTTTGTACATTCTTGTTCCGACAAAAATATAGGGTTCATTAATAAAGAATTAAAGACTGCGTATACGCCCTTTTTAACCCTAATTTTTTTAGCGTATTTTGAGATCATGTTATTTCTTTTTGAGAACGAAAAAATTTAGGGCAATCGTTATCTCGGAGATATTTTTTGACTCATTTTTATTAAGTGATTTTGTTAAGGGACTCATCTTAAGAAGGTGATTAAGCTGTTCGTTTGTTAGGGAATACTTTTGATTAATCTCTGCCTTGGTCACTAAACTGAACTTAGCTAATATATTTTGACTCACTTCTTCCTCTTTGGTGTAAGTCGGGATTTCAAAAGCGCTTCTTAGCTCCATTAAGTATTGCTCTTTTGGAGAAACTTTGATAAAAATGCCATCCTCTTTTAATACTCGACTTACTTCCTTTTCATTAAATGGTGATAGGATGTTAATCACAACATCAATCGATTTATCTTTAATTGGTAAGTTGGTGACATCAGCGACAGCAAATAGTAGGTTTGCCGAGATGAAATCGGTAGCCAGTATAATAGCATCCTTTGAGTTATCAATTCCTATTAATATGTGAGGAACATCTAATCCTTGACTTATTAATTGATCATGCATTCCTTCGCCACAGCCAAGGTCAAGAATAGTCAACTGAGTACTATCTAGCTTTTTCATATTTTCTACGATTACGAGATGCATATTTTCGTAGAAATTGCCTTGAATAAAATCTCTTCTGTGCTGAAACAGTTCCTTATCGTAAATAGTACTTGGTTTAAAATGGCTTGTATTTAATAAAAATAGCTCGCCTTTTTTAGAGATATTAAAGGTATGATTTTTTGGACAGCGTAATGAGCTTGCTTCGATATTTAATCTTTCCCCACAGATAGGGCAGGCAGAGATTTCTCTTATTCCGCCGAAAGTTTTAACTGCTAATGCGATTTTCTTTTCCATATTGATGCAAATTATATTATACTATGAATCACACCTACCAATCAATAAATGGCTCTACTAAATTATTGACTTTTACCTTTTATCTGCTATCCTTTTATATACGAAAGGAGAGATAAATGAAAGTCCTTGATATAAAGGCTAACCAAGCTGGCAAATATAATTCAACAAATATTTCATCTAGCACTTGTAACTGCGGTGCATGCAACTGCAACTGTGGCGGTGGAGGTTGTATCGCAAAAAAAATTAGTGTTAACCTAGACAAAAAAGTTTCCAGTATTTACAGCTTGTCAAACTAATTTAATATAAATAATTGTTTGCAATAACATTGAGACATTATGAATCTTTTTATAGTGTCTCATTTGTTTAATTTTGTGCTTAATCTTGAGTTTTTTAGAAAGTCCTATATAGTTAGCTAAGAATCGAGTTGGTGGTCTCTGCGCTACTCGGCTCGCCAATTTTATTACTGGGAACAGTAGAATACTGTTATAATCATGCTATGCGACATACAATTAGAGCGATTATAATACAAGACAAAAAGTTGTTACTTGTTAGTGGTCATGATGCAGATTATTATTGGAGCCCAGGCGGAGGTATTGAGAAAAACGAAACGGCCCTAGAGGCACTAAGCCGTGAACTATCGGAAGAACTTGGAGTTAAAATCAAGTCCGCAAAGCATTATCTGTCATATACTGTCAAAGAAACAAATCAGAAAGTTGATAACTTTCTTGTTGAAGTCATTGGAGAGATTAAGCCAGGCGGGGAAATTACCAACACAACTTGGTTGTCCAAAGAAAACTTTTTGAATAAAGATATCAACATATCTGTGGGTTTAGCTACAAAATTAATACCTTCATTGATTAAAGATCGCTTACTTTAAACTAAGCTTTTTATATTGGTGATATATATTGAAAAATATAAGCTGGTTCCTGCACTACTCGGCTCTCTAATATATGTGCGATGGAACTAAGTTCCTGAATATAAAAAATAGACTAAATTCGTAAGATTTAGTCTATTTTAATTATCCCACTGTCGAGATGATATTCTATAATTGAGAACTAAATGGCAATGTTTTGATAAAACTTGTCATAAAATCCCAATCTGGTTTGTTGTTTTTTGTCGGAAGCTTGACTTTTATATCACCGGTTCTTTTGCTTGCTACACGACCGTAACTAAATCTGTATGCTTCCTTGTTTATAACGGTAGCAATAAATAACAAAATTTCAGTATTCACTTTTTCAAATCTTGCCACAAGAGCCTTTGTCCTTGTTCCTAAATAATAGTCTTGAGGCTGAGTTGTGGCAAAAAAATTGCCCCTATCAGCAAGCGTTAAAGAATTTTTGTGGTTATAAAGATGATATGCTATTAAGTCTTCAGTATATGCTACAACACCATTATTGATAGCACTGTGACCAATGACAGGATTTTTGCCTCTCAAGCTCGAGTAATAAAGTAAATCTTTTCCGGTTTCAATTTTAAAGAGATCACTTAGTTTGTAAAACTGCCACTTATCAGTTCCTAGCTTTGGCACTGATAAATTTTTAGCCGGTTTTTTAGCATAGAAGTAATTGTGTGTGTGTGAGTTGATAAACTTTTCCATAAAATCCCAGTCTGGTTTGCCATTCTTGGCAGGAAGTTTGATTGAACGAGATTTTAACCGTTCTTGGCTAGCTTTTCGTCCATAATTATAGCGATACTGTTCTCGATTCATTATCGTCACTAAAAACATTGCAATATTTTGAGTCATATTAAACTTTGGGATTAATTTTTCCACATGATCGCTAGCAGTAAAGTCAGTATCCTGATAAGAACAAAAGCCAAGAACGGCACTATCGATTGTTAAAACTCTGCCTTTCTCAGTATAAAAATTATAAAAACCCTCGATGCCATTACTGGTCGCTTGTGTGGTTACGAATGGAAACTTGCCAACCCCAAATTCTTGGAGTTCAAGCAATGATGTGGTTTTTGTTCCTTTTACTTCGAATAAATCTGTAAGATAAAAGCTTTGCCATCTCGCTATGTCCATCTTATTCTTCATCGTTAATGCCCAGTTTAAAAAGTGTAAATTGTTTAATGGTTTCTGAAAAATCATCGATAGTCAAATTAGAATAATCCGTCTCCATGTATGCTTCAGCACACCATTCATCGTCAGCTGTTACAACCTTGAGAACCGATAAGCCAGGTATACTTTTATGATTCCGATAGTTATCAATCCACTTTTGCTTAACTTCATTTTCAAACTTACCAAACAAGTCAATCCTGCCTTTATTTTTACGTTTTACAAAACCATCATCTTTATAATAGCCAAAATATACTTCTTTATTTTTTGGGTGCGGTCTTTTGGCAGTAAAAACCATAATACAAGAAACTACACCAACTTTTGAGTTAAAGAAAAGCTCATCAGGCATAGAAAATACCGCCTCTAAAGTATGTGTTGATAATATTTTCTTTTTATATTCCCAAACTTTACCTGAGGTTGCTAATGCTTCTTGCATGGGAACAATGGCCACACATTTTCCACCTTGACTTAAGCATTCTAAGTTGGCAATGATAAATTCGAATTCATCAGTATCAGTTTTCTTATCGCTCTTATAGGGCGGGTTGAGAAGACCGACATTAGGATATTTAGCCTTAACGACCTTAATGATGTCTTCATCAAAACAGCTGCCATGATAAATATTAGTTTTACCGTCTTGGTGAATAAACATATTAGAGCACGCTAGAGGAAAAATCTTGTCAGAAAGTTCGACACCAATAAGCTGACTTGATTTAATCTTATCTTCCTTATTCTTATCACCCCTTGCGTCTTTAATCATCAAACTCATTGCTGATACTAGAAACCCACCCGTACCCGTACAATTGTCGTAAACAATACTATTACAATTAACTTCAGCTAGCAGTGACATAAATTCAGTAATATGAGGAGGCGTTAAAACAATACCAAGCCCTTTGTCAGAGTTCGCATATCGCAAAAACTCTATATATAGTTGACCGAGTGCATCAAAATAGGCATGAGTCCTTATAAAATCTTTAATGTTTTCATTAATCGCGGTGATTATATCTCGTAAATCCGTCCCCTTAAGTAAAACCGTGTTATTAACAATCAGCTTAAATCTCCCATCTAGAATTTTTAATTTGGCTTCACCTATTTTGTCGGATTCAAACATATTATGTGTTGTTAGAATCAAAAAATCCGCCAATTGTCTAGGGTCAGAATATTGTTTATAGGTTGCAACAAAAGCATCATTTTCTAATGCAATTAGAATACAGGCGATTAACAATGCCCTCTCATCTTCAGAAACCTTGAGCTGATGAAGCCTTTTATTTAAGTTTTGAGAAAAAGTCAGCAGTACTTGATAGTCTTGGCGGAATTTCTCTGGACTCTTAATATATTCGTCCAAATAATTATTTAGGGTCAGGAGCTTGCCACTAAAAATCGATGTTGCAGTTTGCTCCCCTTTGAGTTGGAGGAAATGAGAGACTTTTAAATCCTTTCGGTTCTCACCACTAACTGCAATTGATAAAACATCAAAACCTTTTGATAAAAAAGAGCTATATAACAAAGCACCATCAACGGCATATTCTGCATATTTATTACCGGTTTTACTTGCGTGCTTTGCCGTAGAACCCTTACACTCAACCGATATAATTAAATCAGAAATTTTTCGATTTTGGATAATAAAATCAGGACGACCATTGCCGGTACCGGCAGCTTTTGAGGCAGCTACTAATAGTTTATTGATTTTTTCATTTTTAGATGACTGTCGTTCATAAATCCACTCGAAATTATGCGTTCCAAGTGCGACAGAATCTGCATTTTTTCTTAAATAGTCCTCAAAGATTATTTCAGTGTTTGTTTCGTTTATTGTCGCCATAGTGCAATTGTAGATATATTTCTAGAAAAAAACTAGTATATATCCAAATAATTTAACTGAAAAAATTAATTTAGCCTGTGCTACTCATCTCTCTCAATAGAACACAATTAATAAGCTATCAATTCGGTAGCTTGTTGTTATTAATTACGCACATGACTATTCTGCTAGGTGCTTTTTGTGGTAATATTTAAAATGATTATTTTTATAAATGGCTCTATCAATTCTGGTAAATCCACAGTCTCTAAAATTCTTCAAGAAAGAATACCCAATACGGCGCTTGTCGAGCTTGATAGTATTAGGGCTTTTGTTGATTGGCTTCCAACAAATGAAGCAATACCAATAGTTCATGATGCCGGAATTGAGATTATTAAATCATTTGTAAAAAATGATTTAAATATCATTATTCCTTATCCTTTATTAAGGAAGAGTTATGATAAATTTGTAAAAAACCTGGATAAAAATAACACCAAAATTTATGCCTTTACCTTAAGCCCAAAATTAGAAAAAGCAATAACCAACAGAGGAACCCGAAAATTAGATAAAAAAGAAGTTGATCGTATCCATTATCATTATAGTATTGGCATAAATAATCCTGGGTACGGAGAGACCATCGACAACTCTGAACAATCCCCTGAAGAAACCGCAAACGAAATACTAGAGTTAATAAAAAAGACTTAATTTGGTCTCTGCACTACTCGCCTCGCTAATATATGTGCGATGGAACTAAATTCCCAAGTATAAAAAAGACGATTTTCTTAATGAAAGTCGTCTTTTTTTTATTAGGACTGCCTTTTGAAACTACATATTTCATATGAGATTTTATTTCTAATCTCTCTTCGGCAACAGTTAAAGAGATTTTGCCCGTAATATTCTCTGAACGTCAAGCAAGGATAATTTCTTCTTATCTTTCAAGAGACTCTCAGTTGTTTTTCTATCAATTTTTTCTGTAAGAAGCAATGAGTCGGAACCCACGAGTTCATAATGGTTTTCCACCTTACCCACTCTGCCTGATATAACATTTCCTTTCTGTAAACTAAAAGTGCCCATATATTCTTTGACTTGATATTTTTTACCAGTTTGCAGATTCCGTAATGTTAGCGAGACACCGAGTCGAGTTTGAAGCACCTCAAAAATTCCGTATTCATTCTCTTGAATTTCTTTGTAAAACCTAAGTTTTGAAGGAGAGTATTGCAGGGGATTATTTTTAATAAAATCTTCAAGAGAAGTTTCTCCATCTTCCAGCTTAAACTCAAAGAGAAGCCACTCACCAAAGCGTTGTTCGTCACCCGGTAAAGTTTTAATGGCATCTCCAAGCTGAAAACTTTCGTCTAGATCGTAAAATTCAATAATAGCCCGTCTGAGCTCCGGCTTGAAACTCGGATCTTTAGAATAATGATTCAGAACATTTGCGATTGATCCTTTTTTCATTGACTTACTCGGACGAGTTAAATATATTGTTATCTTTCTTGAATAATCTTCAGAGTTGCCTCAACCGATGGATTATCGCTTGGCAGGTAGAGGACTCTGTTGCCATACATTTCCTCGAGCGCGCGGAAAAACTCATCCCCCCACGAAGGAGACAAAGAAATGATGCCGTCGAAGTCTATCTCCACTTTCTCGGCGTTTGGGTCCAAGGTCGGGCGAATGGCGGCAAATGCTTCTTTGCCGGCAGGTCTGGATGTTAAAACTAATCCAAATTTTTTCAGTTCAAGCTTCATAGTTAATACTCTATTTTAGTTAATGTCCCTCTAATATGCCTATCTGCTAGCGAAACTTGCGCTCCAGCTCTATTCATAGTCGCAAGCGCGATACCCGACTGTAAGCTCATCTTGATAGGATACTCTGCTGCCACACTTACAACGAATTTTAAGCCGTTTCCTCTTTGTTCCGGAGCTCTGCCGGATATACGTTCGGTTAGTGCAACCTTTAGAGCTTCAACATCATCTTTTAGCTCGGGACGCACTCTTCTGAGCGTTGCTTTGATACCCACACCTCGGTCAGCTAAGACAACTATACGCTTGCCTGTATCATAGGCGAAAAATATGCCAGGTACATCGGGCCAGTTGCCCAAGTTATGGTCAAATGAGTTATTGCCGATTTCTCCAGTAACCGCCGTCAAAAGTGGCGCTAAGTCAGATACTTCCGCTTTTTGGCTAAGCAAGATTGCCATGCTCTCAAGTCTAGCTCTAAAACGATCTTGTGTATCACAGTAATAGTCTTTGAGAATTTCCGGAGTTGCTTGGTTTTCTGCCCATGTTCGGGCAATACTGAAAACGTCACTACTGAATCTTTCAAGTGCTTCACGTTCATAGTATCTGTAACCGCTGGGGTTTTTTATTGCCGGCAGCTTTCCTGACGCATCCCAACGCCTCAAAGTCATAATAGAGACTCCCAAGAATATGGCGGCTTTTCCAATCGGTATTAATCTTTTATCATTTTTCATATGTATAGATATGATATCAAAGTCTATACAAAATGTCAAATGTATATACAAAAACCGTAAAGTATATACAATTAATAAAGACTCCTTATCATGGCCGCCAATCAGCAGTTCTACTGAAGACTGTTAAGGGGCGACCTTCTTTTTATGTAATTCCTGCGCTACTCAACTCGCCAATATGCGCTATTTGGAACTAAGTTCCCAAGTATAAGCTAAAAAAGAACCTTTCGGTTCTTTTTTATATGCTTGCTTGAAGGCGACCCTCTTTAGAGTCGGCTCTCACAATCACCCCTTATATCATATGATACAGGTCTACAAAACTCGATGCAAGGGTTTTATTTTGGCAGCAAAAAAACCTTGATTTGAAAAGGAAATTTGTAATATCTCACATACCAAATTGCTCTAGTAGAGTTCATAATAAAGCTTGTTAACACAAGGTTTTTGTCATGAAAAATCTTTGGATTATAGTAGGGGTTATCATTCTGCTAGCTTTTCTAGTTATTTTTATTATATTTCTTTTGAGAAACATCTCAATCTTAAGTCTCCCATCTCAGGAGCCTGTCGCAAGCCCCATAACTTTAGAAAGCTATTCTCTCAGTAATGCAACTGTCACATTTACCGACACCGGTTCTATAAAGAGCAACGATTTATATCGCAGTGTCAGGATTACCATATCAAAAGATATTAAAAGAGTTGAGATTTTAGCAGGTTACAACTATACGCCAATCAAGTCATCAGTCTATGAGAATACTCCTGAAGCTTATCGTGCATTTCTGGCTTCTATCCAAGTAGCCGGTTTTGGCAAGGAGAAGAGAAACGTCAAAGTTACTAGTCCAGAAGGTCAGTGTCCGCTTGGGCATAATAGATATTTTTTCTCAGCAACAGACATTCCTGAGATGCCTCAAAACTTATGGTCATCAAACTGTTCTGTTGCCATGGGCACTTTTGACGGCAACTTTTCCACCATTCAAAGCTTGTTTAAAGCGCAGATTCCTGACTATAACAAATTTACTGCAAATGTTAATTTCCAATATAAAAAGCTCCGAAATACTTTTCTCGAAGCTTTTTTTGAATCTTATTTTCGCAGTTTTTTATTTAATCCAGTAGTTTTTCCTGGCGTTTTTAATCTGTTCCTCAAGCCAAGTGTCAAAATCTTTTGTTTTTATTAAGATATGGCTTGCCGTTCTCTCTTCACCGTTAATAGCATTTAGTTTGATGATATGGTAGCCATAAACTGTTTTGACAAGTTCGGTTGTTTGGCCGGGAGCGGTAAGTTTCCACAAAGCATCTTCAAACTCAGGAACAAGCGTGCCCTTTTTGACAGAACCAAGGTCGCCGCCTTTTGCCGCAGTTGTATCTTCTGAGTATTTTTTCGCCAGTTCTGCAAAGTCTTCGCCTGCTTTTACTTTCGCTAGAACTTCATTGGCCTTTTTCTCAGTATCAGCATTCAAGTTTTTATCTTGTTGGAATTCATTTTGCAGCTTGCCATAAAGAAAGGTATCTACATAGAAATCAGATTTAAATCTTTCTACCGTCAAACCATAATATTTCTTTAGGTTATTTTTAACCTCTTCCTCGCCGCCGGTCCTTTTCACAAATTCATTGAAAGAATCATCCAGCTCTTTCTGAGTGTATTTGATTTTTCTTTTTTTAACTTCTTGCTTTACGATTGCATTTTTTATCAAAAGATCTTTAATCCTAGTTTTTGCATCTGCCAAGGTCTTTTTAGCTTCATCTGAGTTTACATCAAGTTTTTTCTCACCTTTGATGTAGAACTCTGTGATATAAGTCGAGTAGGCTTTGTTATAATCCTGATATTTAGCATAAGACACCGGTTGTCCATTCACAAAAAATGCAGGATAAGGAATAACTCTCGCAACAGACATAGTAACATTATCGTTCCAACCAAACTTATATATTCCAACAGTAAAAACGCCAAGCAACATCACCGCAACAAGCGCTACAGTGGCGATAACCATGTAGAGTCTGTTACCCGTGATTTGGGATATTTTGTCTTGACCTGTAGTTTTTGTGCTACTGTCACCAGATGACTTTTTCAGTTTGCTCGTCAGAGCTTTCGCATTTATTTTCTTTTTTAAACCACCCGAAGCCTTTTTGACCCCTTCTTTTTTCTCTGCCATTTATCCATCTCCTCTAGTTATAATAACTAATATCCATCATATCTCTTTTCGGCTCGCTCGGCAATAATAATTTTTGCTATTTCACACTCAGCCTGCTTGCCAAAGCTTCTGCAATATCATCCGCCGATAAGTCTTTTTTACTTTTACCTTTCTTTTCAATGAGTTTCATTATAACCTCTCTGACAACTGATGGTTTTGAGACATTTTTCATCTCTATCTCCATGCCTGAAACGGACTTGATTTTAACATTTCCAAGCTCCATAACAGTTGAGAGAAAACCGGAAACACTGTAGGTAATATCCTGAACTTTTTGGAGGTCTATCTCTTTCACTTCCTTGTTAAAAAGCCCTTTTTGATGAGCTTCGATAATACGTTCGCTGGTTAGCACATAAACGTTATAGTACCATGTGAGCCAAGTATAGAATCCATATGAGAGGGCAAAGATGATACCGAGAAGCGCGGCGATATTCAAGTAATTTGAGACAAATGAAAGTATAGCGAGCTGGCTAATATAAACCATAAAAAATATTGAAACAACAAGAAACAACAAGAACTTGAGACCTTTTTTATATAACGTAAAAATATTCTTTCTGAAAGTCTTGATAAGTTTTTCTTTTTTGTGCTGTCCAGGAAAATCTTCCTTCATGGGTAAATTATAGCACAAATTTAATAAATAATCGTCCCAACGATAACCGGTATTTCCATCGCTACCCATAAAATATTTGAGATAATAATCGGCTTGTTTCTGTGAGCTATGCCATAAAGGAGCCAAAAAATTGCAGTTAACGTATAGAGAACCCACGTCAGAAGTGATACATCCTCAGCATTTTGGCTTATCCAGATAGTTAAAACCTGCGGGATAGTCATTAAGGGACCAAAGATTGCAACCAGATATACGGCCTTATCTATGAACCTAACATAACGTTTGGCATGCAAGCGTTCATGTTTCTCCTGGTCTACTTCATGAGAATGGATAAAATGATGTAGTGAAAACGACATAACCCCTCCTGCCTGCCCCGCACTTTGAAATAGTGCGTGGGTCATTCCCGACCCCGATCGGGAATCCAGTTTTGTAAATTAAGAATTTCAAATTTTAGACGTGGTGCGCCCGGCAGGAATTCTCACCCCGCACTTTCAGAAAACTGGAATCTATAGCGTAGCTTTTTATCTTTATTTGGTGCCCCCACTAAGAATTTCACCCCGCACATTTTATTTGGTGCCCCCGAGAGGAATCGAACCTCTGACCTAGGCGTTAGGAGTGCCTCGCTCTATCCAACTGAGCTACGGGGGCCTATGCAGAATTTATTAAATGTGCGGGGCGGGCTTAGATCTACAACCCCGAGAGTCCCTTGTTCTATCCGTTGAACTATGGGGGCATTGATATTATTATATAACATTACTGTCCCGACGTTTCAGTCGGGATCCCGATCGAAGCATCGGGAAGCTACGGGCACAAGAAACTGTTTGAAATGAGTGAGTTGTTGTAAATGTTTAAGATGTAACTAACAATTCCTACAAGCGAAGTGATACGACAACTACAACATTACCTACCTTGTGTGTATCTCGTGCACTGATTTATAATCGACTAGTTCCCTGAGAGAAAACCAAATTTTGATTTCTTTTTCGGCATATTTTTTATCAGCTGATGCATGAATGATATTTCTGACCACCATCTCCTTGTCATCACAGTGACTATAGCTTACGTGTGAAAAGTCACCGCGAATTGTCCCCGGCAAAGCTGACTTTGGTTCGGTAGTTCCTGCCATTTTTCTGACGTTCTCGATAGCATGCACACCCTCTACAACCATGGCAAGAACAGGACCAGAGGTAAGAAAATCAACATTATATTTTCTAACATGCTCGCCTCGCCTTTTGGCAATATCCTCATCATAATGGTCTAGTGCTTTAGCTTCATCCGATTGAACTAGTTTCAGGCCAACTATTTTCAGGCCGGCGTCTTCAAATCTCATCAAAACTCGCCCCATCAGACCT
>Ga0172369_10007224_pt1 | contig 12942 bp, 15 predicted proteins | sample LakKiv25m_FD_114539 | JGI IMG/M metagenome (GOLD analysis project Ga0172369, IMG submission 114539) | Freshwater microbial communities from Kabuno Bay, South-Kivu, Congo - kab_022012_11.25m | ecosystem: Environmental > Aquatic > Freshwater > Lake | place: Democratic Republic of the Congo... | reverse complement strand
TCTGCATCGAAGTTATAGAACCCGTAGGTTTTCAGTAGTAAACCAAGTTTCGGGATTGCATTTTTGCAGACCATGAGATATTCATTCGATATATCGTCCTGATCGCCAAATGTCCACAAGCCCTTAAATTCTTTAATTGAAATTATGTTACTCATATTACCAACCTAAATAGTTTACCGTTTGAACCAGTACCGGCGAATAATCTGCCGCCATACTCAACAAGCGAATAGATACTATTCTGACTTTTGAACGTATCAATATAGAGTTTCCATTCATCAACATTATGCCTATATAACTTCCCGTTAGGATATGTACCGCCGTATAACTTGCTATCATATACAAACAACGCCAATATTTTGGTTTCATCGCCAAGAGTGTCAGCCACTTCTTCCCAATATCCCTTAGTCGGATCATAACCAATACTGAATACATTGCCAGATACGTCATAGACACTTGAATCTGACGCTGATTCAATTTTAATCAGGCAATTTGTAGAAATAGCCGATACCGGAATTAGCCAGTCATAGCTACCGGCGGATGCACTATAAGAGCTAACTATGGTTGTATAATTCGCGCCATTATCAATAGAATAGGATATTTTAACAAAAGTTAAACCTACCGCACTCCATCTTATTGTGCAAGTATCATATATATATAATACCTCACCGCCATTAGGATAAGTCAAACTAACACTATCCGGCGGAGGAGCTTGATAGTCATTGAACATATAGGCATAATAGTAAGTACCATCATAATATACTTGCAATATATCAGTACCATTAGCCGTTACCGTACCCTTAATTCCATCAATCCATAGCATAGCGGGAAATTTAAGAGCATAAGTCACGGCGTTAATTACAATAGTATATACTCTGCCCGCAACCGGCTCGGAAAAAGATAGAACGGTATTAGCGGTTAGACTTAATTTATGGCTAACATTTTCGCCAAGTTCAATATCGGTATTGCCATTGCCGGTATGTTCGACAATCGCGTGATTGGTATAACAGGAATAGGCTAAATCCCTAATATCTTCATTAGTCGTTTTGCCCGTAATGTTATTGGTAAAAATATTATACAGGGCAGCTAAACTTCTCTTGGTAGGTACTCTTGCCATTAGCTCCCAAACCCACTATCGAACCCATAGGTTCTGACTTCATCAGTATAGATACCCGCCTCAACGTCATTTACATCCGTAACGTGCGATTGCTTAGTGCGGCGATTCTTATATTTCCAGAAAGTATCTTCAATATCCTTGTCGTACTTATTGGTATAATATTGAGCGCGGTTCTCATTACCGCAAAACTCACACATCCTTGCGATTGCACCATTAACTAATTTAGCGTGTTCATCGCTTGGAATAATGGGCGACGCGCTACTTGTATCGGTATTGATATATACATACCAGATTTTAATAATGCCGTGACCGGACGGTTTAAGCAATAATCTAATTACGCCCTCCTCTATCCAGTAATTACTCGGCGTACCAGTGTATTCAGATATACCGTCGTTCTGATGAATTGTATAGGGCGCACCAGTGGCAAGCGGAGATAATTTAACGCCATCCCACTCTACACGCAATTCCTTGCAGAAATCACTCGGCAAAGCGTAGGTTGCTTGCGGATCGAGTGTAAGCGTACCGTCCGCCGTAGCGTCCGGCACTGCTGTACTACATGTAATTACCGTATTCGGCGCGGTATAGGTAGAACTACTAATGATATAAGTACCATCATTAGCTGTACTATCGGCCACAGTTAGACTTCTACCCTCAATAAATATATCCGTATGGTCACCAGCTATTGAGAAAGTGTCATTAATCATACTAACTGCCGCAATATTATAAGTAAAATCGGCCTCCGTATCGGTAGTAACTATCTTCTCCGTGCATTGCGTTTTCTCAATAAAGTCATTTTCTACTTCACGTAAATATTGGATAGCAACTCCGCCATGTCGTTCATCCTTATCAGCTACAAGTTGAACCCTGTCTGCAAGAATCGCAAAAGTTGTCATCTTACCAACCCCTTATTTTTTCTTCTGGTTTAAAATCATTTAAGAGAATATCGGCAAATTCTTTAAAAAATAAATCATTTGTCATTTTATACAACATATTAAATTGCTGAATATGTATTATGTGATATTTTGCACCACATTTATCACACGGTATTCTGTGAGCAAGGCAATAAATGCTAACCTGTCCGGGTACGCGATATTCATTAGCATATTTCTTGACTGTCGTTAATGCTCCCAATAATAGCGATAACGCGTATGGTTTCTTAGTTTTGAGATAATAGTCGTATAGTCCATAGATCGCGTAAATAAAGCCATTTAGCGTTAAATTAGGCGGATCGTAGGGGTATTCATCTATCCAATAGTAGCCATCTTCGTCAAAGTGCGTTATTTTGTGTGATATAAAAGTATTGAACAAACAGTCCGCAATTTTCATTTCATTTATCCGGGAATAGAATGAAAGTGCCATACCCTGAGCCATTCCGCTATACCAACCCGCTTTCATCATATTATCAGGATTAGCATGCAGAGCGTAGTCAAATTCATAGGGTAGGAATATCATACCATCCTTAAATTCGGCGTGTGCAATCAGGGCATCCGAATAGACCAATACCAGTTCTTTAGCGCGTTCGCTATCATATTTAGTCGCCTGATATAAATATTTAAGAGCGTGCGCCATTGCCATTTGCGGATTAAAATATTCCTTCTTATCCCTGTTAGTAAATAGCGCTATTTCGTTTGTCTTTGGTAATTCAATAGTATCACCGCGATAGGTATATGGCAAATCGTCATAGTCTAAAGTTGTTCTTATGGTAATATCGGCTATTTGCATAATTCACCATATAGGGTTTCGAGTTTACCTATATGCTTTTCCATAGCTAATTCTTTACGGTATAGCATGAGATTTTTACGCTTTTCCCTATGTTCTGGCCAGCGTTGAATTAATTCCTCTACGTCTTTTACATTAATTCCTATATCGTATTCGTCAATTAATTTGGCTACTTCGGGATTACTGAAATTGACACTTGGCAAACCGGCGGCACAGGCATCGTAAAATTTATTCGGCAAACTAAAATTCCAGACATAATGTCCGCCGATATTCCCTACCATATTCCAAAAGTGACCATTAAGAATAGAGAGCATTTGTTCATAAAAATAATATCCAAGTGTAATACCAAGACTGGAATAATGCTTATATAAGTCGTTGTCACTATTGGCAAACGCTAATGAGTAGGCATATACCTGTATGCCCCTACTTGCCATATCAGAATAGACCTTAGTATAGTCTCTGTAATTGTCGCTTTCCATTTCGTTAGGAAGTGCATGACCGCCTTGTGATACTATTCCACCCAGACAATTAGTTGGTTTATATCGTAATTGATTGAGATTAAAAGCGGCAGGCAGGAATATCATCGGCTTATCGTGGCGCGTCTTAAAATCTTCCATAGCCGCATTTGACGGAAAAACCATAGCATCGGAACACTCTACCGCTATATCTTCATCCGGCCATAGATATTTGGGCATAATTGGCAGTGGTTTGATCCGCCAGTAATTGCTATCGTGTAAGTCTAATACTATCTTGGCATCCGGCACTAATTCGCGGATAATGGTAGCGGGATAGTTTGGTTCATTATGTACGTGAAATATTTCAGTATGCGGAGCGACAAATTTTATTGCCAATTCCAGTTGTTTAATATTAGTATATACTATACACAAATCAAATAGTTGTCTGGTTATTTCCTTATTATTGGTAATAAGATATACAGTATGGCCGAGATTCTTTAAGGCAATCGCCTCTTTCATTACTCTCAGACAACCCTCCCTCGATACAAATGTAATATTCATAAATATTCCTTTTCGTTAGTTGATAATAATATTCCCGCCATTAGTGATAAAAGCAGACAGGTAGCCCGCTTTTGGCAGGCTACCCATCTTTTCACCAACTAACGACAGGAGGAGAATAATCAAATTACGACGTACCACGCCATCACCTTGACACTACCAGCCACAGTACCATTGACATCAACGTCAATAGTATCTGCACTGGCGTAGTAATGACCGGCAACTTCGTCACTGGCAATATCCGAACCGGGTACGGGCGCAACCGCAATATCCTTAGCGGCCAAGCCAGTCAGACCATCAATATAACGATCTGAACTATCACCATCACCAACGTCAATATCGCCTCTTTCAATATCGGAAGCACCGGGATTATACAGGGCGACGCGATAGACATAAGAACTGGCAGGAATGTCAATAGCTTCGACCACTCCGGCGGCGGTAGTTACTATCGCATCACTAACCAGTATATCAAGGTCTTTATGACGGGCGAGTGTTTCTACTACTCTCTCTGCAAGCAGATTATTTAACATAATTAACCCCCTTGCTTACGAAGCAGCTATATTAACACGTTCACCCAACAGAAAAACAGTAACAAGCACGTTAGAATTAGCCGCTTGTGCGTCAACCGCACGGGCGACTGAATTAACCGTTCTACTTGCTCCGTCTTTATAGAACTCGTTCTTTGTGTTCAATGCTTCCAGAAAATCACCGGCGGCAACGTCAGTTGTCCCTTCAACGTATGCCTCACAATAGCCGGACATCTGAAATCTGCCAATAGCTGCGGCGGCAATCGCTTCAATCGCAACAACCACATACTGAAATAAAGCAGTGTTTGTAGCTGGCGTACTGGCATTGACTTCCGTGCCCGACGCATAGCCATAGGTAAGAACTAAAACGTCACCCAAAGCAATAGCGCTTCCGGTTGCATTATAGGCCGTGATTCCTTCTCCCTGTTTTTCGGGAATATCGAACTTAATTCCCGTTTGGGATAAATCAACAATGTCTTTTCTCATACTCATTTTACACCTTCTCTTTCATTACGAAACAGTTAATGAACCGCGAACAATCGGCAGGCCTTTTACGCATCCCTGCCTGTCGCGCCGTGAACACACAAAGCCGCCATGCCAGTTCATTTCACTAAAGAAAACGTGCTGGAGCTGAACTTTTTCCCACTTAGTTGCCTTGAAATCCATACCGATTTTATGACGATAGCCGATATAATTCTCATTGAGTACATACATCTGGCTATAAGTGGCACTATTCAGACTTCCACCCGGTACGTTTTCATCGACAACAAGTTTCATGTGCCGGAATTTCAATACATCAAAACCACCATCGGCCTCATAAGCGGCATCAAACCGTTTGGCATTACGAAGGATTGCTTCATAAGCATCCCAAACGACCTGAGTAGTTATGGCAATAGTGGGTTTATCCTGACCGACAGATAGCGACGCATAGATAGCCTGAAGGATATTTTCAAGATAATATGCGGAAGTAGGGTCAATCAGATTGTCAAATGTCGGAGCGGCGGATTCAAGGTCAAGGATTTTGGGATTCCAACTGAAACCCAAACCTGAAGCGGACGCATCAATTCCGCCCACTGTATTGTTCTGAGTGGCACAGATAGTATAGACACTATCGGGGTCATTCGTACCAACACTGGTAGAATACAATAGGGATGTGAATTTGTCCTTAAAATTGACCGCCAGATTCTTATATTTGGATTCAGCTAAATTAATCAACTGTTCTTTACTGACGTTTTCGACTTTCATGGTCTGCTCGTCAATAACAACAGTATCATTGACCCATTTCCAGTTGAAACGCGCTTCATCCATAGTTTCACGCGGTTGTAATTGGATTTGGTCATAACGCCCCATAGTACGGGCATGATTAGTACCATATTCCAATGGCACGGCAATATATTCACCGCCGGAAACCGGCTTCGAGCTTTTTAACATACGTTGGCTAAGATAGTTGTCGGTCGTAACAACTTTTACGACTTCCTCCACAAAGCCTTCCGTACAAATGTTGAGGTCACTCAATACCTCGGTTGTACTTCTTGCACCCATTTTGAACTCCTTTAAATGGATAGGTTGTTATCAATTACAAAAAACCGAGGCGCTATTTGCGGGACACTAACTAATACCGAGTTTTTTCTTTATGGCATTAGTTTTCTTGTCCCATCCCACAGACGGCTTTAAGTCAATGGTTTCAGATTTTACCGGTGAACCGGACGCGCCGGGCTTAATTACCGGATTGACTGTACCTGACTTACGTATCTCAGACAGTTCGTCGTTTCGTTCCTTCAATTCATTGGTGAGTTTTTCAATGTTTTTGTCTTTCTCACCAATTTGCGATTTTAGGCTATTGATCTCCGTACTGCTTTTTAGATTGCTCTGTTGGAGTTCATAGGCTTTTAAGAGATTTACGCCGTAATCATCCGCAACTTTAGACAGATTCAATACTTCATCGAAGTTTTCATATTTCTTATCGAATGACTTCAACTGCATTATCTGCCGGTCAAGTTCGCGGTCAAAATCCTCTTGTTCTTTCTTTTCCTTATCGGAAATAGATTTGAGAATTTCGGGGAACTTACGAAAAGGATTATCCTTACCATCTTCTTTATAATATCCGTCAAGCGCCTCTTGCAAATCGGCATTTTCCAAAGCTTCTTTGATTGTCGGCAATCCTAATACCTCAATATAATCATTGAATACTTTTTCCCGTGCCGCGACGGATTGACTTTTCTGTGTAACTGTCGCCCAAAACTTTTCACGATTAGCGATGTCACTTAGCAACTGATTTCTCTCGTCGGGAGTTTGGTATACTTTCGCGGCATCAATAATCTTCTGTGTGAAATCGTCAATAGGTGTTTCTGTGGTAGGTGGTAAGGTAGTTTCCTTTTTGTCTATTTTAGTTTCGGATTCCGGTTGCTCTGTGGTAGAGACCGGAGTTTCCTCTTTATCTTTTGGTTTATCTTCGGGCTTAACTTCCGTTTCCGATTTTTTTTCTGGCTCAGCTTCCGCTTTCTCAGCCCTGTCGCGGCTATCTTCTATCATTTCATTAGTGCGCGGATCGTAGTCCAGTTTTTCCGGCGGAACATAGCCTTCCATTTCGGTCATATCGGCATTGAGACCTAATTTCTTTAAGTGTTCTTCATCGAGCTTGAAGCCCGTCATAGCATCGGTAAAGGATTGTTGTTTAGGCCTATCTTCTGGCATATTTAACTCTCAATTCCAAGCGTATTTAGTGCCGCGATATTGCCGTGTTGCAGGGCGTAGATTATTTGCAGTTTGCCGAGTTTCTTACTCTCAAATAATACATTGACCAGTTCAATGTCATTGGGCAATTTGTAGGACGAAGTAACTTCCCACTTCTCGGCTATTACTTGCTTTTTCTTGTATTCCTGCTCAGATACAACTACTACTGGCGGTTTGGGTAAATCTACCGGCGATATACTGACAACCTTTCTTTCCTCCCCAGTATGGATAAATTGACTAAGGTCAATACTGGCTTTCTTGGGCGGGACTGCCGCTACATCCGGTTTTTCTTCATAAATAACTTCAGGTTCTACCGGATTTAGTTCGGAAATAAACTTAGTTTGAGTTTTTTCATCTTGGCCTACCGAGTTGCCTGTGACTGCCAGATTTTGCGGTGCTTTCGGCACGTTTGACCTTCTCCTTGACGTTCTTTTTGACATACGTTGCTCCTTTCTTGTTGGTCAACATCGTTATTGATTGGTTGACGCTATTTGGGTTGTTTCGGCTGGGAATAAAAAAAACCCGCAAACAATCTCGGTGACTTATGAATCGTAACTCATAAGGCGAAATTGCTTACAGGCTTAAATCTTTAAATTCCTGTCAGACAGGGCTTAAATCTTTAAATTCCCAAATTTTCAAATATCAATTCAATTTACATGATTCTGTTTGAGTTTGTCAATAGTAATTAGCTCATTATAGCCCTTACGGCACTCACTTATTCCACCTTCAAAGAAATTAATCTCAATAATTAACTTACCGGAGTAATTCTCATTGACCGCCTTCATCACGGCCTCCGACAATCCCTTAGTATATAACTGCGCCCTCTTGTGTTTCATTTCAAGCGACATAATGTTCAACCTTTGTGCATTATTGGAAATTCACGCTGGCACTTCCGGCAAAAGCCATGCCCACTATGAGATTCTACATATTTTAATACCGTACCACACAAAAAGCATTTAAAGAGAGTATCCTCATTCTCAATATTGTCCTCAAATGGATAATCGCAAATATTATCAGGATAATTGTCTTTTGAAAAATCTGTTGCGTATTCCCGCAATGTAGTATATTGGAAATTTCTATTGTTTTTAGCCAGATTCATAAAACTTACAACGTCATACATAATTTTTACCTATAACAAAATAATGTAGTGTCCGCCCGCCCAGTCCGCGGGTCTTCCGCGTGACGCGTTGCCGTCGCTGAGGCGGATACTATTTTTATTTTCAAAAAGCAAATTAAGGGGAGCTGGGCGAACCATATCGAGCTAATCAATAGCACTCCCCTTAACCTTTCTAACCGGCCATAACTGGCATTTGCTGTTGTTCTCCTTCTTGCCCTAAGCCCTCGGCTATGCCGGTAAGTATTTGTGTTTTTACTATCGGTGGCAATACTGCAAATTCCTGACTTTTCAATAGTTCCGGGAATTGACTTGTCGCACTGATCGCCTGTGTAATCAGTATATCAAAATTCTGATTCTTTAAGGCAACCTGTAAACCTTCCGCCTCAATCGCCTGTAATATACCATTAACCGTATCTGCAAATTGTTTACTTGCCTCGGCTCTGGCCTGTTGTTGCATAGCAAGTTCCTGTTCCAATCGGTCACGTTCCTGTTCTTGTGCTATATATTTTTTCGCTCTGGCCTTATCTTCCAGCGTCGGCGCTAAGTCTATCAAGTGTTCGGGTGAAATCAAGGGCGATCCAATCCGTTTAATTCCCCTATCAAACAAGGCCAGTGCTTCCTCAAATTCAACAGTAGGATCGTTTGGCATAATGGTATCGGATGATACTTCTATCTTGAAGTCGATATCGGCTATTTCCATAGGATTAAATTCTTCATAATTCGATTCGCCAAATTCATCTTCATTCTTTTGCAGTATGATCCGTTGGTCGAAATGCTGATGAATATATGCCCAGTGTCTATATAATTCTTTAGCAAGATTAACGTGAGCATCAAGCTTCGGCTGGAAACTACCAGTCGCCGCCATCCTGAGCTCGCGTACCTTCTTACCGCTATCGGTAGCGTAGGCATTAAAGCCCCTGACTGCGTCTGATAATTTGGTTACTCTATCAACCATTCTAAATAAAAATTCCATCATCCACCACTTAACATCAAACCCGATATTGGGCGGATTGACATAGCCAAAGGCATTAGGCATTTTTACCTTAACCACCTTACCGATCTCGTTGGTTGTTTCATTATCATCGGCTACTTTGGAATTAATCAACTCCCAGCGTATTGGATTGCCGTGAAGTCTAAGGTTGTCATTGAAATTCGACGCACTGAGATTAATGCAAGAAATTATGTCAGGTAACATCTCTAAATCGGATATACCATAAAAGTCATTTGCCTGCGCATTATTTTTAATTTCAAAGAATGGCGGTAGGCCGTATTTATAATTGTTTGGTTCTTCCGCAATTATCCAATCGGTATTATTCTTAATAACCGTAACTACCTTATGGCCGGTACTATACTTATTCCTGATTTTGGTCTTTACCTTATCAGAACCGTCTGCGTCTTTGATTTTCGTGCCGTCCTTGTCGTAAAGATAGTCCTGATATTCTTCCTCGCTATCGTCAGGCATATAGCACTCATATACTTGGCAATAACCCTCTACTACTTTATTGCCCTGTATTTCGTCTTTATTACGCTTGAATACGGTATTATAGGCGGTTTTCATAGCGGCATTGACCACAGACAACCAACCTGTTTTAGTATCACTACTGTATTTTATCGTGCCATTACCACTATCGTATTCACCAATAGCGTCAGGCTCTATATTGTCAATACCGTAGATACGCCTTACATCCGATAGCGGCATAACTGGCGCGTAAATAAAGGGACTATGTACGTGTCCTTTAATAGTATCTATTCCGGGCGTAGGAAATATTGTCCTAATATCGCAAATGGTATTGGTTATTTTATTCGACTTACTATCCCATACCGATTTTACAATAGCATTGCCAATATAACCATTCTGACGATACATTTGCCTGTTATATTCAGGCATCCCGCTATCATTCCAGTCATCAATAAGTTGCCTTTGCATCTTTTGGGCAAAAGTGGTACAGTGGTCCCGATATTCCTTCAACGCATCCTCGGCGGCTTGGTGGGATTGTTCTTCCTGCGAACCTTCCTGTACGGCGGCGTTTTTGGTAGATATACTGTGATATTGCTCATAATCAATCAATGGCTGTACGTCCGGTTTGGGCGTTCTACTGGTAGCAATAGGTAAGCCGGTTTCAATCGCATCAAATGCTACTGGCACGTTGCACTTGGTAAGGTGATTAGCCCGACTACGCCCCAACGCACCCCATAGGTCATTCTCATACAATTTCTGGTTTTTGTCCCAACTGGCAGGCTTACCGCGCTCCTTAATATAGGTAGCGGATCGCTCTTGCCATAATACAATCAGGTCATACAGGTCTTTGTCTTTCCTGATACCGCGTTTCGCCTCGCTCCCGTCGTTAGTGGTTTTGGCTAACGTGGTATTCATCTTATTTTCCTTAGGTTATGTATTATTCATTTTACCGCGCATGTATTTATACTAATTCCAGTATGACAAGTGGATTTGGATAAATGGGATATGGTACTGGAACGGTTGCTGGTTTAACTTTGTCAAGTTTATCATTCATTTTCTTTAGTTCTTCGAGAAAACGATTACCTGATTGAACAGACAAGTCTTTGTTTTCTTGCGCAAACAACTCGGATAACGCGGTAAATACCTCCCTTGCATCATCAGACGAAAGAACAATTTCTCTGTCCTTCAACTTAATTTTAATTTCAGTTATTTCAATCTTTTCCATTGTTATTCTCCTTTCGTTAGTTTTTCTCCATCGTTACAATGTTTGACTTCACTTGTATATCCCTAACCTTCTTGAACACTAAGGCCATTTCCTCATCTTTCTCATTCTCACCCCTTACCGTTGCCATCCCAAACTGATAGATTGGCAATTCATCTACATCAATTACGCTATTGGCGACTGCATCAAATAATGGCGAATAACAGTAATATTCAAACATTTTTTTGTTCGGATTGGCTATTACAGCAAACGGTATGACATTCCCCATAACCTGCATAAGGAAACGCGGCTTGTTGTGTAGCAAATCAAGGCCAATAATAATCAGTCCGGCGCGTTTAAATAGGTCGGCCTTCACCGGTCGCACTTTGGCCATTTCCTTAACAATATAGTATTGATTGAGTATAATATTATCAGTCATAATTACCCTCGACTAAACTGGTGATGCCGTTTTATAATTATTCATTGTTTTCGCTATCTGTATTCGGCCAAGTGTAACTTTTTTCAATTTTCCTTTTGGCGATTTTATTATTATCCACTGTCTTGTTTTTGCATATATTTCCCATCTTTCACCCCCGACCATTAGGGGCGTTCCTATTTGAATCTCATCGTATTTCATTTATATCCTCCCTTAACTGGAAATTCTTTCTCACTGATTCCCTATTCATAAAGCCAGTCCTTATCATGTTCGACTTCACGATATACCTTTTCCATTTCGCGCTCATATCTGGTCTTTGGTACTGCTGGGATTTCCGGTACATTATCATCGCAAACCAAATAACGTACCAAATCGCAAAAGTCCTTATACTTCTCAATTATCCTACCCGATTGTGCCGCCTTCTCCATCGCTAAGGTAGTGATTTCGTGCTTCCTGACATAATGCGTTAGTCCGTTCCAAGTATGATAACAGTTTTTCCAAATAACCAGCCCCGGCTTACCATCCTCTAACGGTAATAGCATCCTTCTTACTTCCTTATGACCATAATGGATTTCGCCCTCTACATTGCCCTCTACTTCATAAGATTTATCGAAGTCTATCTCCACCGGCGGGTTAATTCTTCGGCCTTCCTCATAATACATTTCGGCGAAAGTACGCTTACCGCGCATCTGCCAGCCGAAATGCCTGTCCATAATTCTGATTTTGTCAAGATTCCTTAACTTCTCAGGCCAAGACTTCTCCATAGCCAACCAACTCTCTATATCATCCCGGATAGTAGTGGAATGCCGCATTTCCCAAAATGGCATATTGTTCTGTACTGGTGTTTCCGCAAATATGATTATCCTCTTATTCGGACAAAGTGCCGCATATATGCACGCTGGCGGTCTGGTATCGTGCGGATCAACTATTTGCTTTATCAAAGCATAATCCGGTATCGGATAATCGGAAGGCTCTACATAGTGTTTCTTAAAATCCAAATCGGGATAAATTAATTGGCTAAAGTAGGCGAATCTACCATAGATACGGGCATCGACCTCTTGCGGATCGCATTTCTGTACCCACTCGTCTACCGTATTTGGTTTGAGATAACCTCTAATGCCACGTCTCTGGCAGGCCGAATATACATCAGCTTCGATATAGTGATAGCCCTTAATGCCTTTCTCATAGGATTTCTTGACTTCATCATAGAGATAGGGCGGCGTAAATAGCGGTGTCATAGGAATTAACGTAATGCCACCAAGCCTTAATCTTGACTTACAGGCGTTCCATATCGACAATGGCGCGGGTTCATCAAGTATCAATAATCCTACATCCGCAGATTCAAATGTAGAGGGCTCTTGCTCGTAAGTCTTAAAACTAATCGTCCAATCATACTTCGGAAAGGTCATTTTAGCCGTGAATGTCTTACCGTCCTTACTACTTTCCATCGTACCCGGAAGTGCCAACTTCTCAAATAGCGGGATGATCTTGTCCCTGAGCGCGTCTGCCGTACTGCAATACCAGCACAATTTCGGAAACGGCCAGCTATGGAATAGCGGGTAATCATACCATCCGGTCTGTGCGCCGTAAATTATATTCAATACGGTAGTAATCGCCGTTGTC
>Ga0172369_10007220_pt1 | contig 12950 bp, 9 predicted proteins | sample LakKiv25m_FD_114539 | JGI IMG/M metagenome (GOLD analysis project Ga0172369, IMG submission 114539) | Freshwater microbial communities from Kabuno Bay, South-Kivu, Congo - kab_022012_11.25m | ecosystem: Environmental > Aquatic > Freshwater > Lake | place: Democratic Republic of the Congo... | reverse complement strand
TGGGGTGACCGCCGTAATACCCAATACCTCATATCCGCCGCGGCGAACAACTTCCTCAAGCGGCTCGTCTTCCACTGCGGAATCGAATATCCCCACCTGGTGGCCGTTCTCGCGCAACACCGATGCCAGATAGCCCAGGCCCAGGGGAATGTGTTTGCGTGAAGTCCAGACCTCGGATTCGGGGCTGGCCAGTAGAATGCGCATGTATGTACCTTTCTCAAATGGGGATTGGGGATTAGGGACTAGGTTCCTAGCTCCTGGTTCCTAGTCCCTATGTGCTCCATTCTCTTCCAACTTCGCCGCATTATAATTGCCGTGCGACTTGAACGGTTCCGGCTTCCACCAGGCCCATTCGGTGCAGGTGTTGCAGGGCGATACGTGTTCCAGGTCGTTTTTCACATGCAGGCGGCGTAGCTCCTGCATCTTCGGGCCGTTCCAGTTTTCCAGCACTTTCACCGTGCCGTCCTCGTTGCGCACGTTCCCGAGGTCATAGGCCAGGTTGAAATCGCGATCGCACATGGCAATGCGCCCGTCCCAGTAGATGTGGGTGTGATACCACAGGTTAGGGCACGCGTAGCGCTCCATCTTTGGCTGGCCGTCGTCGGCGCGCAGGGCATTGATGTCGTTTACCTGGCCGGCCCACGAGTCGAACGGCTTGACATTGATGCGATCGACGCCGGGCAGCGTCCACGCCTTGACGAACTCGTTCACCTCGCCCATCGTCCGCTCCATCTCGATGATCTGGAGGTTGACGAACGGATCCCGATAGCTGCCGGACTGCTTCAGCTCGATGAAACGGCGGATGTTCGCGTTGGTCTTTTCGTAATCCGCGTTGACGCGAATCTGTTCGTACGTTTCCGGCCGCATACCATCCAGGCACAGGTAGATCGCACCCAGCCCGGCGTCCAGGATGCGCCTGGAGCGTTCCTCATTAAGGAGGGTGGCGTTGGTGCTGATTTCGCTGCGCAGGCCCTTCATCCGGCAGTAGTCGATCATGTCGAACAGCCGCGGGTGCAGCAGCGGCTCACCCCAGATGTGCAGTGTCGTTGCCTGCACCCACGGCGCCATCTGATCCACGATGGCCTTGAAGAGCTCGAAATCCATGTAGCCCTTCTTGCGGACCTGCTCCTTGCGCCCGGTAGGGCACATGATGCAGCTCAGGTTGCAGATGTTCGTGGATTCGATGTAGAGTCGGTCGGGTGGCGGCACCAGCCGCGTCTGGCCGCTTTCGTATGCCAGCCACTTGAACGGCTCCAGCAGCCGGTTGCGGCGCCAGCGGGTGGCGCGTTCGAGTTTGGCGAGCAGCGATTGGCGACCAGGTACTGGGGATTCGGGAGCCGCGGCATCCGTACCGTTTCTTCCCCTGGTCGCTAATCCCTGATCACTATTATCGTGATTCGCAGTTTCGCTCATTCGCTGATTCCTACTCCCACGCCCTGACTTCGTTCTTCGGCTGCAACTGGCGGAAGCGGGGAAACAGGCCCAGGTTCAACACGGTCCGCCCGACCTTCCTGATCGGCTTCATTTGCGCTATCTGGTAAAGCTGATCGCCCAACGTGGGCCCGAAGTAGCGCATGTATTTGCGCTTCTGCTTGCTTTCCAGGAAGCGCTGCCGGGCATAGATCGCCATCTTGCTGAGCTTATCGTTGCTCACGTCCGAGACGTTCATGAACGGCGCGATCTCGCTCGTGTATGAGTTGTAGTAGTAGCTCTTGGTGAAGTCGGCGTCGTAAGCCGTGTCCGGGTTTTTCCGCACCAGCTCTTCCCACAACTCGGTGCCGGGCATTGGGGTGGCGATGGAGAACATCGCTTCGCTTAACCGCAGGCTGGCCGCGAATTCGATGGTCTCGTTCATCGTCTGCTCGTTGTCGCCGGGCAGGCCCAGGATAAAATAACCCTTGCTCATGATGCCGGCATCTTCGGTCCACTCGATGGCCTGGCGCACCTGGTCGAGGTTGATATGCTTTGCGGTTTTCTTCAGGATTTCCGGGTTGCCCGATTCGATGCCGAAGTGAATCTGCCGGCAACCGGCCTTATACATCTTCTTCAATAGGTCGGGATTAACGCGGTCGACGCGCGCCAGGCAACGCCAGCGCACGTCCAGATCCTGCGCGATGAAATAATCCAGGATCGCTTCCAGCCGCTTGACGTTGATGGTGAACAGGTCGTCCATGAAGTAGAAGTTGCGGACACCGTAGCGGCCGATCAGCTCACGCAACTCGGCGACGATATTCTCGGGGCTGCGCTGGCGGTAGGTGCGACCGACGATCCCCTTAAAACAGAAGGAGCACTTGTAGGGGCACCCCCGGCTGGTAAGCACTGTCAGCATCTGCTCGCCGGTGGGCGCGTAGAGCGGGTACGCCTTCAGGTCGAACAGGTGACGCGCAGGAAAGGGCAGCTCGTCCAGATCCGGGATCAGCTCACGCTCGCCGCCGTTCACCACCTTGCCGTTCGCGTCCTTATACCAGAGCCCGCGGTTCTTGCCCCAGTTCGTGTCGCCCGAAGCGATCTGACGCAGCCAATCCCGGAAGACGTACTCTCCCTCGCCGTAGACCAGGAAGTCAAAGTCGGGGTTCTGCAGCGTTAGCTCAGGCAGGGTGGTCGCGTGCGGCCCGCCGATGATCGTCGGCACCCCCAGCGCTTCTTTGAGCATCGCCACGGAATCTTCCACACTCTTGTACGATGTCGTCATGGAGGTGTACGCGATGACATCCGGTTTCCAGGCGATAATCTCGTTGACCTCGTCGGCGAGCGGTTTGTTGGGGCGCAGGCCCATGTCGAAAACAGCAGCCTCATGCCCTTCCTGCTCGGCGATGGCTGCCAGATACGCCAGGCCCAGGGACGGATAGCTGTTGACCATCTCGTGCCACTTCGGGCCGATAAGTGCGACTTTCACGGCGCCTCCAGGTGGTCAGGTAGACCAGGAACCAGGGAAAGAAGCAGACAAGGAAACACAGCGACCACAGTATCTCCTTGTCTGCTCGGGTTTTCGCCATCTATCATCGAACCTCGGCGCAGGTCCGACTGCATCCTCCGCAAAGGTATCGCATCGCGGTGAAAAATGTCTAGCAAACCGGCCCTCGAGTTATGACAGATTATTCAGGCTGCAAGCCCTTGTCCTGATCCGCCTTCTGCTTGTCGACAAATCTTATCTGGCTCACGACAGCAACGCACGGGCGCTATGCCGAGGCCTCCATCGCCCGCCGCAGATCAGTCTTCTCCTTGCGGGGGACGACGGTGCGCCAGGCGATGCGGGCGTTGCGGCCGATGTTCAGCCAGAAATCCTTGCGCTGCATGGCTCGTACGATGTACTTGGGCCGCCAGTAGAATTGCCGGTAGGCCTTCCGATACATCTCCTCCATCAGCTCGGCGGTCAGGTCACCCATCTCGTAGCGCGCTTTGCTGTCGAAGAACACGTAGTCGTCCCAGTCCTGCACCAGGAAACGGCCATTGCGTTTGACCTGCTCGTACACGATGGTGCCCGGATAGGGCGTCATCATGCTGAAGTTGGCGATCATCGGGTCGAGCTCGATGGCGAAGTCGATGGTCTTCTGCATCGTCTCCCGCGTATCCCCGGGCAGCCCGATGATGAAAAAACCGATGGTCTCGATCCCCGCAGCCTTGGCGTTTTTGAACGCCTGGCGGATGGTATTGTGGTCCACGTGTTTGTCGATCTTGATGATCATTTGCTCGTCGCCGGTCTCCACGCCGAAAGCGGTGCGCTTCAGTCCGGCTGCTTTGAGCCTGGCCAGCAGCTCGATGTCGGCAAGATTGGCGCGAATGCCGTTGACAAAAATGAACGGCACGTGATTCAGCTTGTTTGCTACCAGGTCATCCGCCAGTTGTATCAACCGGTTGCGCCGGATATTCGCGCTGTCGTCCAGCACGCCGATCTCCAGCGCGCCGAGATCCTTGACCAGGTGCCGCCATTCCTCGATGACATTTTCCGGGGAGCGGGCGCGCCACTTGATCGGCATGATGCTCTGCGAGCAGAAGGTGCAACGGTAGGGGCAGCCGCGGCTGGTCAGGATGGAGAAGCTGCGCTCGCCTGGCACTGCGTCAGTTGCCGGTTGCAGGTTCGTGTACCGGTCCATCTTGAACAGGTGATAGGCGGGCCAGGGCAAGCTGTCCAGGTCGGCGATCACGGGGCCGTCAGGATTGCGATGGAGCTGGCCGTCGCCCGTTTTGTAGCTCAGGCTTTGGATATCACGAAACAGATCAAGCTCCGGATTCATCAACGCGGTAGCAGAAAACTCCGGCTGATCGCGCAGGTAGACGTCCACCTTGTTGCTGATCTCAAGCCACGGCCCTTCGCCTTCGCCGCGTACCACCATATCCACCGGCGGCTGGCGCAGCGACTCAAAGTCCAGCTCCTCGGATACCACGCTGACGTGTGGGCCGCCCAGGACAATGGGGATGTCCATCTCTTTTTTGATCGTGGCGGCCGTGCGCCAGGCCTGTTTCGCTTGAGGCGTGTTGGTCGTGATACCGGCAAGATGGGGGCGAAACTCGTGCAGGAACTCCTGCAAGGGCTGATCCTCGACGTCCGCATCATAGACCCGCACCTCGTCTCCGCGCCGCTCTGACACTGCGCCCAGGTAGGCCAGCGCCAGGTGCGGCGATGTGCGGGTGTCGATGGGCAGACGGAACTTGGGGTTGATAAGCGCTACTCGCAAAGGGAACCTCCGGGTCGTATTCCGTATTGCGTGGTGCGTATTTGCATACCGCCTTCCCGCGCATGGCATATCGAGCAGTCCACGGAATACGCAACACGAAATACGTTTTTTCAGCTCTTGATCTTCATGAAATGTACGGCCGTCTTCAGGAGCTGCAGCGGCCCTACTTTCACTGGATGTACACGGTGATAGATAGCGAATCCCTTATGGAGCTTATGCAGCCACCAGAAGGAGCCGTCAACGAAGCGGTTGTGTGGTAGTCTGATGAGTTGCCGGATGATCGGCTCCAGCCAGGGAAACTCAACACCAATGGCGAACAGCCGCTGCAGGTGTTCTCGTCGGTTTTTGTCCTCTTTGCTCTCGAACACCAGGATCGAGTGGTCCCACGCCACCTCGCCGATGTCCTCGAAAGTGCCGACCATGAGGTCGTTGTCCTGGGCAAACTGGCCCAGTTCAGTGCCGGGATAGGGCTGGAACAGGAACGTGTACGCGTAGCTGATCCGCGCCTTGGCGTTCAGGCGCATTGTCTCCACGTCGTCCTCAAGGGTGCTGGTCGGGAGGCCCAGGATATTCGTGGCCGTGATGTGCATTCCCGCTTCCCTGACCATGTGGCCGGCCTGGATAATGTCGTCCTGGGTCATGCGCCGTTTGAGAAGCTCGACCCGGATGCGATCGCTGGCCGCCTCGATACCCATGCTTACCGTGTGGCATCCGGCGCGTTTGAGGAGATCCACCTTGCGCGGGTCCTTTACCAGCATGTTGGCCCGCACGTTGCAAAAGAAAGGTATGCCGACCTGGGCGGGCCATTTCTCGGCGAATTCCGTCAGCCAGTCATCGTGGACGATGAACAGGTCATCGATAAAGATCGCTTGCTCCAGCGGCCACTTCGCCCGCACCGCGTTGACCTCTGCGATGACATCATCCACCGAGCGCTGGTATCCGCGCCGCGCACCGCGGTAGATGTTGTAATAGGCGTGGTTAAAGCAGTACGTGCAGTTGTACGGGCAGCCGCGTGAGCTCATGAAGTGCTTGATGCCGCTGTCGGCCAGCTCCGGGCATTTATCATAGATCAATGCCCGATCGGGGTGCGGCAGCCCCGAGAGCTGACTGATCAGTGGGCGCACCGGATTCTTGACGATCTCGCCGTCGAGGTTGAACCACCAGTTGGGGATATCGGTGCGGTAGCTGCCATTGCGCGCCGCCAGCGCCCCTGCCAGATCCAGGATCGCTCCTTCACCCTCGCCGATACAGATCCCATCAACCCCTGCCTCAGAGACCATTTCGGGAAAGAACGTCGGGTGCGGGCCGCCAAAGGCGGAAAATGGGGGTGGCTCGCCCGCCGCTGCCCTGACCGGATCGAGCGCTGCCCTGATGCGTCGGTTCAGATCGAGGTAACCGCGCTGTGAGCCGGTCATAACGCTATAGCCTAAGATATCGGGCCGGTAGTCCTGCGCGTAGGCGACCGGGTCCTCTTTGTCCGCTACGGTCAGCGCCACATCGTGGCCAGCCTGCTTGAGTACGGCGGCCATCGACATGATGCCCTGGGGCTCGTAGCTGATTTCCTGGGCAACGAACAGAACGCGTACCATCTTCCTCCCCCAAGACCGGACATCGCGCACCCCTCCAGCTTTCTGATCGAACGCATCGCGCTTCGTGTCCGGCCCTCTACCCCTTGACCACAGCTAACGGCTCCAGTCGGGCGACGATGCGGGCGATCCCCGCCTTTTCGACCACCGCGACCACGCGATCCACGTCTTTGTACGCTTGCGGCGCTTCTTCAGCTAAGCCCGACAGGCTGCCGGCGCGCACGGCGATGCCGTCGTGCTCCAGCTCGCCGCGCAATTGCTCGCCTCGCACCTGACGCTTGGCCTCTGAGCGGCTCATCACGCGCCCCGCGCCATGACAACAGGAGCCGAACGTGTGCGCCATCCCGGCCGAGGTGCCCGCCAACACGAATGAGGCAGTGCCCATACTTCCCGGCACCAGCACCGGCTGGCCCACATTCTGATAGTCGTCGGGCACGTCCGGGTGGCCTGGTCCGAAAGCGCGGGTGGCGCCTTTACGATGCACACACACGCGGAGATCGTGACCGCCCAACGGATGCGTCTCGATCTTTGCCATATTGTGAGCCACGTCGTACACCAGGAACAAATCCCGGTTCGCCACCTTGCCGCCGAGCACTTCTTCGAATGCTTCGCGAATACGGTAGGTGAGCACCTGCCGATTGGCCCAGGCGTAGTTCGCCGCGCAGTTCATCGCGGCCAGGTAATTTTGGCCTTCAGGCGAATCCAGCGGCGCGCAAACAAGCTGTTTGTCCGGCAGTTCGTAGCCGAAGCGCCGGCTGGCTGCCTGAAACGTCTGAATATAGTCGGTGGCGACCTGGTGCCCTAATCCCCGGCTTCCGCAATGGATCTGTACGGCGATCTGGCCTTTACGGAGCCCGAATGCGTCGGCGGTTTCGGGATGAAAGATCCTGGTGACGACGTCTATTTCGGCGAAGTGGTTCCCCGAGCCTAATGTGCCTACCTGGTCAAGGCCCCGCTTCTTGGCCTCTTTGCTGACTTTGGCGGGATCGGCCCCCGCCATACAGCCGCCTTCTTCGGTGTGAGCCACGTCCTCTTTGCGAGCAAACCCTTCTCGCAACGCCCATCGGCTGCCGTCGGCCAGGATCCTGTCCAACTCCGACGCATTGATGTGCAGGTTACCCTTCGCGGCTACTCCACTGGGCACATTTCGGTAGAGGATATCGGCCAGATGGCTCAAGTGCGGGCGCAGGTCCGCGGCGTCCAGGTGGGAGCCAAGCAGGCGGACACCACAGTTGATATCATACCCCACGCCCCCAGGTGAGATCGCGCCATCAGGCATCCGGGTGGCAACTACCCCGCCGATCGGAAACCCATAGCCTTGGTGGATGTCTGGCATAGCCATCGCCTGCCCGACGATACCGGGCAGGGTAGCCGTGTTGACAAGTTGATCCAGAGACCGATCTTCGAGCGCCTTTTCCAAAATGTCATCGTCGGCAAAGAAGTAAGCCGGCACGCGCATATCGTGCCGGAAGCTCTGCGGCACTTCATAGAGGTAATCACCGATTTGTTTCAGATCGTGGCGCGCGACCGACTGCATCTTCGCTCTCCGACCAACTTGGCGGCATTGCGGCTCAGCCACAACCGCTGCAACCGCTCCCTCCAGACGCCCCGTCTTCCCTGGTGCGGAAGGAGCTGCCACAGCCACAGCTTGACACGGCGTTCGGGTTCTCGATGTGGAACCCTCCACCCATGAGGCTGTCCACGTAGTCGATATTGGAGCCTTCCATGTAGTGGAGGCTCTGGGGATCGATGATCACGCGAAGCCCATGCTGCTCGAACACCAGATCGACCGGCCTTGGGTTACTATCGAAGGTCATGCCATACTGGAGACCGCTGCATCCCCCACCGCTGACAAACACGCGTAAGCCATGCGTCTCACGCACGCCCTTTTCGGTCATGATGGTGCTTAACTTATCCGCTGCCGTTTCTGTCAAAGTAATGGCGGCGATCTGTTCCTCTGTCGCGACTGACATGCTGTTTCCTCCAAAGAGAGTCTATAAGGTTTTGATGTAACTGGCAAGAATGGCCAGTAACCAACAATTTACCCCCCGATTTGGCTCATCTCGCGCGAATAGGCGATTTCGTGCTCTTCCAGGCGATGACCCCAGGGCTTGCGATAGGCAGCTTCCGCCATAACTTGTCGCAGGGTCTCAAAGTCAGCGCCGGCTCGCAAGGGGGTCAATAGATCGACCTCGTCATCCCGTAGCAGGCACAGTCGCAGCTTGCCATCGGCTGTCAAGCGCAACCGGTTGCATCCGGCGCAGAATGGCTCCGTGACACTGTTGATGAATCCCAGCCGGCCGCGCGCGCCTGGCAGCAAGTAGGGACGAGATGGATCATGACCGTTGTGCCCTGGTGCAGCGTTCAGCGGCCCCAGGGCTGCCTCGATGCGGGCCCGCGTCTCGCGTGATGAAACGACCTGGCTCTGTTGAAAATCAGCCACACTGCCCAAAGGCATCAGCTCGATGAAACGGATTTCCCAGGGATTGACCAGGGTCAATTTTGCCAGGTCAACAACCTCATCCTCGTTAAAGCCGCGCGTGACTACGCAATTCAGCTTGAGAGGCTCCAGACCGGCCTTTTCGGCCGCCTCAATGCCTCGCCATACATCGTCGAGGTTGCCACGACGGGTGATCTGCCGGAATTTGATCGGATCCAAGGTATCCACGCTGATATTGACTTGATCTAATCCTGCATCCGCGAGTGGCTGGGCCAAATCGGCCAGCTTGACCCCGTTTGTGGTCATGGCCAGGAGTTTGATTTCGGGAATGGTCCGGATCGCCCGGACGAGATTCACCACACCGCGACGCACAGTGGGTTCACCGCCCGTCAGGCGAATCTTGTCCACGCCTAAACTGGCCGCCACCCTGACAAGGGTAAGGATTTCGTCATCCTGCAACAGGGAAGCCGCAGGGCGGAAGGTGATGTCCTCCGGCATACAGTAGACGCAGCGTAGATTGCATGCGTCAGTCAGCGATACCCGCAAGTAGTGTAAATGACGCCCATAGGAATCCAGCATAGCGTCTGGAATTTTGTCAAAGAATACCAGCTTTTCCATCGTCACCCCACGCCGGGCCTTTACGGTTCGCTGTCAGCCGCTGGCGATAATCTGATGATGTACGTGCATTTAGATGCGCCATCTAAAACGCGCGACTGTTCCCGCACCGCTGTGGGTAGCAGTTGCTGAATCATAGCCTGGTCCATCGCACAGAGCTCGGGGTGATGGTCGGACACCCCCGCAAACGGGCAATTACACGCGTGCAACGCGTAGTGATCGCCCTCCAGCGTCCAGCGAGCATCATAACCCTTTTGGCACAAGAATTCGGTTACCTCTTCCAGCCGGTCCTTGATCGCCTGATCAGGTCCGGCCGGTGGCGCTTCCATCACGGCCTTCTTCGCCAGGCGTAGCAGAAGGCCGCGAAACTCAGCACTTGGAAGAGAAGCCTTCATTTCGGTAAGAAGACTGTTGGCTAGTGCTTCGTGACGCTGGGGGAAAAGTTTGGCGGCGTTTGGCGTCAATGAATACACCTGGCTGGGGCGACCGGCACCGTCCCGACGGCGCAAGCCCGCCATCTCCACCAGGTCTTCACCAACGAGGATATCCAGATGATGGCGGACCGATACCTGGGCCATCCCAAGTGTTTCCGCCAGTTCAGCCACTGTGGCTGAGCCACTCTCTTTCAGGATCTCGGTAATACGACGTCGAACGGTTTGCACGGTCTTGCTCCTCGCGCACAGCAGCGGGATAACTTCATTCCCTTGCCGGCTTGCAGCAGAAGCACAGCATTAGCTGGGCTCTCTTCGACTGCCTGATGATAGCACAGCCGCGCGAACTTGTCAATTACTATGATTTTCCTGATAGATATTTATGAGGAGAACACAGGCATAACTGGAGGTTTCTTACGTATCTTTTCGGAGGCTCATGCGTCTGTGATAGTGACATCGATACCCTGCTATGAGCATCATGGACTTAACAACCGAACAACTCGAACAACTCGACCTTTGGTCCGCGCCTACTCGGGCCGGAGAACGATCCCGGCGGCTTTCAGGTGCAGGCGTACTGTTTCAGGATGCACTTCCACGCCCGTCTTTTGCCGCATGTATTTGGCCAGCCGATTGATGGTCCACAGGGAGTAGGGCAACTGTAAGGCAGACGGATGTTGACGTGCCACTTCGAACAGTTCAGCCAGATACACGTCGGTAACTTTCCGTGGCCCACCGGGACGAGATGAGTCGAACAGGCCAGGCAAACCGGCAGTGAGATAGCGTTTCAGCCAACGCCGTACTGTCTGCTCGTCCGTGCGCACGATCTCAGCGATCTCTGCGGCGACCATACGTTTTTCGGCGGCCAGGAGCACCATTTGGGCACGTGTGCGCAACTTTACATCGTGCGTAGTGCGGTAAAGCTGGTCCAATTCACTGATCGCGTCAGTGGTCAGGTCAGAAATTTGCAGCGCTCGCATATGCCCTCCTAGTATATGCTGCTATTGTGCATCCGACACAATTCCCCTGTCAATACGTGGGTTCCCTTACATTATTACCCTATAATTTGTTGTATATCCGATACAACTCTTTTGTTGGCGCTTTGAGCGCATCCAGTATATTGTATTGTGTATCCGATATCATTCTCTTGGCGAGATCGCGCACAAATAAATCGTGTAATATTGGGGAGTGAGTCGGGCAGTGTGGCGCGCTGTACGCCGCATATTTTTGTGCTGAGCGACTGCTTGCGCGGGCGTCGCTCCTATGGATCGACTCTGCCCACTCATATATTTTTGATGTGGGGTTTCTGGTTGATGTGGCGCTATTCACCAGGTTGGCCTGGCGAGTGATAGGGGTTTAGGGGGAAATTGGGAAGATGTGAGGGATGTCACTTCCAGCGAAAATCGAAAGGCGTTTCATTGTAATGAGAGGCGAATACGGTGACGGCGTGTTTTTAGTGCCGTCGCCGTATTTTGAGGTTGTGGATAAGTTACCCTAGATTGTGGATAGTTGTGCACAAGTCGCGTTGCGCAAGCGAGCGTTTCGGTCTTCTAATCCGATGCCGATCTCGACTCGCTCATCGCGTGCCCCCTGCCATGCGCTCGAGTTCCAAGTCCACTACACTCGGGTCGAGCTTAACGAAAAGGGCCGCCGGCTGGCGGAGTGGCTGGCCCGCGGCAAGTTGGCTGGGCGCCCAACGGCCGAGCGCACCAGTGCCATCGTAGCGCAAGGCTACGTGTCGCCGCGTGGCTTCGATAAGTTCATCCGCGTAGAGACTCCCGAACAGATTGCCTTCATAGCCCAGATAATTGTGCAACCGCTGACAGGTGAATGGGACGAACGGCGCGAGGAGCGTCTTCAGGCTGTCTATCACCCTGAGTGCGACGTAGATTGAGGTTGCTGCAGCAGCCGGGTCGGTTTTGATCCGTTGCCAGGGCTCCTTAATGTTCAGATAGCGGTTCGTCTCATGAGCCAGATCCATCGTCTCCGTCAGCGCCTGCTTGAGCTTGACTGTTTCCAGGAGCTCCGTCACGCGCGCGAACGTCGGCTCGACACGGCCCAGCATTGAACGGTCGATCTCGTCTAGCTCACCTGGCTCGGGGACCTTGCCTTCGAATCGCTTATAGGCGAAACCCAACACGCGATTGGCCAGGTTGCCCCAGGTCGCAACCAACTCCTCATTGTTACGCCGGACAAACTCCTCCCAGGTGAAGTTCACGTCCTGGCTCTCTGGCAGGCTGGCGGCGAGGGCATAGCGCCACGGATCCGGGTCATAGCGATCCAACGCATCACGCATCTCGATCACCCATCGCCGGCTTTTGCTGAGCTTGCGCCCCTCCACATTTAGATACTCGTTGGCCGGCACATCGTACGGTAGATTCAGACTGCTATCGTAACCGATCAACATGCCAGGCCAGATGATCGTATGGAATTCGATGTTGTCCTTGCCGATGAAGTAGTAGCTGCGGGCGGATGGGTCCTGCCACCAGGCCCGCCACGCCTCCGGTTCATCTGTGATCTTCGCCCATTCCTTGCTGGCCGCCAGGTAGCCGATGACGGCATCATACCAGACGTAGATCCGTTTTTCCTCAAAACCCGGCACGGGGATGGGTATTCCCCAACTGATGTCGCGCGTGATCGGTCGGCCGTGCAGCTCGCGGCTTTCGAGTCGAGAGCGGGTGGCGTTCAACACGTTCGGTCGCCAGTGCGACTTGTGCCCGTCGTTTAGCCAATCCAGCAGAGGCTCGTTAGCCTTGCCCAGGTCCAGGAAGAAGTGCTCGGTGTCGCGGAGTTCGATATCGCTTTTTCCGCAGTATTTGCAGCGCGGCCGGATCAAGGCTACAGCATCGTAGGCGCGCCCGCAATTATCGCATTGGTCGCCGCGCGCGCCGTCGTAGCCGCAAAAAGGACAGATGCCCTCGACGTAACGATCGGCAAGCCACTTTTTGCAGTTGACGCAGTACAGTTGCTGCATTGTGTCGCGGTAGACATAACCATGTTTCAGGTGCGTCAAGAAGATATCTTGCGTGACGGCCCAGTGATTCTCAGTATCAGTCTCCGTGAACAGGTCAAAGCTGATCCCCAGCCGGCGCATCATCTCCACGTTGCGCGGGTGATAGCGATCCACCACCTCACGCGGCGTGATCTCCTCCTCCTCCGCGCGCACGGTGATCGGCGTGCCGTGGGTATCCGAGCCGGAGACCAT
>Ga0172369_10007219_pt1 | contig 12950 bp, 12 predicted proteins | sample LakKiv25m_FD_114539 | JGI IMG/M metagenome (GOLD analysis project Ga0172369, IMG submission 114539) | Freshwater microbial communities from Kabuno Bay, South-Kivu, Congo - kab_022012_11.25m | ecosystem: Environmental > Aquatic > Freshwater > Lake | place: Democratic Republic of the Congo... | reverse complement strand
TTCAAGTTCCCTGATTAGGGAGAGCTTGAATTCACGCGTATATCTTTTTCTTGATGTTTTTCCCATGATTTCCCTCATTGAGACACACCTTAACTACCTGTCTACTTTGAGGGGCGCACTCCAGAATAAAGCCAGTACGACCAAAAATCAGCTAAATTCTGGAAGGTACTTGGTTGCCTGACAATGGTTTATATTTTTGGGTGGGAAACTTGGGATAAAAGTGGCTTGAAATTCAATCCTGCAAGCATGACCTTTAGCGTCACCTCGATAAACACCTACGAGAACTGTCCCAAGCAATGAACTTGCAGAACTTCTCAGGATGCCAACTCGCGCCTCAGAAGACTCCACAGGAGCCATGAACGCGGGGAGTTTTATCCACAAAGTGCTTGAAAATGCCATGAGTGAAAAAATAACAATAAAGGAGAAGTTATACAAAATTAGGGACCAGATGGCGAAGGAATCGCAATGGAAAGGAATCAACATTAAGGCAGCAATTGAAGCGCTTGATGTATTCTGGGAACGCAACAGGAATACTATTGCGAACAACCTGATGGTTGAGCAGCGGTTCAATGTATCGCTTGGCGGGTTTAATTTCAAGGGGTTCATTGACCGGGTGGATAAAATCCCGGGGACGCAGGATGGGTGGAGATTATCGATTACAAGACGGGAAAATATGAACCCAGTCCTGAGGAGCGTTCAAAACAGCTTTTGCTCTATGCCCGCGGTCTTGAAAATATCCATCCTCAATTAAAGGTGAAAAAACTCACACTTGAATTACTGGCACTTCCCGCTCCAAGGACATTCGAACTAAAGGATGGAATATATGAGAGCGCTGGCAATTCAAGAGCATGACCACTTGATGGGGCTACTATTGATAACATGATTGAAATTGCAAAGCAAATTGCACGTGATTACGAACATGGATTCGATAAAACCAAAAATGAAAGTGCCTGCAGGGAATGCGGTTATAGATTGTATTGCGGCGAGTGAAGAATTCAGACAAATTTTAATAGTTTCTTCTTGGCAAAACAATAAAAATAAGCACATACAGATTGAAAACTATTTCACTTTATGCCTGGGCAGGAAAACTGTATCCTTTTTTGAACTCTCAGAGAGAAAAGAGGAAAAAGAACGAAAGAAAGAAGTTGAGATAAAAAGCATGCTGCTGTCAGAGAAGTTCAAGAGAATAAAAGAATGTCAATATCGGGCTTGCTTCACAGCATCAAATCTTCCAGAAGCTATGAGATACAGATTGTTCATAAGAAGCAAACCTTCAGAAAAATGCCTCCACAGAAAAAGTCTGATAAGTATCTATTAACGTGAATCCTTTGAATCAATCACTCTTATAAATCCGAGTCCAAAGGATGGTTTGGGTCCAGCGCCTATAAGCAGCCCAATGCGGAGTAATTGCATTGCGTTCTCATCCATTTTCACGATAGAGTATTCAGCAGTTCCAGTATATGTATGGAAATCCCTCTTACCGGCTCGCTGCGATCTGCTCTTAATGTTATGAAAATGGTCACTTGAAGATTTTATAGTTGCACTGCATTCAAAATCAGGAATCTTAGCACCATCACCGTATTCATTGACGCAAAGAATCAATCGCTGGCGGACCATACCAAGGAGCTTATCCAATGCAGGTGGGAATTCGCCAGTCTTAACTATAATTGGCGTCTCAAAGCCTATGGAGAGTTTATCAGTAACAGAGGCGCCATCTCTGGAATAATCAGCCAGATCAACCGTCCTCATTGCTCCAATGTTTATCGTATTGCCATCGTAAACTACTTCTTTGGAGAAGCTGCATCTCATCTCTTCCAGTTTAAACTTATTAACATCATACCTTCTCTCAGAACCGATGCCGCTCTGCCCAAGCATGCTCAACCCAAGTGCCACATGGGGAAGGTACCGGGTAAACCTGCCAAACAGAAGAATGCCCACGTCCAAGAAACCGTTTTCTTCAACGGTGAAACTTTTCCCGAAAAACGGTGGAATAAAAACAATTGGTTTTGGAGGAGCGCCGTAGCCCACCTTAGAGTCTTTCTTCATATGCGTATAATAAAAGATACAGTCTTCCCTTGCATCGCAGGAATAACAATCCCTCTTTAAATCAGGACAGCAGGCGCGGCGCAGGTGTATGCCAAAGCCGCCCCGAAAGGTGTTGCCCATCCAGTAGGGGAAAGTGACCGAAGTGGGGAAGGAGAGGCGGGCGGTGAGTTTGGCGATGGGGAGCATGAATGTTAATCTACAAATGCATCCTTAAATGTTTGCATCGACAGCTTTTGATGCATCAAAGTGGATTGCCGAGAGAGGAGTGGGCGCACAGGGCGGGAAAGTGAAACAAGGGCGAGCCAATACAGGCATAAAACATCTTTTAAAGAGATCTCAGAAGGGTATAAAAACCAAATTTTCGACCATTGTATTCAGTTTCCAAAATCTTTGTACACTTAAATTGCCCAATTAAGAATCTTTGAGACGCATCCTTTAGCCTAATTTCAAGAATTTCTGACCCTGAAAACTTTTCATAATCATTTAAATATACGATGTCTAATGAGGTCCATGAATTATTGACTATTTTATAATTTACTTTGCTTACCTTATCTATGATTGCTAAGGCTCCTTTTTTACCTATAAAAATGGCTTTCTGTTCGGGTTTAATAAAAGAAAATGCTAAAAATCTAGAACCAGGCGCTAAATATTCCTGATAGCCTTCTGTAATATATGTTAGCCCACCCGTTTTTTCTTTTTGAAAATCCGCGTTTACTGTAGAAAACCAGATTCTCTTTTTGTCAACCTTCAAGGGAATTGCCAATGTACAGGGAACTATTTTATATTCATATTTATCCCTTCCAAGGAGATCAAATTCCCTAGTTATAGAGGCATGGACTTGTCTATCTGTGAAAAAATCATGCGTATAGTATGTTTTTCTAATCAGATGTGAAACATTCTGTCCAAACTCCTCTAATTCGAATTCCAACGCGAAAAGTTCCATTGAAATCACGTAGTTTTGCCATAAAGTTCATTTTTATGCGCTTCGATTAGAGTCGGTAGCTCTTTACGTAATGCTTCTAACTTATCTTCATCCACCAAATTTTCTTTTAGCAAACTTTTTATCAGATTCTCATCGATGTTCCCTTTCTCATCTACTTTTATCCCCTCAAGCAATTCTTTTTGTGAAACATTTAAATTATCCGTAACAGTCAGTATTTTGGATTTCATCGTCCCAAGTAGAGAACTTCGTGAACCATAGCCTTCAGCATCAGCCCTTTTTAAAGTTTCCAAATAAATTGTTAGATCAAATTTTGTGGGATTGAATATTATATCTATAAAGGGAAATACTGTTCCTGGCTTAATCAAAACCATTTCATATAAGCTTGCTTTTTTCTGTTCCCCTGTAGGAGCCTGTTCCATTTTCAAATCCTTACGAATTATATTATGAAACTCCGGCTCATCAATAATAGCTTCCTCATCAGTCTGAACAGAAAACGAAGTAGTTGTTTTGATTCTTGATTTTATTGCTTTTGTTTTGTCTTTAATTGCAATAACTCCCCCATATGCAAAGCAATTATAGCACTCCATGCATTGATGATCCGGAGTCGCACAATTATAGTTCTGGTTGTACTCTCTTAAAATTGCCTCACTCGCTCTTCGCATCACAGCTCTTCTTTTCAGACCAGTTAAGTAAATCCTTGTTTTTCCATTGTAATCTATTTTGTCTATGCTGAAATCTTCATGACTTGTAAACCGTGCGAAATCTATTAGCACCTTGTATCCTATAATTGCCAGATACCTATTATTTCTTAGATATACTTTTTCTATTTCTGCACCAACAGCGGTTTTTATTAATTTCCCAAAATTTTCAAATTCAGATAAACTGTTCAAAATTTTTATTTCATTTCCAGTCATTAAATTGCCTCCTTACCTTTCTTTATTTCATAAAATTTTTTAGAATTAAAAAGATACTTTGTTTTTTGGGCATAATCTTTTAATTGTTTCCTTTTTTCTTCGCTCAAATTTCTTAATATCTCTCTGGTTCTATGGTGGATTTCAATAATTTTCGTTCTTTGCTCTGCTGAAAGTTTTTCATTTTTCAGTAGCTTGTTTACGAGCTTATCAACATCTTCGGCTCTTCCCTTGAATATTCCCAAAAAAGAACCAACGTTTTTTCCGGTTTCCAATCCACCTCCGAATTTTGCCATTTCCCATATTTGATCTGTTATTTCATACAATATATCGTTCTCAGCCAATTTTTTCACCACCTTTTCAGTTTGTTCATCGTATAGCAAACGCTCTCGCTTGAAAATTTGTGCAATACCAATGAATGGATTATTATAGTATTCAAGAATATAGTTTCTTTTCTGATCGTACTTGGCATTAACATAAGCATAAACATACTCAAAATAATCAATAGATTTTCCATGCTTGATATTCAAATCGCCCTCTGCAAATTGTACAATTTCGTTATTTAGGCTCTTAGGTAGTGAATTAATACTGAACGATGTTATCAGTGGATTCCTTTCTTTTAATCTAAACGCCAACAGTGAAAAAAGAAGTTGCCTATAAATTTCATTTTTGATACCAACATTAAACTCTGATAATGATAACAAAACAATCTGTAAATCTGTCCGATTTTTTACATAAATGGATTCGCTCGTGATTTTAAAGTCCTTAAGAAGTCTATCAATCAATTTTGTATCAGTTATACTATTAATAAGGTCTTTGTCGATATTTAAACCATATAATACAAGATGCGTTTTTGTGTCTACTCTTGCTTGTCGGCGATCATAAGTTACACCGCATAAAAATGCATTTAGTAATGTCTCTACATGACACATTTCGCATATTAAAATTTTCTCATTTCTTATCTCTGCGTTATTTTTTCTGAATAACACTTCACGATAGTGTTTCTTTTCTTCAAGTGTAAAAGTGGAAAGAGGAATTTTGCCTGCAAAAGTACCACAATTTGCACATACACAATCCTGATTTTTTGCAATCGCATCTAGTGATACTCTACCATCTATTGTGATAAAATTATTCAAATTGAGACTAAAAGTAGATTTATATGTTTTTAATGAGTTGATTGCGACTGCTAAAGAAACCAATTTTTCGTAGACAATTTTTTTATTAGTTATCGCATCTGTATTTACCCCCACCTTTTTAAGTAGATTCTCTAAAATAGGTTCTCCAGCTTCTGGCGATGATTGGATTTTCTCTTTACCCTTATATAAAGTTAAAACTATCCATTCGGGAAATTTACCATTTTCATCAGCTAACAGTTTTTTCTTTGTATTATTGATATTTGATTTATATTTTTTAAGTTCACGTAGTTCCGTAAAATCAATGAGATTCTGTTTAGTAAATCCTACATCTTCGATCTTCTGGATACTTTTATCTTTAATGTCTCTTAGAATGTCACTAATATACTTATCGACAGTTAATAGATTTATTTTAGATAAAACTTCTTCAGGTAAAACATTGCACTGCCAATAAGCATCTGGCGCACCACGTAGAAGTTGACTTAGGTCTTGTTCTTGTATGAATGATACGATATTGTTATAAAACCTTTCTGAAATCTTTAAACGTAATTCTCCCCATTCTAATGTTGTTACAACTCTGCATCCGTTCAAAGTCTCATATAGCAACTTAATATCATTTAATTCTCCGATTGATTCATAAAGTAATTTCAATAAGATTAATTTTCCAATCGCGTTTAGCTCGTTTTTTGAGAATGATTGAATAGTTATACTATAAAAATTATATTTATTAAATCCATGCATTTCATTTAAATAAGTAATCAAAGAAGAAATTGGCAGCATTTTCAACCGGTTTTTAAGGTCATCATTACTTGAAGATGATGCTATTTGATCAGCAATTGAAGTAAAAGCACTTAATTCATTATCCGAATCGTGGTGTTTTTCAATAGAATGTAAAACTTCTTTATCTTCTGAATAATCATCCAAATCGAAGTTTTTTAACAAAACTTGATATTCTTCCAAATTTTTCAATAAATCTAGTCCTTCTTTGGACTTTGGAGTATGCCCTTCTTTTCCCAATTCTATTACCAATTTACCCGCATCGTGAAAAAAGCAGGCGTAGAGGTATTTTTTCTTATCAACATTTAATTCCAATTTATCAGATAAAAAATTTCCTACATGATATGTTTTGATGGCATGCTCAATAAAAGTCTCTTTGTTTATTCCATCATCTTTTACCGGCTTAAATAACAAATTGTTATCCATATACTATCACTCGAAAAATGTTTTTAGCTCAAATGATTTTTGAATTGGAATTAGCTTATGTGGATCAACAAACGTAAAAGGAAAATCTCCTAATTTCCCTACTTTTGCATTTACTTTAAATTTGATATCTCTCAATCTTAAAGTTAAATTATAATATTCAGTTTCCTTAAATCGTTTAGATTCTATTAATGTAAAAGTTGGAAAGTCCCTCTTACTAGCTTTTTTATATTCTCTCCTTATAAATCTCCCTCGGTCCTTCAGTTCACCCACCATAAATGAATCGTTGCTGGGATAAATATTTTTGTGAGCATCTTTAAACTGGAGTATTTCGAAAAGATTTATTGCTAAGTCATCATATTGGACTGCTGGAACTGGTTCACGGAAACTCAAATCCGGTAAATATTCTTTAAATTCCTCGAAATCATTTTTCATCACATCGGTAAGTAAAAACTCAACATACTCTTTAAGTCTGGTAGTATTGTAAAGCTTATACCACATAGCATTCATCATTTTTTTAAGATTCTCATATTCGTGTGGTGCGAAATATTTTGATAAAAGCTCTTCAAATTGTTTTCTCGAAATACTGGTTTTTGAGTTCAGCTCCATAAGTAAAGGACTTCTGTTTGTAAGCATAATAAAAGTACTATTCTCCCGCCTGCCACAGCGACCGAATGTCTGTATAGAATCCTGGAGGCTTGGCGGTTCTTCGGTTATCAATGTTTTTACTGCGATATCTATGCCTTGTCTAAAAACAGAGGTTGTAAAGGTTAATGCGCCTTTTTTACATTTGTCTAAATTTTCTTTAATCTTTTCCTCTCGCGATAAATCGTCTTCTTCATACCATGTTTTACCAATTAGAATTGCCGAATTTTCAAAAAATTTATGTAATCTAATTGCACGATCGACAGAATTGCAGACATAAATAACATCTTTCGTTAAATTATTCTTCTCTAAAAAATCTATGACATTTTTGTAATTAAAATAATCGAGTTCATGCCCAGAAACCTGTATTTCTCTTGTTTTGCTTACTCCATCTATTATGACATATTCAGAGGGGTTGATAACGTCTTTCAGTTCTATGGTTGCGCTTAAAAGATAGATATGAGTGTCTATTTTAATATTTTTGATTATTTTAATCAGATTATTGATATTGAAAAGTGTAAATGTGTCGAATAAGTGAAGTTCATCGAAGATTATGCTGTGGAGGGACTTAATAAATTCTTGGTATAGAAAGTTAATATGTTGAGTATTTTTCCTTCTGAGAAGAATATAAAAAATAATATCAGGAGAGGAAATTATAAAATCATCCTCCAATAAATATTTAAATAATTGAGCATATGTATAGCCACTCTCTAAAATCTTATAAGGTATTTTGAATTCTTCTAAATGCGAGGTTATATTCTCAAGCTGGGAATACATCAAGAGGCGCGTAGGAACTAGATAGAGCGATTTTAACCTTTTTCCCTTGCTCTTTGCATCCAGATAATCATTTATGAAACTAAAAAGGAAAGCATCAGTTTTCCCTGATGAGGTGGGCGATTTTAAAATAATATCTGTATGATGCTTTTCATAGAATTCATATTGATGCTTAAATGTATTTTCATAAGGAAAATTCGGTATTTTACGAGTCGAAAAATCCGGTGTTGAAGCTAAAACTAACATGATCCGTATCTCCCTTTTACCTGCGCATTTCCCTCCCGCCGCGCCTCCTGCGCCCAACGGCGGCGCCGTTCCGAATTCCTTCCGAAGACATCCCCGAAGCTCATGGCTGGAACTATACAGTTTCAATATTTAACTTTTTCGTTTTACTATACACTCGTTTACCATTTACCTTCACAAATACTGTGAATACATATACTTTCCAGCACCAAGGCTGATTAAAAATATAGAGCGATGCCCCAGGGCACTATATAATCATGCAAACGTAAACCGCAATATTTATATTTATTCTGCTTACTATACTTGCACATGGATAAAGAGTTCCTGATAAGCTATCTCAAAAAAAGAAATTACTGGTGGCAAACAAAAAATGTAGCACTTTCGGACAGAGGAACTCAGAGACAGGATTATCTCGACAAGATACAGGAATCCGACAACCTTGAAAGGATCATCTGCCTCTCAGGAATAAGACGGAGCGGAAAAACAACAATACTGTACCAGTACATAGACCTTCTTCTCAAAACAAAAAAACCCGAAGAGATAGTCTATGCAAAAATAGATGACCTTCTCGGAAAAATAGACAGCATCCACGATATCCTGAACACATATCACGAACTTACGGGCAAAGACCCATCCAGAGAATCAACATACTTCCTGCTTGACGAGATACATGTCATGAAAGGGTGGCAATTGCAGTTGAAATACTACACAGATGCCCATGCAAAATGCAGGTTCATAATATCAGGGTCATCCAAAACCCTGCTGTATCGGGATGCTTCTGAAAGCCTCGCAGGGCGGATAAGATTCCTTGACGTTTTCCCTCTGACGTTCCGGGAGTTCCTGGAATTCAATAATATTGATCTTTCCGGGATGCTTCCGCAAAAACCCGACCTTGAGAGTTTTGAAGATATAGAAAAAGCATATCACAGCATTATAGCGCATAAACAGAGCATACTGCATTTTCTTGGCCAGTACTTCGATACCGGAGGGTATCCCGAATGGTTCAAGATCAGGGATATGGAGCAGTGGTACAGAACTATCGTGGAGGATTATTTCGCCCTTATCCTGTTCAGGGATATCGTAAGTGTGTTCAAGGTGAAAGATCCCATCCTTCTTGAGAAGATGGTACGGGATATTGCTGCCGTTTCCACTAACAGGTTCACCTACAAAGGATTATCTGAAAGGCTCGATATTGACCGAGAGACTGTGAAACTCTATCTTTATTACCTGCAGAGTTCCATGATGGTGTTCGTAGCAGACGTCTTTGCGCCCTCCAAAAAAGCGGCTGAGAAGCGGGCAAAGAAGCTATATTTCTGGGAGGAAGGACTCAGGAGAGCGCTTACTCTGGACAGGGATGATGGTAAAGCTGCAGAAAATATAGCTGTATGGCACCTGATTAAAAAGGGTCGTGAATCAAAGCCGTTCTTTGAGCCTTATTACTGGAAGAATAAATACGAGGTCGATTTTGTATACGATGACTCGAAAAAAGTAATCCCCATAGAAGTTAAGTACAGAGAGCATCCCACAAATGCCGACCTGAAAGGGCTTATAGAATTCATGGAGATGGAAGATCTGAACGTGGGAATAGTCGTAACAAAAGATACCTTCAAGAAAGGAGAACTTGAAGGACGCAAGGTTTTGTTTATTCCGACATGGCTTTTCTTATTGCTGATATGAACGTGAAGATTCCATTTGTGTACTTCAATCCTTCACTCATACATCATTTACATTCATAATTCAGTAAAGAATAAATACATTTATATTCAAAATACATATCAATGACAACCAATCTCACACTTATCTCAACCATCTACTCCATCGAGCCTATCATCGTCTGTGCCACCCACTTCTCACCCTCGCGCATCATCCTTTTAACAGAAGAAAAGGCGCCTGAAGAGAAGGCGCGTGCAGAGAAGATGATTACCGATACCTTTGGTTCGGTACTCGAGGTAGAGAAAAAATACACAACCGTCTATGACGTGGTGAAGGTTGCACGGGATGTTGCAGCCATAATAGAAGAAGAGAACGCAAGAGGGCAGCGGGTAATCGTGAACGTCTCTGGTGGCAGGAAACCACAAGCGTTCGGCGCACTCTTCGGATCCTATGCACGGAAAGAGATGGTAGAGCAGGTTGTCTATGTTACTGAAGAGGACCAGTTCATGCTTGAGTTCCCGTTGCTGGGATTTGGCATCTCGGATACAAAGCGCGCTGTGCTTGAGCAGCTTGAGAGCGGCGAGACCTCGGTGAGCAAGATAGCGGTAAAGGTCGGTATTTCCAAGGGCATGGCTTACAGCCATCTCAGGGAACTAAAGGCAATGGGCTACGTGAGTGAGGGGAACGGCTTCAAGATAACAAGTGCGGGGAGGATCGCGATAATATGAACTGCCTCGTAGTATACGATATAACGGATGACGGGCAGCGGAAGAGGCTTGCTACCATGCTCCAGACATTCGGTCTTGCCCGTATCCAGTACAGCGCTTTTAGAGGCGAGTTGAATGCCAATGACAGGGCTGTGCTTGCCAGGAGAGTGAGCCAGTTCGTGAAGGATGAGCATGACAGCATCTTTATCATTCCCCTGTGCGACCGGTGTACAGGCACAGCCGAGATTATCAGTAACAGCGGTGCTTGTCTCATTAAAGATTCAAGCGTGCAGATTGTGTGATATTATGGTTTACTACTTAAACGATATCGAGCATAAGCAACTCTTAAAGAAGCTCCGCCCACTTTCAAGAGGCGTTGGAGTAACAGAGGAACTTCGAGGATGGAGCTGGGATAATTCCCCATTGAAACCCTACCACGAAGTAAAACTCCCCATGTATTCTATATGCAGCAAGTACTGTCCAACGTCGAGGGATGTCTACCTGAAGCATGTGCTTAAAAAGAAAGGCGAGATGACATACCCTGTATCTTTGGGTTCTGTTACCCATAGTGCAATAAACGAGGCATACAGGCAGGTACGGCGGAAGAACTTCAATCCAGATTTTGAAGAGTGGTATAATTCGCAGAAATTTGAGACGCATATCCAGGGAAACCTTGAGCTCATAAAAAAATATGCAGGGATGGTCTGGAAGCATGTTCTCACCAACGCCGAATCTAAATTCAGAGATGCCATGAGCAGCCAGCCCTATTCCACAGAGGAAGACATGATTGCAACCTCAGCGCCCTTTCTCATTGAGCATAAGATTAGCGGTGAACTGATCGGATGCAGCGGCATCCTCAGCGTGGACTGCTACGATTACCTGCATAATATCATGTTCGATGTTAAAACTGGTATAAAAAAGGAGGAAGTGAACCCCTACAAGCTTTACGCAACAGGCTATGCTCTTGTCTTTGAGAGTATATATGAGGTCCCCGTAGATGTAGGATGCACGGTTTTTCTGAATTTTAAAGATGATCGCCTCCTGGTTGAACGCGACCTTTTCCACATCAGCGATGACCTCAGAAGCTGGTGGATTGAGGAAAGGGATAAAAAGTTAGAAATGGTCTACGAGGAGAAAGACCCCGGGATGGCTGAATGCGAGAAGCGGTGCATGTATGCGGCAGAGTGCATGACGGTGTGATTTCAGGCATGGCAAAGAATATTCCGGTGAAATATGAAAGCTTTGACAGAAGATACAATTAAACAAATCTTTGGCAATACAACGTTCTTCAAGGGGCAGGATTATTATAAAAACGGTCATGTCAGGGAAACTGTAAAATTAGATGAAACTCTTTTTGCTCAGGTGATGGGAAGTTCCACCGCACCATATGAGGTGAGAGCCTTGATCAAAGATTCAGAGATCAGCACAAAATGTACATGCCCTGTAGGAAATATGTGCAAACATGGAACAGCACTTCTCCTTAAATGGGTGTTTGAACCTTCTTCATTTATTGATGCCGATATATTCCTGCAATCGCTGGATGGAATGGGCAAAGATGAAATAATCAACATGATTGCCCGATTAATAAAACAGAAACCCTCTCTCATCAATCAATTTTCCAGAGACGATGGAGAAAAAACCAGAATCAACATAGATGCTATTTCTAAAAAGATAGGCTGGATAACGAATGGAGAACTTGACTACTACCATATAGATGATGCCATAGACAAACTTGATGAGATTAAAAATATCGCTGACAGGCTGAAAGAAGAGAAATCTTTTAAAGATGCTGCTGATATATATTTTGTCTTAGTTAAAGGATGCGTGGAAGCATTTGATGAAGGCGCTGACGATTCTGGCGGCGGGATGGGAGATTTAGCAATAAGCTGCATAAAAGATTTTAATGAATGTGTGGAGCAGATAAACGATCCTGCTTATAATAACAGACTCCTTGGCAAGATAATGAATCTTGTCGAAAGAGAAGATTATGGTCTGGAAACCTGTGACATGCTACTTTGTTTGATCAATGATAAGAATATCAAAAGGGTAGAAGAATATTTTCTTGAAAAATTGGAAGAGACAAGGAAGATCGCATCAGATTCAAGCTACAGGTATCGTAAAGAAAAGTCGCTGGGGATACTTAACAGGCTTTATGAAAAACTTGGAAAACCAGATGAGAGACTGAGGCTTGCCATTTATGAGCTTGTGGATAAAGAGGACTATTACAGACTGGCAAAAATACTGCTTGAGGAAAAGAGATTCGAGGAATCCTTTGATGCTGCCAAAAAAGGACTGCTTATGCCAGGAGAATCGCATTATTTGAATGATATCTATTTTGATATTGCCCGCAGGCTGCCCGGTTTGAGACCTGAGATAATAGATTTCAATTTCTCTCTTAATGTTGTGTCGGATCAGATGTCAAGAAATTTTGATAAGGCAAAATACATGGCAGCAATGGAGGTATTCGAGGCGATCGGAAAATCCGAGGCTTTCAGATCAGCATTTTATAAGACCATTAAGAACAGGAGCAGCGCTGTTCTTGCAATGCTGAATGATGGTGAACTGCAGGCTGCAATAGACATGTTATATAAGTTTTTCTTTAGCAAATTTTAAAAAAAATCAACAGCTACAGCTAATCAGGATTGCCCCCCGCCCTAAAGGGAGCACGCAAAAGCGAATGTGCGCCTACCCGCAG
>Ga0172369_10007217_pt1 | contig 12956 bp, 8 predicted proteins | sample LakKiv25m_FD_114539 | JGI IMG/M metagenome (GOLD analysis project Ga0172369, IMG submission 114539) | Freshwater microbial communities from Kabuno Bay, South-Kivu, Congo - kab_022012_11.25m | ecosystem: Environmental > Aquatic > Freshwater > Lake | place: Democratic Republic of the Congo... | reverse complement strand
CGGCGCCGACGAACGACCTCACCCGGGACAGCCGGGACGGCTGCCCACCGATTGTGCCGCCGGGACGGCCGCACTCCGTGTGTCCCTGCTGGGCCGCGCGCCTGGCCTTCCTGCGGATCGTTGTCTCGTTTCGCCCGCTCGTTCCTCGCTCCGCGAAGGGGGCCGGGGGGGAGAGCCTTGCGGGGAGGAGAAAGGCCCCGCCCGGGGCGCCGGCGAAGGCGGCCCCGGGCGGGAATCGAACCGGACGGTCGGTGCGGGCGCTACTGCGGCTCGCAGCCTCCCGACGTGTTGCAGGTGTAGCCCGAGCGGCAGTTGGCCGTGCTGGTGCAGGACGTCTCGCACAGCGGCCCCAGGTACGGGTCGTCCACGCACGTGGACCCGGTCGGGCAGCTCGAGGCCAGCGTCGTCACGCACTGGGCGGTGCAGTAGCCGCCCGTGTACCCGTAGTCGTCGGTGAGGCACAGACCGGACTGGCAGCCGGCGTCGTCCGTGCAGGCCGCGCCGACGGCGGAGCCCGACGGGTTGACGACCACGTACGCGTACGACCAGCACGAGTGGTCGACGTCGCAGATGTAGCCCTCGTTCTGCCGGCTGCAGTCGCTGTCGTTCTGGCACTGGCCCTCGACGCAGTAGGAAGACGTGCTGCTGAACTGCAGGCAGAACGACCCGCTCGGGCAGGCGGTGCCGCCGGCGGTGCACGGGATGAGGCAGTAGCCGCCGGTGAGGTACTTGCTGCACTTCGCGCCGGTGCCGGCGCAGTCCGAGTCCTGGGTGCAGGCGCCGCCGGGCGCGGTGGTGCCTGCGCCGGCCGCGTGGCAGGCGTGGTCGGTGCCGCAGTTCTGGCCGGTCGGGCAGCCGCAGTCCTCGCAGCAGGTGGCCTGCGTCTCGGTGCCGTTGCAGGCGTTGTCGCCGCAGACGGGCGCCGTGCCGCTGCCGGGCTCGCACGCGCCGGCCGTGCAGCCGTAGCCGGTGCGGCACTCGGCGTTCGTCGTGCAGGTCTTCTCGCACACCCAGGCGCCGAACTCGGCCGACTGATCCACGCACTTGGATCCGGTCGGGCAGTTGCCGGCGACGCCGTTCTTGCACCCCACGAGGCAGTAGCCGCCCGCGTACCCGGTCGGCGAGCCCTGGTAGGTCTCGGGCACGCAGATGTCGGACTCGCACGCGGCGTCGTCGGCGCACGCCGCGCCGATGGCCGCGCCGCCCGTGTTGACGGCCGCGTACAGGTACGACCAGCACGTGCCGTCGGTGTCGCAGATGTAGCCCTCGTTGCGCCGGTTGCAGTCGGCGTCGGTGGTGCACTGCCCTTCGACGCAGGCGTTCACGGTGTTGCCCTGGGCGTCCTCGCTCCAGGGGATGCAGAACGAGCCGGCCGGGCAGTCCGAGCCGCCCGCGGCGCAGCCCGTCGTGTAGCAGTAGCCGCCGATCTCGTGGCGGTAGCAGGTCGCGCCGGTGCCGGCGCAGTCGGTGTCGGCGGTGCAGGCGCCTCCGGGAGGCGAGCCGCCGGGCGTGGTGCCGGCCGGAGTGCAGACCCCGCCGGTGCAGGCGTAGCCGGTGCGGCAGTCGGTGTTGGCGGCGCATGCCTTCTCGCAGATCCAGGCGCCGAGCTGCGCGCTCTCGTCGACGCAGACCGTGCCCGTCGGGCACGAGGCGGCGACGCCCGACCGGCACACCGCGGTGCAGTAGCCGCCCGGATAGCCCGTGGGCGAGCCTTCGTAGGTCTCGGGGATGCAGACATCGCTCTTGCAGCCGGTGCCCGCCGTGCACGCGGCGCCCGCGTCGGCGCCGTTCGGGTTCACGTCGGTGTAGGCGTAGGACCAGCACAGCCCGTAGTCGGTCAGGCACGTGTAGCCCGCCGCCTGGCGGCTGCAGTCGGAGTCGGCGGCGCAGCGCCCCTCGACGCAGTAGGAGACGCCGCCATCGAACGCCTGGCAGTACGAACCCGCCGCGCAGTCGTTGTCCGTGGCGCACGGCAGCAGGCAATAGCCGCCCGGCAGGTAGGTGTCGCAGACGGCGCCCGTGCCGGTGCACTGGCTGTCCTGCGTGCAGGCGCCGCCCGCGGGGACCGATCCGCCGCCCGCGTGGCAGGCATGGTCGGTGCCGCAGTTCTGGCCGGCCGGGCACCCGCAGTCCTCGCAGCAGGTGGCCTGCGTCTCGCTCGCGCTGCAGGTGCCGTCGCCGCACGATGGCGCCGGGGGCAGGCACGCGCCGGCCGTACACACGTAGCCGGTGCGGCAGTCGCTGTTCTGGGTGCAGTTCTTCGCGCAGATGGACACGCCGAACACGGCGCTCTGGTCGACGCACGCGGACCCGGTCGGGCAGCTTCCGGCCGTCGTCGCCACGCAGCCGACGCTGCAGTAGCCGCCGGTGTAGCCGACGTTCCAGCTCTCGGCGATGCACACGCCGCTCTCGCACTGGGCGTTGTCGGTGCACGCGGCGCCCATGGCCGCGCCGCCGGTGTTGACGGGCACGTACTGGTACGACCAGCAGACGTGGTCGGTGTCGCAGACGTAGCCCTCGGACTGGCGGCACTCGGCGTCGGTGGCACACGGACCGGCCGCGCACACGTAGATCGTGTTGCCCTGGTCGTCCTGGCCGCCGCTCACGCAGGTCGAGCCGCTCGGGCAGTCCGAGGTGCCGTTCGCGCCGGGCGTGCAGCCGAGCATCAGGCAGTAGCCGCCCGGCCGCTTCACGCAGATGGAACCCTCGCCCTTGCACTCGGCGTCGGCCGCACACGCCTCGCCCGGGTTCTTGCCGGTCGGGTTCGTCGTGGTGCAGCTCTTGGCGCCGCCGCCGGCGGGCGCGGCGCACGTCTGGCCGGCGCCGCAGCCGCAGTCGTCGCAGCACGAGGCGGACGACTCGCCGCCGTTGCAGATGCCGTCGCCGCACGTCGGCGTCGGCACGCACGCGCCGTCCACGCACGAGTAGCCCGGGCGCGTGCACGTGCCGGAGCAGGCCTGCATGCACAGCGTCGTGCCGAACTGCGCGACGTTCGTGCACACGGCGTCGGGCGGGCAGCTTCCGGCGACCTCGGGCTTGCAGTACGAGGTGCAGTAGCCGCCCGCGTAGCCGGTGCTCGTGGTGCCGCTCGTGGCCGGGATGCAGATGCCGCTCTCGCACGCGTCGCCGTCGGCGCACGGCGAGCCCGCGGCGTCGGCGCCGCTGTTGACGGGCACGTAGTTGTAGGACCAGCAACTCTTGTCGCTGTCGCAGACGAAGCCCTCGCCGCGGCGGCTGCACTCGGCGTCGGTCTGGCACTGGCCCTCGACGCAGTAGGCGGCCGTGGCGTTGAAGCTCAGGCAGAAGGAGCCCGTCGGGCAGGCCGTGCCGCCCGCGGTGCAGGGCTGCAGGCAGTAGCCGCCCGAGACGTACGTGTCGCAGATGGCGCCCGTGCCGCCGCAGTCGCCGTCGGCGGTGCACGCTGCGCCCGGCCGTCCGGCGCCGGCACACTTGCCGGCGGTGCAGGGGCCGTCGGCGCCGCACTGGGTGTTGGACGTGCAGGCGACGCACGCGCCCGCGTTGCAGATGCCGTCGCAGCGCTGGCAGCCGGCCGCGGTCGCCGCGGTGCCGCAGCGGAAGCGATCCGAGTCCGAGCACGCGAGGCAGGAGCCGCCCGGCCCGCAGTACTTGCCGTTTGCGCAGCCCGCGTCGTTCGTGCACGCGGTCGGGGCCGCGGTGCATGCGCCCGCGGTGCAGACCGGCGTCGCGCCGGAGCAGGCCTGGCATCCGGCGGCGGAGGCCGCGGTGCCGCAGCGCGCGGGATTGCTCGTCGAGCAGGCGAGACACGAGCCGCCGGCGCCGCAGTACTTGCCCGCGCCGCACGCCGCGTCGTTGGCGCAAGTCGTCACCGCCGCGATGCAGGCGCCCGCCGAGCAGACCGGCGTCGCGCCCGAGCAGACGCGGCAGCCGGCGGCGGTCGTCTCGGTGCCGCAGCGGTTCGCGTCGGAGGCCGAGCACGACTCGCAGGTGCCGCCGGTGCCGCAGAACTTGCCCGCGCCGCAGGCCGCGTCGTTGGCGCAGGTGGCGCCCGAGGCGACGCACGCGCCCGAGGAGCAGACCGGGGTGGCGCCCGAGCAGACGCGGCAGCCGGCCGCGGACGTCGCGGTGCCGCAGTGGGCCGCGTCGGTCGCCGAGCAGCTCTCGCAGGCGCCGCCCACGCAGTATTTGCCCGCGCCGCACTGGGCGTCGGTGGTGCACACGCAGTTGCCGAGCGAGCACACGGGGGTCGATCCGGTGCAGGCGCGGCAGCCGGCCGGCGCCGAGGCGGAGCCGCAGTGGCCGGCATCGCTCAGCGAGCAGTTGGAGCAGGCGCCGCCCACGCAGTACTTGCCGGCGCCGCAGCTCGCGTCGGCGGTGCAGACGCACGCGCCCGACGCGCAGGCCGGGGTTTCGCCGGAGCAGACGCGGCATCCGGCCGGGGTCGACGAAGTGCCGCAGTGGTTCGCGTCCGAGGCCAGGCAGGAGGCGCAGGTGCCGCCGTTGCAGAATTTGCCGACGCCGCAGGACGCGTCGGTGGTGCAGGCGGGCGCCGAGCACGTTCCGTTGGAGCAGACCGGGGTTGCGCCGGAGCAGAGCTGGCAGCCCGCCGCGGTGGTCGCCGTGCCGCAGTGCTGGGCGTCGGTGGCGGAGCACGCGGTGCAGGTGCCGCCGTCGCAGTACTTGCCGTCGCCGCACGCGGCGTCGGAGGCGCACGGGGCGGCGACGCACGCGCCGGCCTGGCACACGGGCGTCGCGCCGGAGCAGAGCTGGCATCCCGCCGCGGAGGACGAGGTGCCGCAGTGCTGGGCGTCGGTGGCCGAGCACGCCGTGCAGGCGCCGGCGTCGCAGAACTTGCCGGCGCCGCAGGCGGCGTCCGAGGTGCAGCCGCCCGCCACGCAGGCGCCGTTCTGGCAGACCGGCGTGGTGCCGGAGCACACGTCGCAGCCGGCGGCGGAAGACTCGGTGCCGCAGTGAGTCGCGTCGGAGAGCGAGCAGGCGAGGCACGCACCGCCGCTGCAGTACTTGCCGGCGCCGCATGCCGCGTCGCTGGCGCACGTGGGCGCGACGCACATGCCGTTGGAGCACTCGGGCGTGGCTCCGGAGCAGACCTGGCAGCCGGCCGGCGAAGCGGCGCTGCCGCAGTGGCTGGGATCATTGGCAGCGCAGGCGACGCAGGCACCGCTGCTGCAGTACTTGCCGGCGCCGCAGCTCGAGTCGGAGGTGCAGACGCACGCGCCGGCGGAACACACGGGGGTCGCCCCGGTGCAGACGCGACATCCGGCGGGCGTCGAGGCGTTGCCGCAGCGGCTCGGCTCGGTGAGCGAGCACGAGGAGCAGGCGCCTCCGGTGCAGAAGCGGCCGGCGCCGCAGGCGGCGTCGGACCCGCACGTGGTCGCGCCACCCCCGCCGTCGCTGCACGCGGCGCCGGCGAGAACCAGCGCGGTGAAGAGCGAAGGGCTCAGAACCCTGCAATTCGACATCGATCCTCCGAGGAGCGCCCGTAGGGGCGACAGACGAAAGCCGCTAGGTAGCACAAGCGGGAGTTGCGGGGAAGCACCGCCGGCGCCGCTGCCGCGCGGCGGGTGGCGCCGGCGGGGGTGTCCGGCCCGTTCGCGGCGGGCCTGCCGAGCCACGGCCGCTCGCAAGGCCGGAGGCCCGGCTCGCGGCGAACCTGCCGAACCATGGCCCTCCCCGGGTCGACGGCTCGGTTGCCCCCCGCAGGATTCGTGCGCACAATTCTCGTGCGGAGGTCGGACACATGCAGGCGGCTCGCAAGTGGCGGAACAAGACGGTGCGGCTGGAGGCGGAGCTGCTGCGCCGGGTCGAGGTGGAGGTGCGGCGCGAGGGGACGACGTTCACGAACGTCGTGCGTGCCTCGCTGGAGGACTATCTGAAGGGACGCCGGAAGTCGGGCGTCGATGCCTTCATCGCGGACGCCGAGCGCACGGTGGAGATGCTGCGCGGTCGCCAGACGGCGCCGCTCGTCTTCGATCGGGACCGCGCGCACATGCGCGACCGGGAATTGCGGGAAACCGATGAGCGCGAAGACCTTCCTTGACACGAACGTGCTCGTCCGCGTGTACGATTCTCTGCAACCGAAGAAGGGAGCCCGCGCGCGGGAGGTCATTGCCGCGGAGCGGGACTCCGGCGACCCGACGCTCAGTGCGAACGTGCTCGGCGAGATGTTCTCGGTCCTCTCCAAACCGATCCGCTACCGCGGGCAGAAGCATCCGCCTCTGCTGTCCCGCGACGCGGCCGGCGAAAAAGTGCGGCTCGCCGCCGACCTTCGCACCGTCGCGCTCACGCCGGCACACGTTCTCGACGCGCTGCGCCTGCGCGGGCTCTACCAGATGGACTGGTGGGACGCCGTGAACCTCGCGTCGGCCAAGGCCGCCGGCTGCGACCGCATTCTCACCGAGGACGTGCCGTCGCAGCCGGTCGTCGAAGGCGTCGCGTTCGAGAACCCGTTCGAGGGCATCGTCGAGGACGACGAGGTCGGGCCGTAGTCCGGCGTGGTCGCATCGCACGTCCCCATTGGGGGCGGCCTGCGGCAGCCCGTCGTTGCCGGTCCGCCTTGACAGACGGCTCCGGTTCGGCTCTTCTCTGCTCGTGCCCACTCGTGCCGGTGCTGCGTTCGCAGTCCTCCTCCTGTGTTCGCCGGCATCCGCCGCCCCTGCGCGCCGCCCCATCGCCGTGCTGGCGCTGGCCGGCAGCGCGCTGGACGCCGACACGTCGCGGCTCGTCGAGGAGATGATCGTCGGCTCGCTGGATGCGACCGGGCGCTTCAAGGTCACGAGCCGCAACGACATGATGTCGCTGCTCGGGTTCGAGAAGCAGAAGCAGTCGATGGGCTGCGAGGAGGCGAGCTGTCTGGCGGAGATCGCCGGGGCGCTCGGCGTGGACCTCGTCGCGGCGCCGCGGGCGGGCCGGCTCGACAACCTCACGATGCTGACGGTGGCGATCGTGGAGGTGAAGACCGCCGCGGCGCTCGCCCGCAGCCGGCGCACGGTGGCGTCGGCGGCGGAGCTGCCGGCGGCGGTCGACGCGATGGTCGAGGAGATGGTGCGGGCGATGGACGGGGCGGCGCCCGGCTCTCCCCCCCGGCCCCCCTCTCGGTTCGGACAAGAACAAGAGCGTCCGAACCGCGAGGGGGGAGACCGTGGTCTCGACTCGGACGCTTCTCGGCAGGGCGCTGCTCCCCCCTCGCCTTTCGCGGAGCGAGGAACGAGCGCAGCGAAAGGAGAGGGGGGCCGGGGGGGAGAGCCGCCGCCTGAGGGCCGTCGGTTCGGCACCAAGATCTGGATCGCGACGGGCGTCGCCGTCGCCGCCGCGGGCGCGGCCCTGTACTTCGGCTCGGCGGCGCTCTCCGAGACGAAGACCCGCGACTCGACGCTGCGCACCGCCGAGTACGTGCGCGCCTCGGCCGCGGCCGACGACAACGTGTTGCGTGCCAACGTCGCCTGGGGCGTGACTGGCGCCGCAGCCATCGCCGCGGGCGTCTTCATCGCCTTTCCGTTCTGACCTCGTGCGGCCGCCGCTCATCCTGAGCGACCGAGCGCAGCGAGGAGTCGAAGGACGCTCCCACGCGGGGGATTCCATGCGCATCGCACCGCTTCTGGCCGCCTTCGTGCTCGCCGGCTGCTCCATCCAGTCCGGGGGCTCGCGCCCGCCGCCGTCCGCCGGCGCCGGCGTCACGGTCGACGAGGCAACCGGCAAGGTCGCCATCGACACGTCGTCGGTCCCGACCGTGAGCGGCACCTGCTCCGACGGCCAGGTCGTGGCCCGCGTGGGCGCCGAGTGGAAATGCGTCGAGCCGGCCTCGGGCTCGAAGGGCGACACCGGCGCGACGGGTCCTCAGGGCCCCGCGGGCGAGAAAGGCGACACGGGCGACCTCGGCGCGACCGGCCCCCAGGGACTCCAGGGACCGCAGGGCGACACCGGGCCGCAAGGTCCGCGCGGCGACACGGGACCCGAAGGACCGGGCGGTGCATCGGTGGAGGGCGAGTCGGTGGACGTCGGCGATTCGCGCTGCCCCAACGGCGGCACCAGGTTCTACGTGGGCTCCCGGACCCTGTATGCCTGCAACGGCGAGCCGGGAGCGACGGGCTTCCAAGGAGTGCAGGGCCCGGTCGGCGAGACCGGGCCGCAGGGGCCGCGCGGGGTCACGGGCGACACCGGCCCGCAGGGGCCGGGCGGCGACTCGGGGCCGCAAGGCGTGCAGGGTCTGCAAGGCCCTCCGGGCGCCAGGGGCGAGACCGGGCCTGAAGGTCCCAAGGGCGACACGGGCGGCGTCGAGCTGACGCAGCAGGCCGGCGGAGACCTGGCCGGAACGCTCGCGAGCCCCCTGGTCGCGAAGATTCAGGGCGTTTCCGTGTCGCCGACCCTGCCGGTGTCGTCGCAGGTGCTGCGCTTCGACGGCACGACGTGGTCGCCGGGGACGCTCGGGGCGCTCGCGTCTGCGGACACGGTGGCGGGCTCGATGCTCGCCGCCGGAGCCGCGGCGGCGAACCTCGGCGCGGGCGGCTATGTGAGCTCGTTCAACACCCGCACGGGCCCGGTGAGCCTCACGGGAACCGACGTGACGACCGCGCTGGGCTTCACGCCCATGTCCTACGCGTCGCTGTCGAACCTCACCGACGCGGCGATCACCTCGCCGTCGCCCGGCCAGATTCTCCAGTACAGCGGCGGGAAGTGGACGAACTGGACGCCCGCCTACCTCACGTCGCTGTCCGGAAACGGGTCGGCGATCACGAATCTCGACGCGGACAAGATCACGGCCGGCACGCTGGACCTGGCGCGGCTGCCCGCATCGAGCGCGGAGGGCGCCTATTCGGCGGCGACCATCACCGTGGACCGCTACGGCCGCGTGACGGCGGCGAGTTCGGATCCCGGGTCGCTCGCGAACCGAGTCGCGGCCCTGGAGTCGGCCGACTTCTGCCCGCGACTGGCCACGGGAGCGGGCTCGTCGCGCCTGCGTCGCGTCTACGTCTCCGACGACAACACGACCGCGTTCCAGCGCTGCACGTTCGGCGGCGACGAAATGGTTCGCGTGGGGGATTTCTGGGTCGACCGATTCGAGGCGTCGCTGGTGAGTGCCGAGCGGTGGAACAGCGGCACCTGCGACGGAACCGGGTCGAACGCGAAGATCTACGGTTCCGCAGGGGACGCGAGTCCCTCGGACGACTACCCGGACGGTTTCTCGGACACCGGGCACTGGAACACGCCGGTGTATGCGTGCTCGAGCTCCGGCAACGTGCCGTCGCGCATGATGACGTGGTTCCAGGCGCAGCAGGCGTGCGTGCTCGCGGGGAAGCGGCTCTGCACGAACGCGGAGTGGCAGGCGGCGGTGGCGGGCACGGCCGACCCGGGTTCGTCGACTGGCGCAGGCGGCGCATGCCTCACGTCCGCAATCCCGAGCCAGCCGCGGGCGACGGGGCTGGGCACCAACTGCCGATCGACCTTCGGCGCAGAAGACATGATCGGCAACCTGTGGGAGTGGGTGGCCGACTGGTACCAGGCCGGGATCTGGAGCGGCTTCACGCAGGGGCTCGACACGGCCCCATGGCCGACCAGTTTGCCCGGCATCGGGTACGGTGCGGACCTGACGTGGAACGTCAATGGCAGTTCGTACGGCATCGACGGCTGGAAGAACGGCCAGCCGGCCGCGGGTCTCCGCGGCGGGGCCTGGGCCGACGGAGCGAGCGACGGTGCGTTCGCCGTGAACTGGAACAACGCGCCGTCGCTCCGGACCGCGTACTTCGGGGCGCGCTGCTGCGTGGCGGGGGGCAAGTGACCGGCTTTCGGCTTTCGACGTTCGGCTTTCGGAAGAGCAAGAACACCGGTCCGTGCAGTGCAGGGGATTCCGACAGCGGGCCTGCAGGTCCCGAGTCCAGGCGCAACGGGAGCGCCGCGGCGTATGCACCCTGCGCCAACCTGCCTTTCCGAAAGCCGAAAGCCGAATCCGTCACCCGGTGAAGGTGGCCGGGCTATCGGTCGGCCGCTTCGCGGCTTTCATCAGCAGGAGCCCGGTGTGGCCTTGCACCCTCGCGGCCAGCGCGAACCGCTCGCCGGCGGGACAGGCGACGGACCCGTCGGGCTTGCGCCACGGGTACTCGACGTTGTCCGGGCGCCGCCCGTCGTCGTCCACCTGCGGGTGCAGCAGGTCGATCTCGCGGCAGATCCGCCGGATCGCGTCGAGGTCGGGGCACTGCGTGAAACCGACGCGGCGCCAGTGCTCGCGCACGAGCTGCGGAAGGACCTTCCCGACGACGTTGTGCCTTGCTCGAAGGTCCTTCTCGGCGGACTCGGGACGCCAAAGGTACGCCTTGCACAGCTTCTCGAGCCACATCTGGAGGTAGTGGAGTCGATGGCACGCCGGCAGCGCGGTGCCGGCGAGCAGGTCGCAGGCGGCGAGATCCGACCGCGCCCGGGCGGCAAAGGCCCGGCTCCAGGACTCCATGTCAGGTCCCGGGGGCGCAGTAGAGGGTCGGGCCGATGCTCCATCCGTCGGGCAGGCTGAGCTCGCCCTTCTCGAGCCGAGCGAACTCGTCTTCGGTCACCTCGACGACCACGGAAGCGAACGGCACCGACGGCGGGTCGGGGCTGAACGTGACCGGGACGATTCCCGACGGCGACGTGGCCGGGTTGACCTCGAGCAGCTTGACCGGGTCGGACGGCTCGTGCTCCCGGTCTCCCGGGACGCGGACGATCCGGGCGATGTGCGGTTCGGCCTGCAGGTGCGCCCTCGCGAGCAATCCGGCCACCTGTTCCTTCGTCGGCATCCGCGCCTCCCGGGCCCGACGCTCGCGGGCACCGGCGCCCCGGCTCTCGTCGGGCCTGCGTCCAAACGCAGCCCAACGTCCGGCGCGATGCACGGTGCTGCAACAGCCGGCTCTCGGCCCTTCGGCAAGCTCAGGACAGGCTTTCGACATCCGGCAGGCTTCGAGGATCTCGAGGACTCGCATCGAGTCCTGGAGGTCTCCTGCGACCACTCCGAGTACTCGCACCCGACTCCCGCAACACGGCGGCGGGTACTTCGAGTACTCGTTTCGAGTCCCCGGAGTCCCCTGCGAGTACTCCGAGTGCTCGCACCCGACTCCCGGGAGTCGCCGGCGGGTACTTCGCGTCCCCGTTTCGAGTCCCCGGGGTCCCCTGCGAGTACTCCGAGTGCTCGCACCCGACTCCCGGGGAGTCGCCCGCGGGCTGCGCAGGGGGCCGCCGGCCACTTCCCTTTGCCGATGCCGCCCGGTAGGCTGCCGCACGAACCCACCGGGGCGCCCGCGGCGCCCGCAGACAAGGAGTCGACCATGGCGAAGACGGCGGCAGTCGGGACGGCGGCGCAGAGCCCGGTGCCCGGCGGACCTTTCGAACTCCCTCCCGAGGCGGGCCAGGAGGCCGCCCTGCGCCTGCACGAGCCCGAGGCGCGCGCTCTCGACGGCTCGCGGCTCGTGCCGTTCAAGGCGGACGCCCTGCTCGCCTACTACAACGCGCGCGTGTCCGACGAGTCGATGGCCGGAGCGCAGGAGAGCCTGCGCCGCAAGGCTCCGTGGGCGGAGCGCGCCCGGCTGACGGGCCTGGCGTCGGTGGCGCTGGCGGTGGTGGCCGCGACCGCGCGCGTCGACCGCTTCGTGCCCGCGGCCAGGGGGGTGGCCGGGAAGCTCGCGCGCGCCCGGAAGCTGCGCAAGCTCTTCCTGCGCACGATGCAGGCGGCCGCCGAAGCCGGAGTCGTCGAGGAGCGGCGCGTCGAGCGCATCGCGAAGGGCGTCGGCGCCCCGGACAGCGTGCAGGACCTGGCAGACCTGGCCGCGATGTACCGCGAGAAGGCGGCCGAACTGAAGGGGCACACGTTCGTCACGGCCGACCTTCTCGCCGAGGCGGAGACGCTCGCCGGGGAACTGCAGGGGCTGCTGCGTCCGAAGGGCGCGCGCCGGACGGGCTCGTCGCAGGAGCTGAAGGACGCCCTGGAGCTGCGGGCGCGCCTGTGGACGCTGCTCGTGCAGCGCCACACCGAGGCGCGGGAGCTCGCCCCGATGCTCTTCGGGCTCGCGCAGGCCGACGCGAAGGTGCCGGCGCTGCAGTCGCGCGTCGGCGCGAAGCGGGCGAAGAAGAAGGCCGGCGGCGCGAAGAGCCCCGATGCCTCGGCCGGGACCGAGTAGCGCCCGACCCGGGCCGGCATGTCCGACCCCTCCGCTACTGTCGCGCGCCTGAGCCCCCCCGGGGGCGCCCGGAGCCCGCGATGACCACCGCCCATCAGCTCTTCGTCGACCTTTTTCGCGACCACCCGAGACTGCTATTCGCCCTGCTGGGCGAACGTTTCGGCATTGCGCTGCCGGCCGACGCCCATGCGACCGCCGAGGACGGCGACCTGACGGACTCGAAGGCGGTCGAGCGGCGGACGGATCTCGTCCCGGTCCTGCGTGACCCGACCGGGAAGCCCCGCCTCGCGACAGTGCTGGAGGTGCAGCGCAAGATCGACCGGGACAAGCCGTGGAAGTGGCCGGCGGAGACGGCGGCGGCACGCGAGCGCCACCGGTGCGACGCCTGTCTCGCGGTGGTGACGCACAGCCGCGCCGTGGCCCGATGGGCGGCGCAGCCGATCCGTGTCGGTCCGGGCTGGCCGCCGCTGGTGCCCTTCGTCCCGGGCCCGGACGAGGTCGCGCGCGTCGAGACGGCGGAAGAGGCGGCGCACGATCCGGCCCTCGCGATGCTGTCGGTGCTGGTCCACGGACGACGCAAGAAGGATCTGCCGATGGTGGTGGCCGCGATGGAGGGCACGGCGCGAGGTGCGCCGGCGATGGCCGCCGAGTATCATAGGGGCATCAAGGCGGCGCTGCCGAAGGCGCTGCGAGAGGCTCTGGAGGCGTACATGGCGACATTCGGGCAGGGCATCCACGACGAGTTCATCGACAGGTACGTCGAGAAGGGCAAGGTTCTCGGCGAGGCGAAGGGCAAGGCGGAGGGCAAGGCGGAGGGCAAGG
>Ga0172369_10007216_pt1 | contig 12956 bp, 7 predicted proteins | sample LakKiv25m_FD_114539 | JGI IMG/M metagenome (GOLD analysis project Ga0172369, IMG submission 114539) | Freshwater microbial communities from Kabuno Bay, South-Kivu, Congo - kab_022012_11.25m | ecosystem: Environmental > Aquatic > Freshwater > Lake | place: Democratic Republic of the Congo... | reverse complement strand
TGCGATAATAGGTCCGTGATCGTGCTAGACGGGGGACTAGCGGTACCCTGTACCCGCAATCCGCTATAGCGGGGTTGAATTCCCACTCGAGCACGGGCGCTGTGGAGTCTGGGCGGTGTAAGGGGCGTTGAGGGTTGGGTCCGGCGCGACGGCAGCCATCGAACCCCGCCAGGTCGGGAACGGAGCAACGGTAAGGTGTCACTGCCGGGTGCCGCCGGTAACCTGGCCGGAGCAACCTGCGCCGTGGCCGTCTGGAACGCAACGCGCGACAGTGGGTGCACGATCGCATTTTTTCGCGGCCCCGAGATCTTCTCGGGGCCGTTTGTGTTCGCTGGAGCGCGGATTGCCAATCCGCGCGTTGGTTTTTCGTGCGGATTGGCAATCCGCGCTCCAAAACGCGGCGTTGTCGGCGGTTGGCCTGCAGGATTGTGCGCGCGGTTGGGGAAAAAGGACAATACTATGTTTATCGATCAGGCAAAGATTACCGTGCGCAGCGGCAATGGCGGCAACGGAGTGGTCGGCTTCCGGCGCGAAAAATTCGTCCCCCGCGGCGGACCCGATGGAGGGGACGGCGGGCGCGGCGGCGACGTGATTCTGCTGGCGCAGGAGCGCGTGCGCACCCTGCTGCGCTTCCGTTACGAGCGAAATTTCGCGGCGGGCAACGGCAATGACGGCGGCGGCAACAACCGCAGCGGGAAGAAGGGGCAGGACGTCACCATCTTCGTGCCGCCGGGCACCGTCGTCTTCGAGGAAGGGTCCGACGAGCCGCTGGTGGACCTGTCGCGACCGGGCATGTCGGTGGTGCTTGCCCACGGCGGGCGCGGCGGGCGCGGCAACGCGCACTTCGCCACCCCGACGCGCCAGACGCCGCGCTTCGCCGAGAAGGGCGTGCCCGGCGAGGATTATGAACTGCGGTTGGAGCTGAAACTGCTGGCGGATGTGGGCCTGATCGGCCTGCCCAACGCCGGCAAGTCCACGCTGCTGGCGCGCGTCTCCGCCGCCACGCCGAAGATCGCCGACTACCCCTTTACCACGCTGGAACCGCAACTCGGGGTGGTGGGCATCCAGGAGCGCAGCTTCGTGATGGCCGACCTGCCCGGACTGATCGAAGGCGCCGCGCAGGGCAGGGGCCGCGGCACGGACTTCCTGCGCCACGCCGAGCGCTGCCGGGTGCTGCTGCACATCGTGGATGTCTCCGGCGGCTTCGCCGGCGAGACGGAGCCGTGGCCGTCCTTCCTCACCATCAACCGCGAGGTGGCGGAATACGGCGCCGGGCTGGAGCAGTTGCCCATGCTGGTCGCCTTGAACAAGATCGACCAGGAAATGTCGGAGCTGTACCTGCCGGACATGGAGCACAACCTGGAACACGCCGGCTACCGGTACTTCAAAATCTCCGCGCTCACCGGCGAGGGCGTGCAGCCGCTGCTCTATGCCATCGATGCCATCATCCGCGAGCAGGAAGAGCTCGAGGCAGCCCAGCAGGCGGAGCCTACACCCATGCGCGTGTCGATCAAACGCGAGCGGCGCGAGCTGGAGATCACCCTGGTGGACGAAGGCTTGTGGGAAGTCACCGGTACGCAGGTCGAGCGCATCATGGCCACCGCGCATATGACCAGTGATGAAGGCATCGAGCGCCTGCAGCGCACCCTCGAGCGCACCGGCGTCTTCACCGCCCTGAAGGAACGCGGCGTCAGGCAAGGCGACCGCGTGCTCATCCACGGCGTCGAGCTGGAATATACGGAGTAACGCCGTTTCGGGAACTGACCTCGAACCTAGTCGCCGTCGGAAGATGCCAGTGCCGGCAGCGGGTCAGTCCTCTTCTGGCCGGGCGTAAATTTCGAGGTCAGTCCCCGGGCTGTGTGAATCCTATGGCCAAACTTACCCGCGAGAGATTGCTGGCTGATGAAGAGGAGACCATCCGCAAGGACCCGGGCGGGAAACTGCGGATTGCGCTGGTCTATCCCAACACCTACGCGGTCGGCATGTCCAACCTGGGATTCCAGACCATGTACCGGCTGTTCAACGCGCGGCCGGACGTGGTGTGCGAGCGCGCGTTTCTGCCGGAGGACGGCGGGCCGGCGCGCACGCTGGAGAGCGACAGCACGCTGCGGGCGATGGACGTCGTCGCCTTCTCCGTCACCTTCGAGCTGGACTACCCCAACATCCCACGCATATTGCGCGGGGCCGGCATCGAACCCTTCGCTGCACAGCGGCACCGGCCGTTCGTGCTGGCGGGCGGGCCGACGATGAGTTACAACCCGGAGCCGGTGGCGCCCTTCCTGGACGCGGCGGTGGTGGGCGAGGCGGACTACCTGACCGACGCGCTGATCGACGCCCTCCTCTCCGGAGAAGACGCGCTGGCGGCGCTGCCCGGCCTGTACCTGCCGGCGCGCGGCGCAACCCCCACCGCGCGGTTGCTGGTCGGCAACCTCGATCACGCCCCCGTCTACAACCAGGTCTTCACCCCGCATACCGAGTTCGGCGAGATGGCGCTGCTGGAGGTGGGCCGCGGGTGCCCGTACGGCTGCCGCTTCTGCGTGGCCAGCCACGTGTACCGCCCGGCGCGCTGGCGCAGCCTGGAGGCTTTGCTGCCGCAGATCGAACGCGGACTGCGGTTCCGCAAACGCGTCGGGCTGATCGGCGCGTCGGTCACCGACCACCCGCAGATCCTGGAGCTGTGTGAGGCCATCCTCGCGCGCGGCGCGGAGGTGTCGCCGGCGTCCATGCGCGCCGATGCGCTGACCGACGACCTGCTGCGCGCGCTGGCGCGGGGCGGCGTGCGCACCATCACGCTGGCGCCGGAGGCGGGCACCGAGGCGCTGCGGAAACGGATCGGCAAGGGTCAGCTCAATGACGCGGCATTGCTCACCGCGGCCGAGCGCGCCGTCCGCGCCGGCATCCCCAATCTGAAGCTCTACTTCATCATCGGCCTGCCGGACGAAACCCGCGAGGACGTGGCGGCCATCCCGGCGCTGGTGTCGCGGCTGGCGGAGACCGGGCTGCGGGTGAGCGTAGGGTGCAGCGCGCTGGTGCCGAAACCCGGCACGCCTTTCGCCCGCATTCCCATGGCGCCGGAACGCGAGATCAAGGCCAAGCTCGACCTGCTGCGCAAAGCGCTGCGCGGCAAGGCGGAGTTCACTCACGAAAGCTCGCGCTGGTCCTACTGGCAGGCCGTGCTGGCGCGCGGCGACCGGGCACAAGCGACGGCACTGGCGCGCATCGCCGACGGCCCCGACACCCCCGCCGCCTGGGGCGACGCCTTCCGCGAGTGCGGGCTGGACCCCGACCACTACGCGTTGGACGCCATCCCGCCGGACGCCCCACTGCCGTGGGGACACATCGGTGGTAGCCGGTGCGAGGTTGACTCCGGGGACTGACCCAGGACGACTTCCCCTATCCAGGTCTTCCTTGCTCTTGCTCTCATCTCTTGCTCTTATTCTGAAACCTCACAGAAGCCGGAATCGCGGAACTATTTAGAGCAAGGGCAAGAGATAAGAGCAAGAGCAAGAAGGCCGAATGAATCGAGACGACGTACCACACATTGACGACCGGCACTCACTGTGAGAAAATGCAGGTGATGGAGCTTCTGCTGTTACTGGCCCGCGGTCTGGTGCTGGTGCTGATGTATGCCTTCCTGCTCGTGTTGGTCTTCACGCTGATGGCCGACGCGCGTGCGGTGCGTCCTGCCGCCCGGAACGCCACGCCGGTACCCGCAGACCCGCAGACGCCCGCCTCCTCCCCGACTCCCGCCCCCGCTCCCGCGGTTTCGCGGCTGGAAGTACAGACCGGAACGCTGCCGGCCACCGGACGCAACTACTCGCTCTACGGCCCGCTGGAAATCGGGCGCGGCACCGGCTGCGACATTTCGATTCCCAACCGCTTCGTCTCCACGCACCACGCGCGCATCGCCCCCCAGAACGGCGCATGGGTGCTGGAAGATCTGGGCAGCACCAACGGCACGCTGGTCAACGGCGAGCCGCTGGACACCCCCTACCCCCTGAAGCCCGGCGACCGCGTCACGGTCGGTGATACTGAATTCATCGTGCAGTAAACCGTTCTCGCATCTCCACATCACCAATTCCGTTCTCCATCGGGGGGTGGAAGCGAGCGAAAGTCCTGTCTCTGTCGAGTATTCAGACAATCAGCCTGCCGTATTCGGTCTGTTCACGCTTGCATGATCAGGTCAATGCATCTAATTTAGCTATCCTTTAATCTAATGTTACTATCAGCAGGAATTTTATCACATCCGCCGAATTCATTTACTCATAATCAGAACAGCATCACGCCGGTCGCTATTGTTACCAGAAAACCGATAATATCACTTGATCTCTGCGATTGCTTGTCAGGATGACCTGTGCAAAATTCGGTGGTCTGTGCAATAATAGATGAGAGTTTGTTGTGATTGCACCCATTGCTGTTTGCCGGACGATTTGATCGCAGTGGGACGGCATGTGCCAACCCGGTGTCTGATAGACCATCGAACTCATTGGTACTTATCAATGGTGTCCAACATTCCGGCTTCGCAGACGTCCGGGGAACCGGCCGGGCAAGCAAGTAAAGACCAGCTGGTCATCGTGCGCAGCGCTGACCCGCTGCAATTGCTCGCCAACATCCTGGAAGTCGCGGGATTGCTCGCCGCCCAGTGGGGTGAAGAGATTCTGCTGCATCTGCGCGTCGCCTCGCTGTGGATTCGCATCGGGAAGAAACCGGAAGCCATCCAGTACCTGCGCCACCTGGCCGACCTGCATTCGATCGACACCTTCCACCTCGGTTCACATCATGTCCGCGACCGCATCGATATGATGAAATACTTCCTCGACCAGGTGGGACTCGACTCAAACCTGCTCTACAGCGAAGAGCACCGGAAGCGGAAACGCTTCTCGGATACCCTCCGGATGATGATGTTCTGGCGCTATCTGATCGCCATCATCACCGGCAAGCCGCTGAACGACCTGGGCGGAGTGTTGCTCAACGCCGACCAGGAAGAGACCGTGCAGGAGATCGTGAAGCCCAGCGTGACCTGGCTGGAGAACGCCTACCTGACGCCGGTGCCCGGCGACACCCGCTACGCGCTGGTGCAGGAGTTGAACTCCATCAAGGAATATGCCGACCCCGACGAATCGGCCCGCCAATTGCTGAAGCTGTTCGACCATTGCCGGAACTGGCATGAGCGCAAGTCGGACACGCCGATCTGGATCCACGAGCTGGATGATATCGGCACGCGCGCCATGTATCTTGCCGTGATGATCGACCGGCCGAACGTCATCGCCACCTACATCGAGCGCTGCATCGATGCGCTCAACGAGCGGCCGCTGGCGCTGATGCCCAATGTGGCGATGGCCATCGCCGGCCTCGGTTACATGGCCCGCAAGCACCACCGTGACGAGCTGCTGCACCGTGGACTGGACTTCCTCCCCCGCCTGCCCGAGCACGAACGCTGCATCTCGGCGCTCGAGCTGGTGGAGGTGCTGGTGGAGCGGGAAGAAAAGATCATGTAAGCATTTTGGATTTTAGATTTTAGATTTTAGATTGCCGCTTCTTCGATCAGCCTTCCTATAGTGCGCGTCCGCCGTGGCGCGCTGTTTTCGTTTTCCGATCCGCTCCCGGGGAACGGCATGCGGTGATCACGACAACCGTTCCACCGCACGGGTCAGAAATTCGTCCACCGGCGCGCCAGGGTCGGCGCGCGCTACAGAAAATAAATCAATCCAAAATTCAAAATCCAAAATCTAAAATTACCCCACCTTCACCGCCGGCTCCCCGGTCGTCTGCGAATCGTCCAGCGCGCCGGCGGCGATGAGCCACTGCAGCAATTGCCGATGGCGGGTGGCTTCGTCTTCGGGCAGGATGAGCGGCCGGCCGCGGCCGTCGAAGATCACGCCGACCACGCCGCCTTCCACCGTCTGCTCCACCGGCTTGCCGCGCCCTTCGCCCATGTCCAGCCCGCGGGCGGGACGGACGGTGAGGCGGGCGCGCTTGCCGGCAGGCAGCGGCACGCGCTGCAGTTGGCCGCCCAGCACGCGTACTTCGACGGGGTCGCCTTCCTCGGGCGCCAACGTCGCCGTCATCACCTCTTCGCCAGTCTTCACCGCTCCCTGTGGGGCGATCACCGGGCCCAGCGGGATGAGGCAGTCCTTGCGGAAGATCTGGTTCGCCATGGCCGGATGGTCGCGCGAGAGTACGCCCAACTGCGGCATCATGAAGATGGAGTCCACCGCCAGCATGGTGACGCCCAGCGGCTGGAAGGCGTCGATCATCATCATGGCCGCCTGGTGGCGCCGGGGCGCGTGCGAGAGCACGCCGCCGCTGCCGATGACCAGCCCGAGGTCGAACAGGTTCACCAGCGAGATGTCCGACCCCGACTGGCTCAACGCCTCGCCGATGTCGCGCTGTTGCTGCACGCCCTTCAGCCCGGTGGCCAATTGCTGATGGTGGATGAAGGCCAGCCGCAGCGCTTCGCGCGCCACCGCCTGCTCCACCAGCAGATCCTCGCGCGTTTGCGGGATGGTGGTGGGGCGGATCATCTTGTTGCGCAGCCGGTTGCGCAGCAGGAAGTCGTTCATCGGCATCGGCATCCAGCGCTGGATGTTGGCCGTCGTCGCTTCGGACAGCACGTTGCACACGCTGTAGCTCATGCCCAGGTTGGCGCTGACCGTGCGGTTGAAGACGCCGCCGAAGACGGAGAAGACGTCGGTGGTGGCGCCGCCGATGTCGACCGCCAGCACGCTGGTGTTCTCTTCGCGCGCCGCCGCCTGCACCATCTCGCCCACCGCGTGCGGCGTCGGCATGATGGGTGAATCCACCCAGGAGAGCAGCTTGTCGTAGCCGGGCGCCTGCGCCATCACGTGGCGGAGGAACAGCTCGTGCAACTCCTCGCGGGCGGGCTGCAGGTTTTCGCGCTCCAGCACCGGGCGCAGGTTGTCCACGTCCACCAGTTCTACGTGGTCGCCGAGGATCTGCCGCACGCCTTCGCGCGCGTCTTTATTCCCCGCGTAGACGACCGGCAGCCGATAACTCTTGCCCAGCCGTGGGCGCGGGTCCGCCGCGCGCAGCGTCTCCGCCAAGTCCAGCAGGTGCTGGGTGGTGCCGCCGTCGGTGCCGCCGGACATGAGAATCATGTCCGGCCGGATGCCGCGGATGCGGTCCACCTTCTGGTAATCCTTGCGCCCGTCGTCCACCGCCAGCACGTCGATGACGATGGCGCCGGCGCCCAGCGCCGCCCGCTGCGCGCTCTCCGCGGTCATCGACTTCACCACGCCCGCCACCAGCATCTGCAGCCCGCCGCCGGCACTGCTGGTGGACAGGTACAGGTCCATGCCCACCTGATCGCTCTCGCGCGGGCGGATCAGCTTGCCGTCGCGGATGAAGGCGCGCCCGGTCAGATCCTCCAGCTCGGAGATGGCGTTCAGCACGCCGACGGTGACGTCATCGAACGGCGCCTCCACCGTGGTCGGCGCCTCACTGCGCGCCACCAGCCGGTAGTTCTCCCCATCGCCCTCGATGAGAATCGCCTTGGTGGTGGTGCTGCCGCAGTCGGTGGCTACAATCGTGCGAATGATATCCGGCATCGTGCTCCAGTCTAAAAAAGTAGTAATCGTACCAACTCTACCACAAACATGGATTGAAAAAAACCGCACCCGGCCGCGAGCAGACAGGATTTCTGCCTATCGTTGGAGAAAATAGTTTGCATGGCGGTTAGCGGATTAGGGCGGATGGTCGGCCTGTTCGGCGTGTGCTTTTTCCTCATCGGGTATGTGCACGCCTCCTCGATCATGTATATGATCGCCTTCTTCTGCTTCGCGGTCATCCTCATCGGCATGGTCTTCGCCTGGCTGTCGCTGCAGCAGCTCCGCTGCGAGCGCAGCGCGACCGGCACCACCGTGTTCAGCGGCGATCCGCTGGAGGGCAAAGTGCGGCTGGTCGAGGGCCAGGGGCGCTGGCGCCTGCTGGAAGTATATGACCAGCACGTCAACCTCATCTCCGGCAGCGTCACCCGCCGGCGCATGACGCTGCTCACCGAGGGCGGACATCGCGCCAACGCCGTAGTCGCCGGCGCGCGCCAACCGCTGCGCCTGGAAGGCCGGAACGCGCGCGTGCTGGAGGTGCGTGACGTGATGCGCTTCGCCCGCCGCGGTCATTACCGGCTGGGCCCGCTCATCGTGCAGGGTCACGACCCGCTGGGGCTGTGCTCCATCACGCGGCTGGTGCCGGCGGAGCTGGACGTGATCGTCTACCCGCGCCCATTGCCCATCCCCGAGCTGGTGCTGGGCAGCGGCCTCGGGCGGCAGAGCAATGAGGTGCGCCCGGTCGGCAATGCCGGCGAAACCGCCGATTTTCACGGCATCCGCCCCTACGTGCAGGGCGACGACCTGCGCCACGTGCACTGGAAGGCCACCGCGCACACCAACAAGCTGGCCATCAAGGAGTTCGAGTACCGGGTGTCCGGCGCGGTGCGGGTGGTGCTCGACCTGCAGCGCGGCACGCACGGCGGCGACCGGGATTACTCCACGCTGGAGGTTTCCGTCACACTGGCGGCCTCCATCCTCAATCACGTGCTCGGTACCGGCAACCAGGCCGGGTTATTCGCCACCGGCGCCAAACTCATCAGCCTGCCCGCGGAATCCGGACAGCGGCAGATGCACCGCGCGCTGGAGGCGCTGGCGCTGGCGAAGGACGACGGCACCATCTCTGTCTCGCAGGCGCTGTCCGGCAGCACCGACACCACCTCGCGACGCAGCACTACCATCGTCATCACCCCCAGCACGGATACCAACATGATCGGCTCGCTGCTCGCACTGCGCGGGCGCTCCGGCCAGGTGCTGCTGGTGCTGCTCGACCGCGCCGCCTACCTGGAGGCGGAACAGGAACAGCAGCGCAAGCCGCTCAACCTGGTGACGCTCGCCACCACCCCCATCGACCTGAAAGGGTTGCGCAACCTGGTGGGCATGAAATCCGACGAAGACCCGCACAAAGACCACCACACCATCGTCCGCGCCGCCGCCGCCGCCGGTATCGACGTCTACCCCATCAGCCCCAACATCCCGCTGCACCAGGCGCTGCAGGGGATCCGGATGCGGATTTAGTCCCGCTTCACAAAGAACAGATCCGTCCTTCTTACTATTGCTCTTTCATCTTGCTCTTGCTCTAAAAAGCACACCGTTGATCCGTGAGGCTTCTTAGAGCAAGAGCAAGAGACTAGAGCAAGAGCAAGAAGGTGCCTCTATTGGTCACCGTTGACTTACCAAAACCCCGATTTTGAGCTTGATCCGTTGAAAAAAACATCAATTTGATAGGTAGGATATCTTCCCGCCCGAACGGTACTGCCGGCAGAAATGGTGTTGCCGGAAGGAGAGAACAGGGATGGCAGGGTGGCGGAGAATGCGTGAAAGCATTACATTAATGATACATGCGTTTGGTTATTTGTCAAGGGGTTTGGTACGACAAACGGGCGGTTTGCGCGCCAAACGGCAATTATGGAGTGCGGTGGCTCGACACCGCTTTCACTGAGCGCAAGGCTCCCATAATTGACATCACGTCATGTCTATCTCGATCACCTTACGCTTAGTGAAAGCGGCCCCGATAGATCGGGGTAAACTGTCGAGCCGCCGCACCGAAAATTATCCTTTCGCCTCGCGCACTCGCTTCTCCAGCTCCGCGCGGGTGCCGCGGCATAAGGCGTAATAATCGCAGCGAAGGGGGCAGCGGGGGGTGGTGGGGGCGAGGGGGATGTCGCCGGCGGCGATGCGGGTGGCGGCGGCGCCGAGGACGGACTCGCAGTCGTCGAGGAGCGATTGCCAGGCGTCAGGGGGGAGGAGCTTCATGCCGCGGCCGGCGGGGTAGCGGTCCTTCGCCTCCTGGCGGTAGATGCCTTTTGCCTCCGCCTGCTTGATGCCCATGAACTCGACGCCGATGGGGGTGAACTCGAGCAGGCGCGCCAGCGCCAGTGCGTAGATGGGGGCCTGCAGCACCTTGCCGGCTTCCAGGTCCTTCATGGTCATGCTCGCGGAGGACTTGTAATCCACGACAATGGCCAGTTCCGGATCGTCGTCCGCCAGGTCGATGCGGTCGATGGTGCCGCGCAGGCGAAGGGCGCCGTCGCAGAGCTCAAGGGGGTCGCGCTGGCCGCTGCCGAAGTGGTGCTCGAAGAAGGCGGGATGGGTGCCGCGCTCCCCTGCACGCTCGATCTCGCTCTGCAGGAAGCGGCGCATGGTGCGCGCCAGGCTTTCCCACTCGATGTCCTTCCAGAAGGCGGGGCGGTTGACGAAGCGCGGCTCGCTCTCCAGTTGCTGGCGCAGATCCGACTCCACCTCGGGCCACAGGTCTTCCAACGTGAAGCGCTCCAGGTGCACCGGTTCGCCGGCGCGGCGCTGCTGCCGCCGGTACAGCCGCTCCAGCGCCGCGTGCACCACCAGCCCGCGGTCGAGCATGCCGTATTCCTCGCTCACCACCTCGACGCCCAGGCAGGCGGACGCAAACCAGTTGAACGGACAATCCAGGTAGCCCTGCAGCTCCGACGCGGAGAAGGGGCGCGCGCGCCGCGCCAGTTGATGCAGCACCTCCGCCGCCTCCAGCGACGCTTCATCCCGCCCGGCGCGGCGGAAGAGCGCGGCCAGCGCCGATCCGTACGCCGGCAGATTGGCGTGATACGCCGCCGTCACCTTCCGCTGTGCTGCCGGCTCGCGCTCGTTGCGCAGCTCCACCGCCAGCCGCGACAGCCATTCCGCGGGATGGGCGGCGTCATGCAGCGGCGGCGCCACGTCGCTGAAAGAGGTGCGCGCGGCGGGCAGCTTCGGCACGATCTTCAGCACTTCGTCGATGAAGTAGGACCGCTCCAGCTCGGCGCCGTTCGCGTCATGCTCCGGGTAGCTGAGCACGATGCGCGTGGTGGCGGAGGAGAGCGCGTGCAGGAACCAGAAGCGCTCGTCCTCTTCCAGGTGGCGGCGGGCGTCCATGCGGATGTTGAGGCCGGGCAGCGATTCCTCGCGCTCGTGATCGAGCAGGAAGGAGGATTCGCGCTGGTGCCGCAGGAAGACGCCTTGCAACAGGTTGCAGAGGAAGACCACCTTGAATTTCTGCCCGCCGGTGGTGTGCGCGGAGAGGATGGGGATGCCGCCCGCTGTGTTCCGCACCGGCAATTGCGCCCGCACCAGCGCGGAGGTGACCAGCTCGATCAACTCCTCGCGCCGGAAGCCGCGGAGCAGTTGGTTGAGCCCGCGTAAATCCTCGATCACCGCCTTCGCCAGCGTCAACGAAGCCGTCAGTGCCACGTAACGTTCGGCTTCATTGGGCTGCTCATCCGGCAGCGGCGGTTGCGCGGGCACGGCGTTCTGCTCGAAGGCATTCAGCAGCGCCTGCAGCGCATCCAGCAGATCTTCCACGCCGGCATGGTGGAAGGCTTCGTCAAAGGCGGCCAGCGGCGCCAGCGCCGTGCGCAGCGCCTGCGCGTTCTCCTCCTCCGGCCAGCCCTCCAACCAGGTGGATTTTCGATCGCGCAGGTAGCGCGTGCGCGCGGCGAGGTCGATCTCGAAGGCGATGGCCTGCTCGATGGGCAGAAAGCCGCTTTTCAGCAGGCTCAGCAGATCTTCCCGCTTCCAGCCGTCGCGCACCAGCCGCAGCGCCGCCAGCAATGCGCGGCCCACCGGCGTGTGCGCCAGCGCCGGCGGCTCCTCCACCACCTGCACGCCGAAGCGGCGGCAGGTGCGCGCCAGGCGCTCATGCACGTTGTCCGCGTTGCGAGCGAGGATGGCGATGTCGGCGAGCGTGATGCGCGCGCCGTCCAGCCCGTCGCGCAGCAACCGGCGGATCTCGCGCGCGATGCCCTCCGCCTCCTGCGCCGGGGTGGCGGCGATGACCATGCGCAGCGAACCGTCGGGCGGGCAGGTATGCTTGCGGTCGCGGAAAATTTCGTCACGCAGGCACTCCAGCGCCATCAGTGAACGGGGAAGGCGGGGGAATTCCTGCCGCTTCACGATAAACTGCCGCTTTTCCGCCTCGCGCTCCAGCATGCCCAGCGAATCTAGCACCGGGTGATAGGTGGCGGTACGGCCGTCCTCATAATCGAAGAGGACAAAGATGCGCTCCACTCGCGGCGCCAGCGCGCTCAAAAATTCCACCTGGATGGGGGTCAGCCGGGCGAAGCCGTCGAGGATCAGGCAGCGGAGATCACCGCAAAGGTCGGGGTTGCCGCGCAGCTGCTCCGCCGCGGTCCACATGATCCCCTCGTTGTCATACAGGTTATGCTCGAACACCAGCGATTGGTAGCCGGCGTAGAGCTTGCCTAATTCCCCGAGCTTGAGTGCGAAGTCTCCTGCCACGACTTCAGCCGCGGCGACCAGCGTCTCCGGCCTGATCATCTGCACCTTCATCTCGTCGATCGCTTCACCCAGCGCCAGCACAAAGCCGGGGAAGCGCCGCGCTTTGTCGAAAAAGCGCACCGGCGTCTCGCGCGCCAGCTTTTTCAAGATGAGGTGTTTCTGCAGTTCGGACAGCCGTTTGACATCCAGCCGGGCGCGCGTGGCGACTTCTTCGGCGAAATTGAAGAAGGTGGTGAGCGGGTCGCCGATGAGGCCGCGGTGGTTGCCCTGACTCGTCAGGAGGTGCTCGATGCTTTGCTTGTGCCCGACGGTGGGCACCAGGTAGCGCACGCCCTGCCAGCCGCGGTCGAGCTCCTCCCGCAGGATAGCCAATGCCTTGCCGGTCTTGCCGCCGCCCGCCGGCCCCAACCAGAGCGTAACGATGCCCATGCAGGCGTGATTCGACGCTTCTCCTGCCGGCTCCTGCCTTAGAGAGCGAGGAAAGGGGCGAAAAGGGGAAAGGGGTTAGGCGTTTCGGGGACAGTTCACGAAGGGCCGGCTAGCGGTGGAACTAAGACTCTCAGTCTGGAAGGAGGCGAGAGCCCCGCTCGAGTTTCGGTGAGCTCACCGAAACTCGAGCGGGGCTCTCGCCTCCTTCCAGAC
>Ga0172369_10007211_pt1 | contig 12965 bp, 14 predicted proteins | sample LakKiv25m_FD_114539 | JGI IMG/M metagenome (GOLD analysis project Ga0172369, IMG submission 114539) | Freshwater microbial communities from Kabuno Bay, South-Kivu, Congo - kab_022012_11.25m | ecosystem: Environmental > Aquatic > Freshwater > Lake | place: Democratic Republic of the Congo... | reverse complement strand
TTCGGCGTCGACCTGGTACTTGGTCGAGGCGGCCTGGAGCTCGTGCGCCAGCACATTGAGCAGCACCTCCGAGTCGGAGTTGGTGTTCATGTGACGCAAATCCTGGAGGAACATGTCCTGCTTAAGTTGCATGGCATTGGTCAGATTGCCGTTGTGCGCCAGCATCAAGCCGAAGGGCGAATTGACGTAGAACGGTTGTGCTTCGGCGACATTGTCGGCGGAACCCGCGGTCGGGTAGCGGCAATGGCCAATGCCCCAATTGCCGGTCAGGTTGATCATGTTGCGCGTGCGGAACACGTCGCGCACCAGCCCGGGTCCCTTGTGCATGTGGAAGCGTCCGGAGTGCGCGGTGGCGATACCGGCGGCATCCTGACCGCGGTGCTGCAGCACTTGCAGTCCATCGTAGAGCAGCTGGTTGACGGGCGTCGTTGCGACCACCCCGATAATTCCACACATCGTTAGAGCACCTATCGATATCGAATCTTCTGCGCTACTTGCGGCGGCAGCCAAGGCTTGAATGCCAGTACCGCAGTTTCCAGTGGCGGCGCCAGTATAGCTTCGCGCCACCATGTCTGGCGGGGAAATTCTGTCAAGCCGCCCAGCATCACGCCAGCCAGGGCGATCAGCACACCGCGCATCAATCCGAACACCACGCCAAGAAACCTGTCAACCAGCCCCAGTCCGACCGCGCGCAGCAGGCGGGAGATCAAGAAACGCAGGAGGGAGAACAACAGCAGGGTCAGCACGAACACGGCAACAAAGCCCAACACCTGCCTTAAGACCGGATCGCGCAACCAGGCAGACAAGATTTCCGCGGCCTGGCTTCCCCAAATTTTTGCGGCGAAGAAAGCCGCCACCCAGGCCAGCAAGGCCAGTATTTCACTGACGACACCTCGCCACAGTCCCAGCAGGGCAGACAGGACAAGCACCGCCACAACTGCGCAATCGAAGGCGGCAAAATCCATCATCAGCGTCGGGGATTACTTCTTGGCAACGATGCCGCCCAATGGTGCTCCGGCACCGATCTTCTTCAGGCGCTCGTGGGCTTTTTCGGCGGCCTCGCGACTGTCAAACGGCCCGCTGCGCACGCGTGTTCGGGGGCCTTGCGGCGTATCCACTTTTTCGGTGAAGGAGGGAAGTCCCAAGCCCTTGATCTTCCCCTGTAGTACTTTGACGTTGGCCATGTCCTGATAGGCGCCGAGTTGCACAATCCACTGCTCGGCATTGAGCAGATCGGTGGCTCTTGCTGCCTCTCGTGCCGCTTCCGGTTCCTGGGAGATGCTTTTCGCCGTCGGCTTTTCTGCGGATTTTTCCACGGATTTTTCGGTGGCCTTGGTTTCACCCGATTTTGCGGAAGCACTCGGTGGGTTGGGCACACTGGCTTTGGGAGGCTCGATCTTTGTTTCCGGCTTTGCGTCAAGTTTCGCATCCGCCTTTGGAGACGGTTTGCCGTCGGGCTGAACTTCGGTCGCTGCAGCCACGGCAGGCGCCGATGAGGCCGGTGTCGCAGCCGGCTTGTTCGGGGCGACGCGGGAGAGGGCCGGAACCGACGAGAGCTCCTGGCTCGGGATGCGAATCTGGATGTCCTGGGTGAGCGGCTTCGGTTCCTGATCCATCACCATGGGCAGCACGATCACTGCCAGGAAAGCAAGCGCTATGGCGCCGACCAGCCGCCGTCGCGCACGCTTCTTGAGGGTGAGTTGTTCGTCGGCGATAGCTTCGTTGGCGATTTCAGCCGCCGGATTGAATCCCAGGTCATTTTCAGCCATAAGCTTCTACGCTAGTTCGAGCAGAACATCCGCGACAGTTTGGAAGGATCCGAACGCCAGAATTCTATCATCCCCATCCGCGTTCTCTCGTGCATGCCGAAATGCTTCGGCTGGCCTGGCAAAGCTTCGCAACGGCGTAATTGCCTGATCCTGGAGCAGACGGGAAAGCTCGGTGGCATCCGCCGCGCGCGTTCCCTCCAGCGAGCATGGCAGCCAATAAGTGATCTGGCCGGCGAGCGCTGTCACGACAGCCGCGATGTCCTTGTCGCGCAGCATGCCGAACACGGCCCAGGTCTTGCCGGTGAGCGCTTGCGCTTTCTGATCGAGCCGAAGGTTGTCCGCCAGCTCTCGGGCGGCTTGAGGATTGTGTGCGACATCCAGCACGATGACCGGTCGTCCCGGCAGAACTTGGAAGCGTCCCGCAAGCGTGACTTCGCGCAAGCCTTGGCGAATGTCATCGGGCCCGACCGGCAGGCGTGCGTCCATTATCTGCAGTGCTGCCAGGGCGCCGCTGGCGTTCTGCAATTGGCTCGCTCCGCGGATATTGGGCAAGGGCAGGTCATCGCAACGGGTGGTGCTGTCATCGAGGCCCAGCCAGAACGACCACTTTCCTGTTGCGCGGACATAGTTGAAGTCCTTGCCAATCCGGTACAGCGGCGCAGCAATCTTCCGGGCATGTTCAACCAGGCTCGACGGCGGGTTTGGATCGGCGCAGATAGCCGGTTTGCCGGTGCGAAAGATTCCGGCTTTCTCGAAGCCGATTATTTCCCGCGTCTCGCCCAGATACTCGGTGTGATCGATATCGACGGCCGTGACAATCGCGCAATCCGCAGCGTAAATGTTGACGGCATCCAGCCGGCCGCCAAGGCCGACTTCAAGAATGACGACATCCACGCCGGCGCTCGCGAAACACTCCCACGCGGCCAGGGTCCCGAATTCGAAATAAGTCAGTGCGATGCCCGCGCGGCATTCCTCGACTCGCGCAAAGCTTTCGCAGAGCAGCTCAGCGGCGATCGCTGTGCCGCCGATCCGGACGCGTTCGGTGTAGTCGAGCAGGTGCGGCGAGGTGTACAGACCGACACGGTATCCCGCGCAAGTCAGGATGCTCTCCAGCATGGCGCAAGTGGAACCTTTGCCATTGGTTCCGGCGACGGTGATCACGGGAAAAGCGGGGCATTGTCCCAGTGCCCGACTGACCGCCTGGACCCGATCCAGACCCAGTTCGATGCCGGCTGCCCCCCGTGGATGCTGGGCTTCGAGATGTTTCAGCCAGTCGGCCAGGGTCTCGGGCAAAGGAAACTCTATTGCACCGCCGGGACGCGTTGCAGCAAGGTCAGCAATGCAGCGATCCGGTCGCGCTGTTCGCGGCGATCGACGATCATGTCAATGGCGCCTTTGCCCAGCAGAAACTCGGAACGCTGGAAACCATCGGGCAATTTTTCCCGCACCGTCTGCTCGATTACGCGCGGTCCGGCGAAACCGATCAAGGCGCCGGGTTCGGCGAGGACGACATCGGCGACAAAGGCAAAGCTTGCCGAAACACCACCGGTGGTCGGGTTCGTCAGCAGGCTGATGAAAGGCAGGCGCTGCTGCGCCAGGCGGGATACGGCGGCCGTCGTCTTGGCCATCTGCAGCAGGGAGAAGAGGCCTTCCTGCATGCGTGCGCCACCCGTGGCCGTGATGCAAATGAAGGGCAACTGCTGCTCGATGGCAGCCAGCACACCGCGCACGAAACGTTCGCCAACTACGGCACCCATCGATCCGCCGATGAAGGCATATTCAAAACAGGCAACCACCACCGGCACGGTCTTGATCGCGCCCTGCATCACCACCAGCGCATCGGTTTCGCCGGTTTCGGCCTGCGCCGCGGCGATGCGATCGGTATAGCGGCGGCTGTCCTTGAATTTGAGCGGATCGAGCGGGAGCACTTCGGCGCCGATCTCGAAACGGCCTTCCGGATCGAGCAGCAGGTCGAGGCGCGGCCTGGCGCGCAAGGGGTGATGATGTCCGCACTTCGGGCAGACGTTCTGGTTGTTCTCCAGATCACTGGTGTACAACACCGCCTCACAGGCCGGGCATTTGGACCAGAGCCCTTCCGGAATGGACTTGCGCGTGCCCTCGGCGCGCTTGATTTTGGGCGGGAGCAGTTTCTGCAGCCAACTCATGGCGTTATCTCCTTGCTGTCGAGCGCCTTGCGGATCTCCCGCAGAAAAGCGCCTACGCGGACAGTCACTTCGGGACGCGGCGAATTTTCGATTTCCTCGATGATGCGGCTGCCGATAATCACGGCGTCGGCGACCGCAGCGATGCGCCGGGCGCTTTGCGCATCGCGGATGCCGAAACCGACTCCGACCGGCAGACCGATCTTGTCGCGAATGCTCGGGATGCGGCGTCCGACTTCGGCGATATCAAGCGTTCCAGAGCCGGTGACCCCTTTGAGGGAAACATAGTAGATGTAGCCGCTGGCATGTGGGGCCACTTCGTCGCAGCGACGTTCGTTGGAAGTCGGTGCCAGCAGAAATATCGGATCGATCTGGTGGGCGCGAAGATCCGCGGCGAAATCCGCGCATTCTTCGGGCGGGTAATCGACCACCAGTACACCGTCGACTCCAGCCGCTTGGGCGTCGGCGACAAATGCCCTGTCGCCGTAAGCCTCAATGGGGTTGGCATAACCCATGAGCACCAGCGGGGTCGTCTGATTCTCCTGGCGAAAGGCCCGGACAATATCGAGCACGCGGCGCAGGCTCATGCCCTGCTTCAAGGCACGCTCCGAAGCGCGCTGGATGGTCGGCCCGTCGGCCATGGGGTCGGAGAAGGGCACCCCCAGTTCGATGATGTCGGCGCCGTTGTCAACCAGGGTGCGTAGCAGCGGCAGGGTCATCTCGGGATCGGGGTCGCCGGCGGTGATGAAGGGGATCAGCGCCTTGCCGCCTTTTCTCCTGAGTGTCTCGAATATCTTGGCGATGCGGCCCATCATTCATCCAGAAAATAGTCGGAATCGACGCGCTTGATTTCATAGCTGGTAACTGTCGTTACGCCCAATCCGTAGTCGATCATCAGATCGGCCAGCATCGGGCCATCAATGAGGACGATTTTGTTGTTAACCTGCGCCGCATAAGGCCGTGCTTCCTTGCTGTCGGCACAATAGCGCAGCAGAGGCAACATCAAGGTCTGAAAATCAGGGATCGGCATAATGTCAGGCGTACATCAACCGGGCACCCTTAGGTTCCGGAACGGGGTGGCCAAATTCGCGGGCGGTGTCGAGCCAAAGACCTATGGCATCGTCAATATTGGCGAGGGCTTGCTGGCGATTGGCGCCATGTGCCATGCAACCCGGCAGTTCAGGTACCTCGGCGATATAGGTTGCGTCGTCGTTGCTCCAATAAATAATGACCTCATAATGATCCATTATTTCTCCTTCGCCAATTGATACTTCACAATTACGTTCCGCACCTGTCGTATCTGATAAGGCTTGGCCTTGTTGCCATCACACTGCAAGTTGATCAGTTCCGCCACAACCTTACGCCTGAATATGTGATGGCTTCCCCGGACTCTCTCCTCAAACCCAAGTCCTTTCAAGAGGGATCGCAAGTCCTCAAAATCGATATTCGCGTCGGCGAGACCGCCCAGTATTCTGGACAACAATTTTTCATCTTGACCCATTTAGAACTGTATCCCGGACTTCTCGGCGACGGTGTGCATGTCCTTGTCGCCGCGGCCGGAAAGGTTGACGAGCAGCAACTTGTCCTTGGGCAGCGTCGGGGCGATCTGTGCCGCGTAGGCCAGGGCGTGGCTGGATTCCAGCGCTGGCATGATGCCTTCGTAACGACACAGGTCGTGAAACGCCTGCAGTGCTCCGGCATCGGTCACCGCCACATATTCGGCGCGGCCGCTATCCTTGAGCCAGGCATGTTCGGGGCCGACGCCCGGGTAATCAAGTCCGGCCGAGATGGAATGGGTTTCCGTGATCTGGCCGTTCTCATCCTGCATCAGATAAGTGCGGTTGCCATGCAGCACGCCGACCGGGCTGTTGGCGGTCAATGGCGCTGCATGTTTGCCGCTGTCCAGGCCCAGGCCGGCGGCCTCGACGCCGATCAGGCGCACGCCGGCTTGCTGCAGATAGGGATAGAAAATTCCCATGGCATTGGAGCCGCCGCCGACGCAAGCGATCACCGCATCGGGCTGGCGGCCGGTGAGTTCGGGCATTTGCGTCAGACATTCGTTGCCGATCACGGCCTGGAAGTCGCGCACCATCATCGGATACGGGTGTGGCCCGGCCACGGTACCGATGATGTAAAAGGTGTTGGAAACATTGCTGACCCAGTCGCGCATCGCTTCGTTGAGCGCATCCTTGAGGGTCTTTGAACCGCTGGTGACCGGCACCACCGTGGCCCCGAGCAGTTTCATGCGATAGACGTTGGCGGCCTGGCGCTGAATGTCCTCGCTGCCCATATACACCACGCAGGACATGCCATAGCGCGCCGCCACCGTGGCGGTGGCAACGCCATGTTGTCCGGCCCCGGTTTCGGCGATGACCCGCGGCTTGCCCATGCGTCGCGCCAGCAGTGCCTGACCGATGCAGTTGTTGACCTTGTGGGCACCCGTGTGATTGAGATCTTCACGCTTGAGGTAAAGTTGTGCGCCGCCGAGATGTTCCGACCAGCGCCTGGCGTGATAGATCGGCGAAGGCCGGCCGACGTAATGCTTGAGGTCGTATTCGAACTCGGTGCGGAACGCCGGATCGAGGCGCGCCTGGGCGTAGGCGGCAATCAGTTCGTCGAGCGCCGGCTTCAGCGTCTCGGCGACGAAACTGCCGCCGTAGCGACCGAAATGACCGCGCGCGTCAGGCTGGTTGTATGTAAGAGGCTGTCTCATAAAATCCCGCGCACGTGCGATTTTATGAGACAGCCTCTAAGCTCATGCATCTGCATTCCGTACTCCGCTGATGAACGCGGCCATCTTCGCCACGTCCTTGATGCCTTTGCTGCACTCTACACCGCTGCTGACATCGACTGCCCATGGTTTGACACTGCGGATGGCGGCAACGACATTGTCGGCATCAAGGCCGCCGGACAACACCAGCGGTAGCGGCAAACCGGGCGGGATCAATTCCCAATCGAAAGCCCGGCCGACACCGCCATACTCATCGACATAAGCGTCAAGAAGCAGGCCACGCGCATCCGGAAACAACGCTGCGTATTCTAACAAATCGACACCCGGCCGAACGCGCGCCGCCTTGAGATAAGGCCGCTCGAATTGCCGGCAGTACGCCGCATTTTCATCGCCGTGGAACTGCAGCATCTGCAAGGGCACGGCAGTAAGCACCTGCTTGACCAACGCCGGATCGGCGTTGACAAACAGACCGACCGTCGTGACGAAGGACGGGACGGTTCGTGCCAGTGCGGCGGCCTGGTCGATATCCAGAAAGCGCGGGCTGGGTGGGTAAAACACAAAACCCAGCGCATCGACGCTAAGGTCGACGGCAGCGCACAAATCTTGCGGGCGGGTAATGCCGCAGATTTTGATGCGCGTGCGGTTTGTTGCGTCGGTGAATGACATCAGATGAGCGCAGCGTTGTTTGCCGGATTTGGCAGCCCGTAGTACGGCGGGTATTCCGCTCCGGCAAAATATAGCCCGGCCGGCGAGATTGTCGGTGCGGCCAGGGTGCGTTTGCGGCTGGCAAGCAATTCGGCGATCCACTCCGGCGGATGCTTTCCCTTGCCGACATAGACCAGCGCACCGACGATGTTTCTGACCATGTGCTGTAGAAAGGCCGTGGCGCGAAAGTCGAAAATGATCAGGCTGCCTTGGCCGAGCACTTCGGCCTGGTAGAGGGTCTTGATGGGCGACTTGGCCTGGCACTCGGCGGCACGGAATGCGGAGAAGTCCTGTTCGCCAAGCAGAAACCGGGCAGCCTGACGCATCGTGTCGATCGACAGCGGCCGATGGCACCAGCCGACCCGATGGTGGTTGAGCGCGGGACGCACCGGGTGGTTGTGCAGCAGGTAGCGATAACTGCGCGAGAGAGCGGAAAAGCGGGCGTGGAAATCTTCGGCGACGGGCTGCGCCCAGCGGACTGCGATCGAGTCGGGCAGATGCGCATTGACGCCGCGTATCCAGGCTTGCTCGGGACGCCCGACCGCGCTGTCAAAATGGGCCACTTGGGCCAGCGCATGCACACCGGCATCGGTGCGCCCGGCGCTGGTCAAGCGCACAGGCGTTCCGGCGACTTTCGCCAGGGCGCTCTCCAGGGAATCCTGCAGCGTGTTGCCATGCGGCTGCGACTGCCAGCCCCGGAAAGGAGCACCATCATATTCGATGCCCAGCGCTATTTTCTTCATGGTTTTTCTTTCCGCGTATTCAGCGGAATGCAAGAATGTTGCGGCAGATCAGCAATAAACGGCGGGCAGCTCGCGTGCCCGCCGCGATCGATCAACCAAGCTGCGCCAGTTTGCCGCGCGCGGTTTCTTTCTGAGCAGCGTTGCCCTCGGTGAGGACCTCCTGGAGCAACTCGCGCGCACCCTCCTTGTCGCCCATTTCTTCATAGGCTTGCGCCAACTCAAGCTTGGTCGCGACGTCCTGGGAGGCGCTGTCGTCGGTTTCTGCCGCCTGAGTCGTGGTTGGCACGGGTGCCGGCTCTAGCGGCGCGTCAAGATCGAGATTGATCGAGGAAAGGTCGACATTGCTCGCCACTGGCGCTGCGGGTGCCGGAAGTTCCAGATCGAAATCGATATCGTTGCCGTCCGGTGCCATTTCAGCCTCGGCCGGCTTGGCCTCGGGCGGTGCGGATTCGGTTTCAGGTGCGCCGCCGTCTAGGTCGAAGTCGAAATCCAGTCCGGCATCTGCGGCAGCGGGCGCCGGCGCCGAAGGTGCCGGGACCGGTTCGGTGGCGGGGGCTTGCGGGGCATCCAGATCAAGATCGAAATCGATGTCCAACGAAGGCGCGGCTTCCTGTACCGATGGCGTTTCAAGGGTGTCTGCGGAGATCGATTCATCGCTGGCTGCCAGGGCAGCATCATCACCCAGGTCGATGTCGAGTTTGCCGAGTGGTTCTTCCGATGCCGGAGTTGCTTCTGCTGCCTCGGCAGGAGGTGTTACCTGTGCCGCAAGAGGCAGGTCGAAATCGAAATCGAGGGAAACCGGGACATCGTCTGACGCGGCTTCTTCTGCTGGAGCTTCTTCGACAGGCGGTTCAGGCGCAGCTTCCTCAACCGGCATTTCCGTCTGCATGTCCTGCGGCGGCGCCTCCTCCGAAATCGTTAAATCCTCCAACGCAGCCTGCGGCTGTATGACCATGGTGGCATCGGGATCGAACTCCGCCTGCGGCGCCGCTTCGCCTCCGTACAGCGGGTTACCCGGATTGACCTGAAGACCGAGTTCCCGCGCTTTTTCCCAATCCTGACCTGAACCATTGGTAAGACCATGAACGTCCTGGGCAATGGCATCAAACTGATTCACACTCTTGCGCGCCGCGTAGATTTCGAGCAATTTGAGGTGAATCGCCAAGCGCGTCGGGTCGGTCTTGAGCGCGTCGACCAGAATTTCTTCGGCCTGTACATCGCGGCCGTAAGCCATATACACCTCGGCCTCGGCAACCGGATCGACGTTGGCGCTGGGCGCGGCAGCGCTCGGTTGATTGCTGAAGTCAGTGGCGCTCAGCAGCTCTTCTCTCGATTCAACCTTGTCCGGGCCGGCATCGATCACTGCGGAAAGCGCTTCTTCCTGGTCTTCGGGGGTAGCAGCAGCTTTTTTCCTGCGCCATACGGAATAACCGAAGTAACCGAGCAGCAGCAGAACGATCGCACTGCCGCCATACACGATCTCCGGACTGTCGTCGACAAAACTGGGTTCTACTGCCGGTGGTGTGGGTGGAGGCGGTGCCGGTTTCTTTTCTTCAACCGGAGGCTTGGCTGCCGACGCAGCGGTTTCGGTTGCCGGCTTGTCTTTCGCAACCGGCGGCGCCGGCTCAATTGGCGTGGCAGGAGCCGGTTCCGCGGGTTGGACAGGTGGTTGTAGCGGAGCGACTGGAATAGTTGGAGCAGCAGCTTGCACCGGTTTTTCCGCTTCTTTGGCGACGAGTTTCTGGGGTGCTGGCGCTGGTGTCGCGGGCGTTGCCGTTGCCGGTAGTTTGGCGGCCTGGGCCTGCTTTTGCAAATCCGCCATGCTCTGATTCTTGAGTTCGATGAGTTTCTTCAAATCCGCGAGATTCTTTTCGAGTTCGGCGATACGGCTGTTCGCGTCCTTGAGCGCCTTCTCACGCGACACCAGGGTTTCCTCGATTGCCGCGAGCCGCTGTGCGCCGGCCTTGTCGGCCGCGGCCGCCTCCGATTTGGAAACTTCGAGCTTGTCCTTGCCGGCAGCGATCGGCGCTTTCTCTTCGACCTTGGGTGCGATCTTCCCGCTGGCTGCACGCTGCGGCAGATCCTCTTTCTGGGGCGTTGCCCTGGCGACGGTTGCCGCCAGTTTCTTGCTGTAGGCATTGAAATCGGCGGAATGGGCCCGTATGGTTTTCCGGGCGTCGTCAGGGGCAATGCCTGACACCGTGTCACGATCAGGAATGCTCAGGATCTTGCCGGCCTTGAGTCGATTCACATTGCCGACGAAGGCGTCCTGATTGCTGCGGAACAATGCCACCAGCATTTGATCGAGGTTGACTCCCTCGGGCTTGGTTTCGGCGGCAATTTTGCCCAAGGTGTCGCCCTGCTTGACGAGGCGCGTTGCGGGTACGGTTGGTTTCTCGGATGTCTGCGGTTCGACTTTGACAATTCGCTGTACTCCGTCGGCTCCACGAATAACCTGGAGATCGGCTGGCGGTTTCTTCTGCGCCTTGTCTTCGGCAGGCGCGATCGGACGGGTTTCCGGTGCCGCTGCCACGGGCGCGGGGGGCGCAACCGGTGCGGCCGGAAGTGTTGCAACCGGTGCGGGCACAGTCTCCCGTACCACTTCCTTCTTGACGTCCGGCAAGGTCACGGGGGCGGCGGCTACCGCGGGCGTTTTTTGCTGTACCTCGGGAGGGTCGAGCAGGAAAGTGTATTCGCGCAACAGCCGCCCGGAAGACCATGTTGCTTCCACCAGCAGATCGAGAAAGGGTTCGTTGAATGCGCGATCTGAAGTCAGGCTCAGGACGGGCTGCCCGTTCGGCCGCTGACCCACGGTGAAGCGGATACTCGCGAGAGAAGCGCTGTACTCGATGCCGGCCTGCTGGAAGGCTGCGGCGGATGCAAGCCGAGCGGAAAAGGAGGTGAGTTCTTCGCGTGTGGCGCTAATCTCGACTTCGGCACGCAAGGGCTGGCCCAGCGCCGACAGCACGGTGATTCTGCCCAGCCCGGCAGCGCTGGCGCCAAACGGCAGCGCCAGCAACAGGGCCAGCAACGGGGCTAGCAGCGGGGCCGAGAGTGCTGTCGCCAGCCTCATTGGGAGTGTCGTCAGAGTGGTATTCCTCACAGTGCCTCCCTGTCGGGGACGATTTACGAACAAATAACATAACATCATGATGTTAGCTATGCAAGCTAAACCTTCCCCTTATCTTAGCGCCGATCAGTCGAGCAATATTCGCAACATCCTGCGCAAGGGTTCGGCAGCACCCCACAGCAATTGGTCGCCGACGGTGAAGGCGGAAAGATATTTGGGACCCATCGGCAGCTTGCGCAAGCGCCCGACCGGAACGCTGAGCGTGCCGGTAACCTTGGCCGGCGTGAGTTCCTTGATGGTTGCGTCCTTCTGGTTCGGTATCACCTTGACCCACTGGTTGTGGGCAGCGAGGATGGATTCGATATCGGCCAGGGGCAGATCTTTCTTGAGCTTGATCGTCAGCGCTTGTGAATGGCAGCGCATCGCACCGACGCGCACGCAGACGCCGTCTACAGGTATCGCCGGAGCGCCGCCGGCCATGCCGCGGCCGAGGATCTTGTTGGTTTCGGCCTGTCCCTTCCATTCCTCGCGGCTTTGTCCGTTGCCGAGATCCTTGTCGATCCAGGGAATCAGCGAGCCGGCCAGCGGCACGCCGAAATTCTGGGTGGGGAACTTGTCGTCGCGCAGGACGTTCGCAACTTCGCGGTCGATTTCGAGGATCGCCGAGTTCGGGTCGCTCAGCAGCTGTTGCGCAGCCCGATGCACTTCGCCCATCTGTACCAGCAGTTCGCGCATGTTCTGCGCGCCGGCGCCGGAGGCGGCCTGGTAGGTCATCGAGGTTATCCACTCGATCAGGTCGGCCTTGAGCAGTCCGCCCAGGGCCATCATCATCAGCGACACGGTGCAGTTGCCGCCGATGTAGTTCTTGATGCCTTTCTTCAGGGCGGCGTCGATGACGTCGCGATTGACCGGATCGAGGATGATGATCGCGTCGTCCTTCATGCGCAGCGTCGAAGCGGCATCGATCCAGTAGCCATTCCAGCCGATGGCGCGCAGTTTGGGAAAAATCTCGGTGGTGTAGTCGCCGCCCTGGCAGGAGATGATGATGTCCATGCCGCGCAGGGCATCGATGCTCTTGGCATCCTTGAGCTTGCCGGCGTCCCGGCTCTTGTCGGTCGCGAACTTGGGTGCGTTGCCGCCAATATTCGAGGTTGTGAAGAAGACCGGGTCGATCAAGTCGAAATCCTTCTCTTCCTGCATGCGTTGCAGAAGCACCGACCCCACCATGCCGCGCCAACCGACCAGACCAACTTGTTTCATTTGCTTGCTCTCTTTCTGTAAAAATTAAGATCGCAAGATCCCTTGTGGGAATTTTGCGAGCGTTGCTTGCCAAATTTCGATTATTTGGCGGCCTTCTGGATTGCCTCGCCGCCTTTCTCAAGGTCCTTGCCGATGCCTTGGATGGTACTGCAGGCGCTCAGCAGCAACGCTGTCAATAGCATGATCCACCCACTCAGTTTGCGCATGTCCGTTTCTCCAATCAGGCAATTCATGAACCCTTGCCGCGAGCTTTTTCGCCGGAAGCAGCGGCAAATCGCGACAAAATGCGAATTATTGCATAGCCGGACAGTGCTGTCAGTCCTTGCGCCTGCGAACCAGCGAACTTTCCGGCCAGTACGATGGGTTCGGGATTGCCAATGCCCGGTACATGGAATTACACCGGCACCGGCTGCGCATGCCATATCTGTTCGGCATATTGCAGGATGGTGCGGTCACTGGAGAACTCGCCCATGTTGGCGACATTCAGGATCGCCTTGCGGACCCACTCTTGCCGGTCGCCGTAGG
>Ga0172369_10007209_pt1 | contig 12969 bp, 10 predicted proteins | sample LakKiv25m_FD_114539 | JGI IMG/M metagenome (GOLD analysis project Ga0172369, IMG submission 114539) | Freshwater microbial communities from Kabuno Bay, South-Kivu, Congo - kab_022012_11.25m | ecosystem: Environmental > Aquatic > Freshwater > Lake | place: Democratic Republic of the Congo... | reverse complement strand
GTATTTGAATCAACCCCTGAAATTGAGTAGATATCATACGTTGTAAGATTACTTAGATAAGCATCTTCTTGCCAGGTATTACCACCATCTGATGTATATTTAACAACTCCGTTAGTACCTGCGGCGATGCCTTCCATTTCATTACGAAATGTTATATCATAAAAATTTTCTTCGGTACCGCTTTCCCTTATACTCCATTCATACCCGTAATCAGTACTCATATAAATTTTTCCGTTGTCTCCGACAAGCCATACATAACCATAGGCGTTAACTGAAATTCCAAGAAACAATCTATTAAAATCTGCAGTTGAATCTGCAAGGCTCAGATCTAACCAATTTAATCCTCCATCGTTTGTCTTTAATATTTTACCATTCTCACCTGCAACAATGTATAGGTCCTGGGTTATTGCACCGATAGTGTTTAATTGTTCCGAGGTATTTGTTGTAATCTGCTGCCAGGAATAGACCCCATTGTTGTTAGAGGATTTATAAACAACACCATTATCTCCACACACAATAAAATTTATAAATGGAACTTGTGTGTATAGAAAATCGAATGAATAAAGATTTGCTGTTAAACCGGGGATACTGTGATCCACCCAACTAATCCCTTTATCGTTTGATACCAAAATAGTTCCGGAATCTCCAACGGCACAAGAAACTGGTATAAGAAACGAGCTATTAGTTCTAACAAAATTTAAACTCCGGGTTGTTCCACTTTGCGATTCAATCCAGCCACCCGGCTCCCTTCCGGTAGCGGTATAAATCGCACCATTTTCTCCAACCGCAATTTTATATACTTCTGAGCGGGCAGATAATGATGAAGCAAAAAATTCCGTAGCCTGATAATTAAAGATAGCATTCAAAAATTCAGCAAAAGCATCGCAGCCGTTAAGTGTAAAACTTAATACTATAACGATGGTAATAAATATTGAGTAAAAATGTTTTTTCATTTTATTTCCTTTCATGATCGGGTAATAATAATTTAATTACTGCCCCATCATAACTAACATTTATAAGTGGCTCAATAACGTAAACACGTGAATTTTATGGCAGGAAAACCGAAATCCTTAGAATATTAGATGAGAAGGATACCCGTAAAAAAGTAGCTAACAGGTTCCTTCTCAATCAAGGAGAGTTACGAACACTACTTATCATTAAAACTTTAAAAATGTTTAAATAATTTATAGCTTAATCTGGAGCTCAACTACCATCTCAAACTTTCCGGTTATTGAATAAGGTGGACCGGAAGTTCCCGTAACATTTGCAACTCTAAGCTCTGCAACAAAACAATTGTTTGTTTTATAATTAGCCAGGTAATTATTTAGCAAATCAATCTGCTGTTGATTAAGTGTTAACTTTAATGGATTATTCTTGTAATCATCCGCAACTGCTGATGGCATTGTAAAAGAAAATAATGGAGTAACTCCATCACCTTGATAAAGCGTAGCAATTATTCCCGTTCCTTGAAGTCCCGCAGTTGCGTTGATTGTGAAAAACGCAGACGTTACATACTTTATTTCTTCTATATCTTCGGCATTATCATTAAATGAGTCGTAATCCGTAAAACAAATTGTTTCTCTTTCAAAAATATCAGGGCCGCTGCCTGATGCAGTGATTTCTTTATCAATAGGCAGATTTAAAAATACATTTTCAAACTGATCGCAGCTTGTTGAAAACAATCCAACAATTGCAATTACAAATGCAGCATTATAATTAATTATTCGTTTCATTCTCTTCTCCATTAAAATTGTATTGATAATCCACTACTGAGAGTGAATTGCGATGTAAGATTTAGATCAACATTTAGCACAAGAACAGAAAGCTTAATTGCACCGCCGGCAGTAATTCTAAAATTATTACTTCCCTTTATGTTTGTACTTAACACACGGTCGGCTAATTGTGGATAGAGTTCATTTGGATCTCTAAAATAATAATCCATATCCATTGAAGAAGATTCATATTGAAATCCGCCGTACGCAATAAACCAGTTATTAAAAGTTTTACTTGCATGAACATTAACGGCAAAATTCTTTGAATCAGTTTTAACATAATCTTTTGGATTATTACCAACATATTCAAAATTAAAATTGTTGATCATTAACTGTACAGAAAAATCAAGCGGCGGTTCTTTAATCCACTGACTGATACTATGCTTAACTCCTAAACCCCAAAATCCGGTTTCACTATCACTAACTTTAATTTTAGGAAAGAAGCGTAACAGAAGTTCCGTTCCATAGTAACTTCCAGCAGCCTGATAAATACCTGAAGGAAGACTTGCAATATCAAATCCATGCGGATATGAAATAAAGCCTTGTGAACCAAGATATACATTTCCCTTTGATCCGGTTATTGTTGCAGTCTCTTCAAGGTTTTCATAACCAGCTATACCTGGATTTGGTTTAAATGTTTGCTGGCTTTTGGGAATGGTAATGTAACTGCCAATTATGCTAAACTTAAACTGAAACTCTTTTGGTAAGTTAGCGGAATAATATCCACCGGAATTAAAGTAAGATCCTAAAAATGTTGCAAGCGGTTTTGCATACTCTTTTGCTTCATCAGGCGGCAGTGCTGTTAAACTAACACCAGCTTGTGCAAAAATTAATCGTGTAAATAAAACTGATAGAACAAAGAAAGTAATTGATGATTTAATCATACCAGCCTCCTGAATAAATTTTAATAATCTTTTTCCAACTCATAGAAAGTATTAATCGGTAATTAGTTGGTTCAATTTTAATTATTGAATGTTAAGTCTTCAATAACGTAAATACGTGGTTTTGATAGGCGTTGAATTTGATTGATATAGGGTAAAGCAGTTTTTGAACAATTATTCAAATCATAAAGCAATCTTAAGTCTGCACTACAGATTAAAAACAAGAATTAGTTTTGCAAATAACGCCGGTTGGTTAAATGAGATTTTCTTTAAGTGCTTTTGCAACAGCACTGCTTGCACTGTGTACTTTTAGTTTTTCGTAGATTTTTCTTAGATGGGAATCGACGGTGTGGTAGCTTATAGATAAGCGATCAGCAATTATTTTTTTTGGTAATCCCTCAACTAATAATTGCAGGATTTGAATTTCTCTTGCGCTCAGGTTATAATCTTTTCTTTCGGGAATAAAATTTTTAAACATTTCCAGTACTTTAAATGCAATTGATGAGTTCATTGGTGCCCCGCCGTTAAGTACTTCTTTAACTGCGTTTGATATTTTATCAGAGCTTGAATCTTTTAAAAGATAACCCGATGCACCGTTACAAATTGCTTGAAAAATACTTTCATTATCATCCTGTATAGTAAGCATAATTATTTTAGCTGAGGGAGAAATGCTTTTTAAGATTGGGATAGCTTCAATTCCACTCATTCCGGGCAAACCAATATCCAATAAAATTATTGATGGGTCAATCTCATTTGATTTCATTGTTTCAATTGCATCTTCGCAGGATATAAAATCATTTTTACAAAACATTTCAGAACTATGATTAATAAAATCTACAAGTGTTTTTCTGAAAAGCCTATTGTCTTCAATTATAACAACTTCGATTTTTTTTATATCGTTTAAATTCTTCATTACTTCTTTTTAAGAATATAGAGAAATACTTATCAATTCAATCACGCAATTACGTTATGATAACATCTACAATTACTTTTGTGCCTTCGCCCGGTTTTGAATTTATTTCGAGCAGTGCAGAAATTTGTTCACTTCTGTTTTTAATGTTTCTAAGTCCGTTACCTTCCTTTATGCTGGCTTGATCAAAACCAATTCCATCATCTTTAATAACTATTCTAAGGTTATTATCATTTTTTTGAAAATCTACAGTTACACTTTTAGCCTCTGAATGTTTGATTATATTGTTAAGCACTTCTTTATAGATTAAATATATGTTTCGTTTTAGTTCAGGATTAATTTTCTCATCATTATTTACTTCATTCATTTTTATTTTGTAATCAATTCCGGCAAGCATAAAATTGGTTGTTTCTTTTATTCTTGAGAACAAACTACTAAGCTTATCAGAAGTTGGATTTATAAACCAGATAATATCTCTTATAGATTCAGTAGATGATTTAGCCGCATGATTAATATTTAGAATTTGTTTTTTCAGTACGGGACTAACCTGGTCATCATTGTTAATAATAGAACTAAGTAATGTAATGCTGCTTAAATTGCCTCCAATCTCATCGTGTAAATCTGATGCTATTCTTGCTCTCATAATTTGTTTATCAAGTTCTTTTTCTGATTCCAGAGCTTTTGTTTGCAGCTCTGCTTTTTCTGCCCGCAATTGAATTTCAATTAATTTCGCTTTTTCTTTTTCTTCCTTCAGTAATAGTTCATTTTTTATTTTTCTTTTTTTTAATTCATAATTTCTTAAATAATATAATACAGCTAATACTAATAGTATATAAAATGTATAGGCATACCATGTTCTATAGATCGGTGGTTTAATAATTAATATTATTGACGCAAAATTCTCACTCCAGATTCCATCGCTGTTTGAGGCTTTTACTAAGAAAGTATATTCTCCCGGCTCAATATTAGTATAGTTTGCAATCCTGTTATTACCATTTTGTATCCAATCATTATCAAACCCTTCAAGCTTGTACGAGTATTGGTTCTTTGGCGGATTTGTAAAATCAAAAGCAGTAAACTCAAATGAAAATATATTTTCATCATAAGAAAGAATTATTTCTTCTTTATGTAAAATTTGCAAAAACGATAGACGTTGTTTGTTGAATATATTAAATGACGTAATTGCAATACCCGGAATAGTCGGATTGTCTGTAATTTGAGAAGGATTAAATTTTGTAAATCCATTTGTTCCGCCGAAATAAATTTCGCCATCGCTGTTTTTATAAACACAGTTTATATTAAACTCATAGCCAGGCAATCCATCTTCTACATTATAATTTCTAAATTGTTTTCCCTGTAGCAGCTCTAAATTAAATTTAGAAATGCCGCGATTTGTTGCTATCCATAAATTACCCTGTGTATCTGTGGTTAAGCTATTTATGTAATTATTTGGTAAGCCATCTTTTGTAGTAAATACTGTAAAAGTATTTGTATTCCTATCAAATTTATTTAACCCGTTTTCGGTTCCAATCCATAAGTTCCCTTGTCCATCTTCGCAAATGGTATTTATAATATTACTGCTTAATGTTTTTGGATTATGTTCATCACTTAAATAACTGGTTATAATATCATCTGAGGGACTAACACTAAGTAAACCGTTATCGGTGGCGAACCAATAAACCCCTGTATTATCACAAATTATTTTTTCAATTGATTTGTTTTTGAGAGCAGCTGAATCTTTTTCTGAGAATAAATAATATCTAAATGAATCATCCTTTTTTTGTAAAACACATAAACCGTTAACTGTTGCTATTATAATGTCACCATTTTCTTGTATGAATAAGTCGTTAATTCTGTTATCAATAATTTTGTTTTTACTTTTTTCATCGTGCAAATATTGTTTTACAATTTTTCCGTTTTCATCACATTTAAATAATCCGCCGCCAAATGTTCCGAGCCAAATGTTTCCTTGTTCATCCTGAAGAATAGAATAAACAAATCCTTCTTTACTTCTTGGATTGTTGTGTGGAATTTTTTGATGTACAAATCCATTTGAGTTTGGATCAAACTTATGCAGTCCGTTGTTTGTACCAACCCAAAGTTTTTTGTTTTTGTCCTCAAATATTGAAAGAACAAAATTGTCTGATAAAGATTTTTTATCCCAAAAATTATTTTTAAAAGAAATAAATTTTTGCGGCTTTAAATCTGTTTTGTTTATTCCGCTGTTTGTGCCCGCCCATAAATTTTTTGATCTATCAATTAATAAACACCTGATAAAATCATTACTTAAACTAAATGGATTTTGATTTTGATTTTTATATCTTGTAAAAACATTTGTGTTTGTATTTAACTTATTCAACCCGCCGCTAAAAGTACCAATCCATAAATTTCCCTCGCTATCATTAACAATATCGTAAATTTTGTTTTCACTAATAGAATTTGAATTGCCTGGAACATGTATATAACGGATAAAATTTTTTGTGGAATGGTCAAACCGGTTAAGTCCACCGCCATAAGTTCCTATCCACACTCTCGCTGCAATATCTGTAAAAAGTTTGATCACATAATTACTGCCAATTGTGTTGGAATTGTCTGAAATATTTTTGTAATTGTTAACTGATCCGGTTTTTCTATTATAAACAATAGCACCATTACCCATTGTTCCAATCCACAAGTTACCATTTCCATCTTCTGTAATTGATGAAACATAAACATTGGAAGTTTGTTTTATGAATTCTTGATTAAACGAATTTTGAGTGAATTTTATTTTTGATAAATAATTTTGATCTTCAACATTCCCAGAAATAATATCAACCCTATTCAATCCATTTGTAGTACCAATCCATATTGTGCCCGACTTATCTTCATATAAACACCTAATGTTATTGTCACTTAGACTTAAAGAATCATTGGGGTTATTAAAGTAATTATAAAATCCCTCATTATAATTGGAGCCATTATCACCGGGTATTAAACTTAACACACTAAGTCCATTACCTGTTCCAATCCAGATATTTCCATTCTTATCCTGCAACAAAGCACGAACCTGGCTGTTTGAAATAGAATTTTTATTGTCTCTTTCATTTCTGTAAATAACAAAATTGTATCCGTCATATCTATTTAAACCATCTTCTGTTGCAAACCAGATAAATCCGGTTTTATCCTGTATGATTGAATGAACAGTTGACTGCGAGAGTCCCTGATCGATTGATATTCGTTGAAAAGAAAGTTCGTGCTGCTGCGCTTTTAAAAGCTGAGAACAGACTATTAAAAAGATTAATAAAATCTTTTTATAGTTAAGATTAATACAAAATATTTTAGTTGAAAGTTTTTTAATCCAGTTCATAATTCTAAGTAATCTAAAATGATTAACAAAAACTATAAGTCAATGGGACAGTTATCTGACTATAAAATTATTATTGATGGTAATTTGTTATATGCTCTTAAATGAATATAAGCAGAAAAATATTGTGCGGTCAAGTAAACTTAAAATTAAAAGACTATAAAATTATTTTGCAACTCTAAGAATATTTTCCCTATTTTCTAATGCGGGCTAATTAATAACTAATCCAAAATAATTTAGGAGTTGGTATGGAACCAATTATTCAATTGTGGCTTCCAATTATTGTTTCTGCTGTTGTGGTTTTTTTCGTAAGCTTTCTTATGCACATGGTAATTAAACATCATAAAAATGATTTTAGCAAATTGCCTAACGAAGAAGGTATTATGGAAACTGTAAGAAAATCAAACGTACCTGCCGGTGATTATGTATTTCCATTTTGTAATGATGATAAGGAAAGAAACTCAAAAGAGTTTAAGGAAAAATTTGAAAAAGGTCCTGTTGCCATAGTTACGGTTTATCCAACCGGACCAATGAGCATGACTGCAAATTTAATCGGCTGGTTTGTTTATTCATTAGTTGTTGGAATATTTGCGGCATATATTGCCGGGCATGCGTTAGCACCGGGCGCACATTATCTTTCAGTATTTAGATTTGCTGGGGCAACAGCATTCATTGGATATTCGCTTGCATTAGTTCATGATAGTATTTGGTATAGAAGAAAATGGTCAACAACATTCAAATACATTTTCGATGGATTAATTTATGGATTAGTTACCGGTGGAGTTTTTGGCTGGTTGTGGCCTGTTGCATAACTATCAATTTATTTTTAAAGGATGCAGACATAATTTTGTCTGCATCTTGCTTTTACATAGATTTCTAAAAACGCTAACTACTTATTTTGATTTATTTGATTTAATATTTCTTCCAATTGTCCTTTTCCCCAATTCGGCGCAATCTCACTTTCTGGAATAAATTTTTCATACTTTGCCAAAGATTTTTCCAGAATAGGTTTTGCTGCAGTTGGTCCGCCGCCAAATTGCTGCGGAGTATAAAAAGTTCCAACACCAATTAAATATTCTGGTCTTGGATTTAAAGTATCAATCTGCATTGCTTTAGTTAGATTTGCAGTTGCGTCAGCACCATATTTCTGCCAGCGATTCATCGGATCAATTTGCATTCGTGCTTGTGAGATCATTCCTTTCAAAGTATAAATCTCGGAATTATTTGGCATAAGCGAATCAGCAAGTCCAATAAACTTAAATGCTTTATCAAGATAAATATCTTTACGAGAATTTACTGAATCAGTATAACTTGCGAGCACATACACAAAAGCACCGTAATAATATGGAAGCCACTTATCTTTTTCAGCAGCTGCAATTCGTTCAAAATTATTTGCCAGCTTGATATAGTCATTTGGTGTTTTACACTCGTCAATTTTTTCAAGATTCTTTTTTATTTCTTTTTCATACTTATCATCCGCAATTGCAACGGTTAAAAACAATAACGAAAGTAATATTGATAATGATCTTTTCATTTTATGCTCCTTATTTAATATGGATTTGTTTCGCCAAGTGAAATAAACATTCCGATAAAAGCTGTACGAAGTGCCGGCGGTAATATTGGTGCACTTCTGCTTCCATCAGTTGAATAATTATATCCGTAGATGTTTTCATATCCTAAAATATTATCTACAGAAAAGAAAATAATTGTAAAACTGTTAAACAAACTTGTTAGTATGCTTGCATTTAAACTTAAATTCTGGAAATCCTTTCCACGATCACCAAGAAACTCTGGATTGTTTGGATTAAAGTAAGGACGCCCGCTCGCGTAAGTATAAGTTAATCCAACTTGTGTTGCAATTTCAGGAATCCATCTTTTTGCAACGATAGAAAATGTATGCGGAGCAGTAAATGTTGGTGCTGCCAGCTTAGGAAAATTTTTGTAATCGCGCTTTGTATCCAGATAAGAATATGATATCCAGTAATCCATATAATCAAATGTTTCTCTATCGCGCCAGAAAATATCTATACCTTGTGCGTAACCGCTGCCATTGCTTGTATAATCAACCTGCGGAAGATTAAAGTTTGGATAGGATTGAACAGAACCTTTTGCAAGCTTACCGTAATTTTTATAATAGACTTCAACTCTAAATGTTCGCTCACTTCCGATGTATTGATAATTTAAAATGTAATGGTCTGAATTTTCAAAATCATAATTCTTAGAGTACAAAAGAAAACTTGGATCGGGAGTTTGATAAAATCTACCATAAGCAAAGTTTAGCTGATCATACGTTCCTAATCTATATGCAAAGGATAATCTTGGTGCAATATTAGTTTTATCAATTACTTTTGAGTTTTCTAATCTCACTCCAATTCTTCCGGCAAAATCACTTGTAAAGAATATATCAGATTCAACATATCCGGCAAAATATGTTTCGATAAAACTTCCATTTAATTGACTGAAAAAACTTTTATGATCAAGATTCTGAAGTTCGCCGCCAAAAGTTAAAAATGAATTTGAAAAAATATTTTTTGATATTGTAATTTTTGCTGTATGAAAAATATCATCTTTACCTGCAATATCAGAATCAATCTCATCATCTTCATTATCAATACCAACCGAATATCCTGCAAACAAAGTCCAATCATCAAAAAGAATATCGTGATAGTTTGTATTAATAAAAAAGTTTTTGCTTTTCTGATAAAAATAATTTTTGTAAGAAACACTATCCAGGTTTGGAAATCTTAATGATAGATCGCCAATGCTGTATGATAAAAATACTTTCAACATTCCTGTTTTTGATGTTTGCAATCTATAATTAACCGAGCCGTCAAATCCTTCAGGAGCTTTATCCCAATCCGTTCTTTGTTTTTGAATTTTGAAATAAGGACCAAGATTATAATAACCAGCTTCAACAGACATTGACGAATTTTCCCACCGCTGAGAATGTGAACCGCCAAAACCCAATGCCATAATATTTATTGCTGTTAAATTTTTAGGCGCAAGATCTTGTGTCTTTAATACTAACACAGAAGAAAGTGCCTGACCGTACTGAGCTGAATATCCACCAGTACTAAACACAGTTCCTTTAAATTGAAAAGCTGAAAATCTTCCTCGAGCCGGAATATCAGGAACACTGCTGTAAAATGGATTCTGTACAACCATATCATCAATAATTGTTTTGGTTTCATTTGCAGAACCACCGCGAACAAATAATCCTTCTGTTTCCCCAATTTGCTGTGTGCCGGGTAAAGTTTCTAACGCGGAATAAATATCTGCATCAGAGCCTGTTGTAACAATATCTAACGGACGAAGAATTACTGCTTTATTTTCATCACTTGCTTCAAATGAACCGGCAGAGATTACAACTGTACCAAGCTCAGTTGTTTCTTCTTTTAATTTTATTTCAAGAAATTTTTCTTTTTTATCTAAAACTATTTTTTCAGAATATGATTGATATCCAACAAAGCTTACTATTAATTCAAACTCACCTTCTTCATCAGTAGTAAAAGAAAATGTTCCATCTGCCTCTGAAGAAACACCATCATAAGTATCTTTTAAATAAATATTTGCACCAGGCAATGGCTGGTTGTTTTCATCAGTAATCTTGCCTGATATTTTTGTTTGACTGAATAAAGAAACTGATAAAATAATTGAAAGTGAAATAGTATATAATAGATTCATAGATAGATTTTGTTTAATGATGATCAAACTTATTGTTATACTATAAACTGTGAAAGCACAAATCGGTGAATGGAAGAAAAACATCGGTTAGCGGCAGAATTTAGCATTTAAAGCTTTCTTAAGATTTTTGTTATTTTTTATTTCATATCACTTTGATTTTAAGTTATCATTCTTATCTTAATCATCAGTTTCCCGATTACGAGCTTAAACTAAATAATTATATAAATCAAACCGGAGCATTTGAATGAAATCAATTAATCCATATTTAAACTTTCCTGGCAATACCGAGGAAGCATTTAATTTTTATAAAAAAGTTTTTGGCGGCGATTTTATTGGAGGAATTTTTCGTTTTGATGGAACGCCTGGTTGTGAAAATCTTTCTGCAGAAGACAAACAAAAAATAATGCATATTGCATTACCAATGGGTTCTAACAATATGTTAATGGCAACAGATGCAATGGAATCAATGGGATTTAAAGTTAACTTCGGTAATAATATGTATATCTATATTGATACAGAAAGCAAGGCCGAAGCAGATAAATTTTTTGCCGGACTTTCTGAAGGTGGACACGTAGAAATGCCTATGGCTGATCAGTTTTGGGGTGATTATTTTGGTTCGCTTGTAGATAAGTTTGGTGTTCAGTGGATGATTGGTTACTCAGCACCAAAGCAATAATGTTTAATTGTCATTCTCGCGAATGCGGGAATCTATTTAATTTAAAAATTATTCAAGGGTATCTATGCAAAAGATAACTCCATTTCTTTGGTTCGATAATAATGCTGAGGAAGCGGTAAGCTTTTATACAGCGATATTTGATAACTCAACTATTGCAACCATTACAAGATATAACGAACTAAGCGCGGCAGCATCCGGACAAAAATCCGGAACGGCAATGACTGTTGCATTTACGCTTGAAGGGCAAAACTTTACCGCATTAAATGGTGGACCACATTTTAAACTTAATGAATCAATATCATTTTTTGTTTACTGCGAGTCTGATGAAAAGATTGAAAAGATATACAACAAACTTTCTGAAGGCGGACAAATAATATTTCCGTTAGATAAATATGATTGGAGTCCAAAATATACGTGGGTGAAAGATAAGTTTGGTTTATCGTGGCAGCTTGATGTTGATAAGATTAATAATCCACAAAAAATCCTTCCGGCATTTTTATTTGTAAATGATAAAGTTTTAAAAGTAAAAGAAGCTGTTAATTATTACTCAACTATTTTTCCTGATTCAAAAGTCATTATGGAATGGCAGTATGATAAATCAGCCGGTTTACCGGATGGAAGTTTACTTTTTGCACAATTCAAATTAGCGGGTCATCTCTTTAATGCTATGAGCGGAATGGGTGAACATAAATTTGATTTTAATGAAGCATTTTCATTTGTAGTTAATTGCAAGGATCAAAATGAAGTTGATTATTACTGGAACAAACTTACATCCGATGGCGGATTAGAAAGTCAGTGCGGCTGGCTTAAAGATAAATTCGGAGTTAGCTGGCAAATAGTTCCAATAAGATTGATTGAATTACTTGGTGATACTGATCCTGCAAAATCACAAATGGCTATGATGGCAATGCTGCAGATGAAAAAAATAATTATTAATGATCTTGAGAAAGCTTAAAATAATTAATAAGGAGAAAACTATGTCAACTATAAAACTTCATCGGGTGTTTAAAGCATCACCGGAAAAAATTTACAGAGCTTTTATGGATGCTGATGCACAGGCTAAATGGCTTCCGCCTCATGGATTTACGTGCAAAGTACATCATATGGATTCTAAAGTTGGGGGCACATATAAAATGTCCTTCACAAATTTCACAACGGGCAAAAGTCATTCTTTCGGTGGTAAATATCTTGAGATAAAACCAAACGAACTCATTCGTTATTCAGATCAATTTGATGATCCGAATTTGCCGGGTGAAATGATTACTACAGTAACTATCAAACAAGTTTCTTGCGGATCAGATGTAACATTTGTTCAGGAAAATGTGCCTGATGTTATTCCACCTGAAATGTGTTATCTCGGATGGCAGGATTCACTTGAGCAATTAGCAAATCTTGTTAATCCTGATATTCCGGATTGATATAAATATTAACTCACATTACGCAAGGTTAACATTTATGTCATTCTGATGGCATTGCCATTCAGAATCTTCTTTTGTTAAGTTTTTTGATGCTGAAATAAACCTGTCTGCCGACAGGCTGATTCAGCATGACAAACACTTAAGATGTGTTATTAAATGTTTAAGACTTCTGAAAAATTCAAACAAACTGTCACATTGAGCTTGTCGAAATGTGAGTGCAAGTTAAATTGTTAGTCTTCGATGGCAATGCCACTCAGACTGACATCGTAATAATAATTCAGAAGT
>Ga0172369_10007204_pt1 | contig 12977 bp, 8 predicted proteins | sample LakKiv25m_FD_114539 | JGI IMG/M metagenome (GOLD analysis project Ga0172369, IMG submission 114539) | Freshwater microbial communities from Kabuno Bay, South-Kivu, Congo - kab_022012_11.25m | ecosystem: Environmental > Aquatic > Freshwater > Lake | place: Democratic Republic of the Congo... | reverse complement strand
GGTGGCGCTGGCCAAGGACGACTTCAGCTACCGTCCGTGGCAGGTGGCCTTGCGTCCCGGTGAGGCCGGGGCCGACGTGTCCTTTGAGTTCAGCGCGGACAACATCCAGTGGCGCCAGGCCTGCTTTGATGCGCGCCTGCTCGACGCGACCGCCGCCGCCGTGTCAGCCTCGCCGCCCGTTGTGGCGCCCGTGCCGCAGTTGTTGCCGACCGTCGCGCCCATCGCCTTGCCAACCCGTCGCCCGGTGCCGCATGCCCGACCGCGCTGATCGCGAAATCGCGCAAACGCTTCTGTTTCAATGGTATGACCGGCATCGCCGCCATCTGCCCTGGCGCGATGCGCCGACGCCGTACGGTGTGCTGGTCTCCGAACTGATGCTGCAGCAGACGCGGGTCGACACCGTGCTCGCCTACTTCGATCGCTGGATGCAGCGCTGGCCGACGCTGGCCGATCTCGCGGCGGCGGATCTGCAAGACGTGCTGGCGCAGTGGACCGGACTGGGCTACTACAACCGCGCGAGAAATCTTCACAAAACTGCGCAGTGGGTCGTTCGCGACCACGATGGGCAATTGCCGTCGAGCCCCGCGGCTTTGGCAAGACTGCCGGGTCTCGGGCCGTACACGCTCGGCGCGGTGCGGTCCATTGCCTTTGGCGAACCGGCGGCGCTGGTCGACGGCAACGTCGCGCGCGTGCTGATGCGCTGGCACGCGCAACCCGGTGCAGCGCAAAAGCGCTGGCTGTGGCAGATGGCCGAGGCTTGGCTGGCAATGCCCGCGGCGCAACGCGATCCGGGAACGTGGAACCAGGCCCTGATGGAATTGGGTGCGACCGTCTGCACGCCACGCAAGCCGGCCTGTGCAGCGTGTCCGGTGTGTCTGCATTGCCTTGTCTTTGCTCAGAGTTTGCAGGAGTCCATTCCGTCCGCGCGCCCGCGCGCCGCGCCCAAGCCGGTGACGGCCGCGTATGCCATCGTGCAGCGCGACGGCCTCGTCCTGCTCGGTCGGCGGCCGGCGCGCGGCCGATGGGCGGGCCTGTGGGAGCCGCCGGGAATCGAAGGTGTCGGCGCCGCCGTCCAGCTTGGCCACTGGCTCACCGCGCAGGGCTTGCCGATCGATCGCGCGCTGCCGACGCTCGTGCATGTGCTGACGCACCGGCGCTATCAGGTCGAGTCACTGGTCGTCCATGCGCCGCAAGACCGCGAGCCGGATCTGCTCCGCCTGGGATATGTTGAGCAACGATGGCAGGTTGCCGCCGATGCGCAGTCCAAGACGAGCGGCCTGTCGCGGCTCGCACAGCGCCTGTGTGCCCAGGCACTCGCTGGCGGATGAGTCCGGCGGGTGCGCGCTTGCATCCCCCGAAAACCTGATCAGAATGCGAAAATGTGGCCTCGTGGCACGGTAGGGGCCATCATCAAGGGCCGCTGCCAGAGGGCGAGCGCGCGGAGGACCATGGGCATCACGTTTGTCGAGAAAGGCGACCGCAACCGTCCGCGTCCGCACGCCAAGGTCGCGCTCGTGCTGGCCGGCGGCGCCATCTCTGGCGGGGCGTTCAAGATTGGCGGTCTGATCGCCCTGAACACCTTGCTGACGAACCGCGGCGTGACCGACTTCGACATCTATGTCGGCATTTCGGCAGGCGCTTTCCTGGCAGCACCAATGGCCGCGGGCATCGGTCCGGAAGAGATGCTGCGTTCGCTCGAAGGCACCAGCACGCGCCTGGAACCGTTCCGGCCCATCGACTTCTACCGCCCGAACTGGCGCGAATTCGCGACCAAGCCGTTGCGCGCCAGTGCGGATGCCCTTGCCTTCATCCCCGGCGCGAGCCTGGCGCTGGCGAGGCAACTCGGCAAACATAGACCTGAACTTGTCAATCGTACCCGCGCCTTCCTGCACGAGCCCGGGCTGCGCACGGCCGAGATGCTGGTGCGGCCGATCATCCAGGACATGCTCCGCGAGAGCGACTTGAGGCCCGGCCTGTCCTACTTGCCGTCCGGCCTGTTCGACAATTCCGGCATCGAGCGCTTCATCCGCGAGAACTTGCGCAAGAACGATGTGCCAAACGATTTCAGACTGTTGCAGATCGAGCGCGGCAAGTCTCTCTACATCGGTGCCACCAACCTCAATACCGCCGAGGGCGTCGTCTTCGGTCACGACGAGGACAACAGCGTCACGATCTCAGAGGCCGTCCAGGCTTCTACCGCGATTCCAGGATTTTACAAGCCGGCCCGCATCCGCGGCCAGGACTACATCGACGCTGGCGTGCGCCGCACCGCCAACATCAGCCAGGCGGTCAAGCGCGGCGCCACGCTGGTCATCGCATACAACCCCTTCCGTCCATTCGTGAACTACTACGCCGATCAACTCCTGAATCAGCAAGCGTCGATTTCCGACATGGGTGTCGGCACCGTCGTGAACCAGGCGTTTCGCACGATGCTGCACACGCGGCTCCTGCTCGGCATCGAGAAGATCAAACTGGATCCCAACTTCCACGGCGACATCGTCCTGTTGGAGCCGAGCGAAACCGACGTGAAGTTCTTCAACATGAACCCGCTCAATTTCTGGGAGCGGGCCGAGTCGGCCTTGCACGGCTATCTGAGCGCCACCGAGGCGGTCGAGCGGCACTACGGGCGCCTCGACGGAATCCTGCGCAGCTATGGAATCAAGACGGATCTCGACAGGTTGCGCGAGCGCGTCGAGCTCATCCGCAAGGCCAACTACGATGATCGCGCGATCATGAAGGTGCTGCAGCGCGAGATGCACCCGCCGCGCGAACCGCTGTCGCAGCGAGATCAACCGGTGCCACTGCGGGTTGTGCGTTCCTAGCGCCAGCGCATTGGCACAGATCTGCGGCGCCGGTAGAATCCGAGCATCCAGTTCCACGCGAGAGGACGTTCACATGACAGGCAGACTATTCGGAACCGACGGCGTGCGCGGCGAGGCCAATGCCGGCGTGATGACGGTAGAAAATGCGCTGCAGATCGGTCGCGCTGTCGGCATCCTGTGCAAAGGGCGCCATGAGCGCACGCGCATCATCATCGGCAAGGACACGAGACGCAGCGGGTACCTGTTTGAAAATGCGATGGTAGCGGGCATCTGCTCGGTGGGAGCGGAGCCCTATCTCGTGGGGCCTTTGCCGACGCCGGGCATTGCGTTCATGACGCTGGGCATGCGTGCGGACGCGGGTGTCGTGATCTCGGCGTCGCACAATCCGTTTCATGACAATGGCATCAAGGTTTTTGGCGCAGATGGCTTCAAGCTGCCTGACGAACTGGAGGCGCGCATCGAGGAGATGGTGGCGAGGCCCGAGCCGCTGCACGCCGCGCTCGCGCGCGGCGCCGACATCGGGCGCGCGCACCGAATCGACGACGCGTGGGGGCGCTACGTCGTCAAGCTGAAGTACAATTTCCCGGCGGATCTGACGCTGGATGGCCTCAAAATTGCGGTAGATTGTGCCCATGGCGCAGCGTACAAAGTGGCGCCGATGGTGTTCGAGGAACTCGGCGCCAAGGTCGTGGCGCTGGGCGTGAGCCCGGACGGGGTCAACATTAACGACGGTTGCGGCGCGTTGCATCCGCAGCAATTGGCCAAGGCTGTGGTCGAGCACGGCTGCGATGTCGGTCTGGCTCTGGATGGCGACGCGGATCGCCTCGTGCTGGTCGATGAACACGGCAAGATCGTCGATGGCGACCACATCATGGCGCTGTGTGCGCTGCGCATGCAGGCGGGCGGCGCGCTGCGGCACGGCACGCTCGTGGCCACCGTGATGAGTAACTACGGTCTGGAAATCGCGATGCGCCAAGCGGGCATCCGCCTCATCCGCACCGATGTCGGCGATCGCCAGGTGGTCGAAGCGATGCGCAAGGGCAAGTTCACGCTGGGTGGCGAACAGAGCGGTCACCTGGTGTTCCTCGACCATGCGACGACCGGCGACGGCGTGCTGGCGGCGCTGCAGGTGCTGGCGATCGCCGTGCGCGAGGGCAAGCCGATTTCGCAACTTGCGCAAGTGATGACTTCCGTGCCGCAGGTGCTGATCAACCTGCCGGTGCGCGAAAAGCCGCCCATTGCGACGTTGGTGGCCGTGTCGGGTACGATCGCCCACGCCGAGAAGGAGTTGGAGGGCCTGGGCCGCGTCCTGGTGCGCTACAGCGGCACGGAGCGAAAGTGCCGTGTGATGGTCGAGGGCAGCGATTCCGAACTGGTGCAGGCCCACGCCCGGCGTATCGCGGATTCCGTTGTTGCGGCGATTGGTGTTTGATTTCCCACTGTTCGAGGTAACCTTCCATGTCCAGCGAGAGCGAGGCGACGGCCAGGCAATTGTTGCTCGGCGTCAACGTCGATCATGTCGCCACGCTGCGGCAGGCGCGCGGCACGAAGTATCCAGATCCTGTCTTCGCAGCATTCTTGGCAGAGCAGGGCGGGGCGAATCAGATAACCATTCATTTACGCGAAGATAGACGACACATTCAGGAGCGCGACCTGGCCATCCTGCGTCAGACGCTGCAAGTGCCGCTCAACCTGGAGATGGCGGCGACGCCAGCGATGGCTGAGATCGCGCTGAAATATCTGCCGGATACTGTGACCTTGGTGCCAGAGCGTCGCGAGGAGCAGACAACCGAAGGCGGTCTCGACGCGATTGCGCACGCGGCGAGCGTGGCCCCCATCGTGCGCCAACTGGCCGATGCCGGCATCGTGGTTTCGCTGTTCATCGATCCGCAGATAGATCAGGTACGACAGGCAGTTCGGCTTGGCGCGGCGACGGTGGAATTGCACACGGGCGACTATGCGAACCTGCCGCCTGGGCCGGCCACGCAAGACGCGCTCAAGCACCTGCGCGAGGCGGCGGTGCAGGCGAATCGCCTCGGGTTGCGCGTCGCCGCGGGGCATGGCCTTGACTACCACAACGTCCACGCGGTGGCTGAACTGCCGCACATCGAAGAACTCAACATCGGCCATTCGCTCATCGCCAAGGCCCTGTTCGTCGGTCTCGAGCGCGCGGTGCGTGAAATGATTGAGTTAATCAGACGATAGAGGCTGTTCATGCGAATCATCACGCCCGAGCAGATGCGCGAACTGGATCGGCGGCTGACTCAGGAGCTGGGGCTGGAGCCAGCATTGCTGATGGAGACGGCGGGGCGGGCCATCGCGCGCGCCATCGTCGATCGGATCGGAACAGGCCAGGATCGTTATGCAACGGTCCTGTGTGGCACCGGCAACAATGGTGGAGATGGCTTCGTGGCGGCGCGGGTCCTGGCCAGTGCCGGCTTTCGCGTCGAAGTCTACATCGCCGGTGATCTCGCAAAGATGACGCCCGCTGCGGCGCTGCACCACAAGGCGATGCGCGCCTGCGGCGTCGATGCCCGCGTGTTTGCCCAGGCGCCACGGCAGCCGGAACTGCAGAACGTCCGGCGCTCGCTCGGACGCGCAGCGGCGATCGTCGACGCGCTGGTCGGCACTGGACCGACAGAGGATCTGCGCGACCCGCTGTTGACGTTGGCGCAGCAGCTCGACGGCCGCCACCGCGGTCTGGTCGTGGCAGCCGATGTGCCAAGCGGATTGTGCGCGCACGACGGACGCATTCTCGGGGCGGCCGTGCGCGCGCACCTCGTGGTGACGATGGCGGCGATCAAGACCGGCTTGTGCCTCGGCGCGGGGCCGGAAACGTACGACGAGTTGGTGGTTGCGGACATCGGCGTGCCTCCGCGTTGGCTGGGCGGCGTGGTGCCGACGGGAAACGTGCTGGATGCGGCGCACGTGCGCTCGCTCGTGCCGGCGCGCCCAGCCCACAGCCACAAGGGGCAATTCGGACACGTCTTCATCGTCGCCGGATCGCCGGGCAAGGCCGGTGCCGCGCTGCTGTGCGCCGGTGGCGCGATGCGTTCGGGTGTCGGCCTGTGCACCGTGGGCACATCAGGCGAAGTGCGCGGCAGGCTGGAGGCCCACTACCCCGACGCGATGGTCGAAGCAATCCGCGGCGGCGCGAGCGAAGTCAAGCGAATCGAGAAGTTGCTGATCAAGAAGAGTGCCATCGTCGTGGGTCCAGGGCTGGGTACGGGCGCGGCGGAGGTGGATCTGGTGCAGCGCATTCTCGCGCTTTCGACGGTGCCGGTGCTGCTGGATGCGGACGCGTTGACAGCGCTCGCCTCCAAGCCCGACATGGCGGCGCCGGCAGCGGGGCGCCTGGTGTTGACACCGCATCCGGGCGAAATGGCGACGCTGCTCGATGCGACGATTGAGCAGGTCGAAGCGGATCGCATCGGGGCGGCGCGCAAAGCCGCGGAAAAATGGAATGCAGTCGTGGTCTTGAAGGGCAGTCGCACACTTGTCGTCGCGCCAGGGGGCCCTTGGGCAGTGAACTTGCGGGCCAATGCGGCGTTGGCAAAGGGCGGCAGCGGCGATGTGCTGGCAGGGGTGATCGGTGCGCAATTGGCTCAAGGGTTGGCGCCGTTCCAGGCCGCGCAACTGGGCGTGGCGCTGCACAGTGCGGCTGGCGTCGAGCTCGCCAAGACGTGGGGCAACCGCGCGGGTTTGCCGTCGGATCTCGTCGATCTGCTGGGGCAGGCGTGGCTGAATCTGGAGTCGGATGTCGAGGGCACCGAGGCAGCGCCCGTTCTGCGCCGGCCCAACTTGCCGCGGCGCGGCGTGGCCGATAGCCTTGGCGGATGACCGTGGCCGCGATTGCGTCAGAACCGACTACATGCCAAGGCTTCCGCCGCATCGGCTGGTGGTTTGCCGTTGTCGTGGCGTCGAGTTCCTGCGCGACGGACGTGCGCGGCGCGGGCACGACCTGTACGGCCTCGGACCAGTGTGCGACGCACCTGTGCTACGCGAATCGCTGCCTTGTGCCCAACAGCGACCTGGATGGCGACGGGCTCGACAACGCCACGGAGCGCCGCCTCGGCAGTGATCCACTGCAAGCGGACAGCGACAGCGACGGCAAACCCGATGGTGTGGAAGTCGGTACGAGTCTGGCGGATCCCGCCGACGCGGACGGTGACGGCAAACCCGACATCGTCGAGTCGCGCATCGCAGATCAGGACCACGACTGCTTGCCGGACGAAGTCGACGCAGCGGACAGCACGCTGAACAAGGACATGGTGTTGCTGGCCCAGTTGGCTTGTCTCGGCGATGGCGTGTGCGCGGCCAAGCCCTCGGCCGTCGTAGCCGCCTGCACGGACGGATTGGTGTGCAATTACAAGGCGGTGCCTGGTTGGTCCGAAGACGAAGCCTGCGACAGTCTCGACAACGACTGCGACGGCATGGTCGATGAAGGCCACACCTACCAGGGCCACGAAATCGGCCAGCCATGCAGCGGCACGGGCGCGTGCGGCGCAGGCATCGTCGAGTGCAGCGGCCAGGGCGCTGCGTGTTCCAGCAACCCTGGCGGTTCCCATCCTGGCGTCCATGCCGAGACCTGCAATGGCCTGGACGACAACTGCGACGGACGAACAGACGAAGGGTTCCTGCTCGCCGGACTGGCGGTCGGATCGCCGTGTCTCGGCACGGGCGAATGCGGCATCGGCAAGGTCCTGTGCGGCAGCGTCGGCAAGCCGATCTGCTCAAGTGATCCCGGCGGCCCCGACAGCAAAGCGGCGCCCGAGGTCTGCAATGGACGCGACGACAACTGCGACGGTCAGACCGACGAGGGCATGTTGCTCGGCCTGTTGCCCCTGGGCGCCGATTGCCAGGCAGCGGGCGCGTGCGGCGCGGGCAAAGTCGTTTGCGGCAGCAAGGGCACGGCGGTCTGCTCCACCGCACCCGGGGGACCCGAGACGCCGGCCACGGCAGAAGTCTGCAACGGCATTGACGACAACTGCAATGGCAAGACCGACGAATCGTTTGCGTATCTTGGCCTGCCTCTGGGCGGCAGCTGCCTGGCCAAAGGCATCTGTGGTCCCGGCGTTGTGACGTGCAGCAAAACCGGCACAGCCACCTGCTCGACTCTCGCGGACGGACCGGCGAGCCAGGCCAAGTCCGAGATCTGTAACGGCCTGGACGATGACTGCGACGGTCAGACGGATGAGAAATTGGCCTGGCAAGGGCAGCCGTTGGGGGCAGTCTGCGACGGCATCGGCGCTTGCGGGCCCGGAACAGTCGTGTGCAGCGCGGGTGGCAACGCGACCTGTTCGAGCAACCCGGATGGGCCGAAATCGCAGGCGACAGCAGAGCAGTGCAATGGCGTCGACGATGACTGCAACGGCAAGACCGACGACGGCGTGGTGGCCACGGTCGTGCCCTCCTGCCCCACGAGCGGCGTGTGCCTTGGCGTCACACCCAAGGCAGTGTGCAGCGCCGCCGCCTGGACCTGCGACTTCACCAGTGCACCTGGCTACGAGGGGCCCGTCGAGTCGAGCTGCGACGGCCAGGACAACGACTGCGACGGCCAGACGGACGAGGGACTGCCGCTGCAGTGGACCACCATCCAATCGCTCGATGATGGCAGACCGGCCGCGCGCAAGGAGTTTGCCTTTTGTGCAGGCGGCGGCGGGCTTTACGTCACAGGTGGTGTCGTCGGCAGCTTGATGGGCAACGGTGCGACGCAAGTGGCCGGCGATCTGTGGCGCATGGACCTGGCAAGCGGCCACTGGCAACACCTCGGCGCCGGCGCCGAGCTGCAGCGGCGTCTCGCGGCAGCGGCGCACCTGCCCGCCGGTGTCGTGGCGACCGGCGCACGCATCTGGTTTGTCGGCGGGTTCGACGCAGCCGGTTCTCCGGCGGCATCCCTGGCCGTCGATCCGGATGCCCAGAAGATTGCCGAACTTCCCTGGAAGAATGCGCCCGATCACCGCATTGCACCGGCGCTCGTGTACTTGCCGGTCGAGAATCAAGTTTGGCTGTTCGGCTCCACGCTCGACGGTGCCAATGCGCCGGCGCAGGTCTACGATGTGCCGACCGGCCTTTGGAAGACGGCCGAAGATGTGCCGCAACTCGCCGCCAATGGCAACGTCACAGCGTGTGCCGACAGTGCTGGCAAGCTCTACGTGCGGGGCGGCGCCCCAGGTACCGGTGCCTGGTTCGCGCGACGCGACGCTGACAAGGTCTGGTCTTCGCTCCCTTCTGGTCCTCCGGCCTTGGCTGCCGCGTATGCTGGCACGCTCGTCTGCGATGCGGCGGCGTCCGAGCTGTGGTTGGTCGGTTCGGCGGACAAAGCGGGCAAGCCCATGGCTGTCAGGCGGTTTTCGACGCTATCGCAGCAATGGTTGTCCGCTTTCGACGCTTCATGGCCCGGTGTCACAAGTCCCGCGGCAGCCGGTGCGCCCGGCGGCGGCGTGACGTGGACCTTGGGCGCCAATGCCAGTGGCGAGGCGCAAGCGGCTGCATGGACAGGCAAGCCTGGAACGTGGACCTCCCTCGCCGCAGAACCCGAGACCGTCATCGGTGCACGCTGGATTGCCGCTGGCGGCGATCTCTACCGGCTGGGCGGCGCCGCAGTCCGCACCGGGTCGTTCGATTTCTCCCAGCCCGGATGGCGCCTGCACCAAGGAAAATGGCAAGCGCTGTTCTTGCCTGCAGATCTGCAGGGGCGTGCCCTGCCCAACGTCGCGCTGGAGGCTGGCGCCAAAGGAATCGTGGCGTGGGGAGGTCTGACGGCCGCAGCACTGCCCGGACAGATCCTGGGCGTGGATCCTCAGCCCGCAGCCGCCGGAGGCATGCGCCTCGACCTCGCGACCGGTCAGTGGACCGCGCTCAGCAACGCACAATTGGCGAACCTGCCGCCGCCGCGCACCGATGCCGCGCTGGCCGAGACGCCGCAGCAGGGCTTGTCTTTCTTGTTCAGCGCGGGAGCCAATTTGAAGGATGCCGAGCTCTGGGGCGTCGATCTCGGCAAGGCAACGGTGCAGACGCTGTGGAAGACTTCGGATTCGCCGGGGCCCTCCTTCCGACCCGGAAGTGCGCTTGTCTTCGATGCAACCTACAACCGCCTGGTTCTCGCTACGGTCGACGGCGGTTTGCGCATCTGGAGCTATCCGTTCGGCCCGTCCCCCGCCTGGCAGCAGCACAGCGTCGATCCGCTCCTGGCGACTGGGCGCGTTGCGATCCTGGGCGGACTTGGCCTGACAGATCGCTTGGTTGTCGCGGTCCCGCCCGTTGGATCCGCCGCGGCGAAAGTCTGGGTGCTGCACCTGGGCGCCGTGCCGATGGTCAGCGCGTGGACCGGAGCGGCGCCACCCTGGTCGGGCGCGTTGTCGGGCGTCTGGCAGGCGGACGGCGGACGAGCGCTGGTCGATGGTGTGCTGTCGCCATCGGGGCTGCCGCGCGACGGCCTTTGGCAAGCGACCTATTCGTGTGCGACGCCCTGATTCGGCGCATCAGCGGCCGACAGCGCCATGCGGCAGCAACACAGGTTGGGCGCGGTACGTCGGCGTCCAGCGCGGCGCATCCGCCGCCTCGCCTGCATCTTGAACCTCAAGCAGACTGCCCGTCACGTGTCGCGTCAACCGCAGTCGGTACGGACGGCTGGCCCCCACCACGTCGATGAGGTAGGAGCGATCCGGTTCCAGATAGGTCCAGCGGTCCATGCGAAACTTGTTGCTGAACAGCCGCTTGCTGCTGATGGCAACCCGCACTGCCTCGGTCGTCTTCTCAAAGTCGAGCGCGGTCAGCAGCCACACATCGTAGCCACCGCCATCATTGCGCACCGTCAGTCGCTTCTGCACGGGCGCCACCAATTCTTGGGCAGCCGCCTCGATCTCGGTGCGCGGCGCGGTCGGACTCGGCTCAGCAGCCCGAAGGGGCAGCGCCAGCAGCACGCAAGCCGCGCTCAGCACGCTAGCGCGCCACTGGATCGCCCGCGATTCCGGAACGAGACACACACGGTCAAGAAGTTGCGTGAAGAACTGCATGGCGTGAGTCTAGCCCGTCTCGCCGCGGCTGAACAGTCTTCTGGCGGCCAGTGGACGTTTCTTCAGTACAACATCTCAGATCCAAACGGCTTTGCCTTCTTGACGCAGCCGCAGCCGCCGACTATCATCCCGCGCTCAGCGCAGGCGAGCCCCGCCGCGCCCACGAATTCACGCTGCCGCCCTCGCGGCATTCAAGAACGCCACCCCAGCTGAGGCGGCACCACCATCCACGGCAGGTCCCCGATGTCAGATTTCCGGCGTGCCGGCTTTGCAGCCCTGATCCTCCTGTGCACAGTCGCCACCCTGTTCGGGTGCCAGCGCGGCGAAAAGTCCTGCCGTTACTACAGTATCGTGCTCGATCGCTCCGAGTCCTCCGACGACCGGAACCGCGCCATCGACGCGATCAAGCGCATGACGACCAAGGATCAGCTCAAATGCGATGATGACAAGGTCTTCGAACGTTTGGGCAAAACCATGAAGGATCAGAAGTTTCGCCCGGTCCTGATCGACGCGCTGGAGAACCTTGGTCGCGCGGGCGGCAACCTCCGCACCTGCCCGCCCACCGCCAAGAAGGACTGCAAGCGTTCCGAAGAATTGCTTGTCGATGGCATGAATTTTCTCGACTCGGCTGGCCTGGCAGCGGGTGTCATCCGCACGTGGCGCCTCGAAACGGCAGAGTCCGGTCATGGTCCGTGGCTGCCCAAGGCGACCACGGCTGACGCGATTGCCGCAGCCATCAAGAAGCCGAACATCACCGGGCAGTCGCGGTCGCAACTCGTGGAAGCGCTGTTCCTTTCGGTGCCGGACGCCAAGCAGCGCAACAAGTACGAGGATTTGCTCGTCGAGCTGGCTGACGCGGACCCGGCTTCGCAGACGGTGGAGACCAACATCAAGGCGCTGCAATATCTTGCCGAGATGTATCGCGATTTGCCACCGGCGCAACGCGAGAAGAAAGACGCAGCGTTCTCCGCGTTCGTCCACGGCATCTATGCGCACGACGCCAACCGCGCAGAAACGTTCATGGCCGCGCGACTCGCCTTGGCGACCATGCCTCCCTCCAAAGTCGCCGACAAAGTGCTGGGCATCTTCCTCAAGAAGGACGGAGAGTTCGAGAAGTGGGTCAAGACCGCGGGCCTGTTCGACTGGGAGTGGACTGAGGGCCCGAAAGCGCCGCAGATCCTGGCCGACCTGCATGACGCGAAGACGGCGTCGGCACTGATTGCCGCAGCCGGCAAGCCGATCGATGCGTCGGAAGCGGGTACGCCCAAGACATTTGTCGCGGTGAACAAGGCGTTGCCGTGGAGCGGCTATGTGACGAGCCGCCTGCAACTGACGATGTGGGCGCTCGCCGCGATGGGCCAGGGCCTGGCGCCATACGCGCAGGAAATTGCGAATGTAGCCAAGACGCAGGGGCTTGCCGTCGAACAACGCACGATGCCGTTCATCGGCCTGTCGCTGTCGGGTGCGCCGAACGCTTGGCAGGTCATGGCAAAAGCGTTCACCGAGATCACCGAGATCGAGCGCGCCGACTTCCTGACGCCCATGTCCTATGCGGTCGACACGCAGAATTTGCCGGAATGGCAGAAGATCATCGACGGCGACAAGAGCGAGGGCGTCACCAAGGGCAGGGCGGATCCGACCATCGTGGCGCGCATCAAGGTCGTCACGGACTGCAAGACCGCCGAAGACGCGGCCACGGACGCCGAGGCCAAGAAGAAAGCGGTCATCGCCTGCTACGAGGGATTCCTCAAGAGCGGCGACGATCTGGCCAAGGAGAAGGCGGCCGTCAACCTCGTGCACCTTGCGGTGCGCGGCACGGACTTGATGGGCACGCTCCTGGAAGCCTTCAACAAGTCGGCGCCGACCAACGTGACGCTGCGCCAGATCCTGATGGCGGGCATCAAGGCGACCGCCCAGACCAAGGATATGAAGCCGATCTATCAGGTGCAGCAAGAGCAGATCGCGTTCCAGCCGGCGACGCAGACGTTCGTGTGGGACTTCGACGTGCTGCTCAACCACCTGCTGCAGAAGAAGATTGCTGAAGGTGGCGGTGGAGCGATGCCCGTGAACATCCCGGCCGTCGGCGCCGCACCGGCCACGCCGTAAGCGCTTGCGCAACTTACGCCACCGCGCGTTC
>Ga0172369_10007203_pt1 | contig 12979 bp, 8 predicted proteins | sample LakKiv25m_FD_114539 | JGI IMG/M metagenome (GOLD analysis project Ga0172369, IMG submission 114539) | Freshwater microbial communities from Kabuno Bay, South-Kivu, Congo - kab_022012_11.25m | ecosystem: Environmental > Aquatic > Freshwater > Lake | place: Democratic Republic of the Congo... | reverse complement strand
TTTGAAGGAGACGTTTCTATAGACTGGCTTACTGAACTGATGATAGGAAAGAAGCCATCAGCAATTTTGTCTCAATTGGAACAAGGAGTGAAAGACTCTTGGCTAGTTCAGAAAAAACCGGGATTTTATGCATTTCATGATGCAAAGAAGCAGCAGAAATGGAGGCGCTACCTTGCTCCAGACGAAGAAATGCGCCTGCATGGAAAAATTGCAGATATACTCATGCGCGAACTCCCCGATGATGATTCCAAATCAAAGGTGTTGGCTCATCATCTGCTGCACATAACAAATGATACGAATCGTTGTAGGTATTTGACTGCTGCCGGTGACCGTAATCTGGCGGCCTTCAGGACAGAGGAAGCCTTGCAATGCTATAGGAAGGTTTTGGATGATCTGTCTCAGCAATCCGGACAAGAAGCAGATCATTTGTTTGCAGCGACTGCAATAAAGTATTCAAAGATATCCACTGGCAGACATGACACAGAAAAGGTTTTGACACTCCTAAGTTCGGCCCTGGCAAGGGCTCAAAAATGGAATCTCCTCGGGTTTCAATCCATTTTGCACATGCACCTTGCCAAAAACGAATGGCTCAAGTCTCAGTATTCCCACGCATTGAAACACTTCGAAGAGGGCTGGGCTATCGCCAAGCAACTCAATGACCCTAAAGTCTTACGCGCCGCGACCACGTTTAGTACGTTTTTTCTCTTCTGGCAAGGCAGATTCAAAGAAGCTGTGCAGTCCTACGAGAAGTCAGTGCCCGATATAGAAAAATACCCCGCGGGAGGATTCCCGTTACTTGCAGTCATTACCGTAGGGTACTGTTATGCCCAGATAGGTCAGGTTACCCAGGGACTGGGTATGCTAGATGCCATTCGAACGCAATGCCTCCAAAAGGGCAACCTATATCTGTCGGCTTACACGGCGGGAAACATAGGCAATGTGCTTCTCGATATAGGAAGGATAGATGAGGCTATCGATTTTGTTGAAATGTCGGCCCAGGAAGCCCAGCAAGTTCACAACGATTGGGTATGGATTACGGGGAAAATAAGTTTGGCTTACGCCAATTATCTGAAAGGCAACAAGGAAAAAAGCCTCGCGTATCTTCACGAATTCCTCGAGCAAAGCCGTAAGGTGAAGGTCACGGTGTATCTGTATCCGTATTTGATGGAGCTTTGTCTTGCCATGGAACAAGGTGAACTTCCTGTCACGGAAGGCCTGTCCCTGGAAGAAGAGATAAGTGCAGTGATCCAAGGAGAAAATATTTTTCTCAAGGGGGTAGGTTACAGATTCCAAGCCATTCTTTCTGAGATGCGAGGGGCCCCGTCACAAGAAGTGAAAGAATTATACGAACGCTCCATTCATGTCCTGGAAGAGTGCGGGACCCAAGTGGAACTTGCGAAGTCTAGATTTTGGCTTGCGCGGCATTGCATAGCCATTGGTCAAGAACAATTGGCACGCCAAGTTATGGCAGTTGCTACCAAAGCCTTAGCGGGCTACCAAGAATCCCTCATTCCGGATGATCTCCTGCCTTTGGTTAAGGAAAGGCCGGCAAGTGAAAATCTCCTGCGCGAGATCCTGGACCTCGGTCAACAGGTGGTGACAATTCGGGACTATCGCGACCTCATTCAGCACGTCTTATCAACGGTCAATAGACTGGCCGGTGCTGAACGGGGGGCTATTTTCAGGATCCAGGATGAAGGCATCCATCCTAGGTTGTCTTTAATGGCCACCAAGAACTTGACACCCGATCAAATTGCAGAAGAGACCTTCTCATCATCAATGAAAATGATTCAGGAAGTGGCTTGCACGGGTAAAAGTCAAGTTCTTGCTATCGATGACTCGGAAAACTACGGTCAAAACGCTGTCTATCTCATTCGATCTCGAATATGCGTCCCCATGATACTTAGGGACAGAACCTTTGGGGTGCTTTACCATGACAATAGGTTGTTGAGCAGCGCCTTCAAAGAATCAGACTTGGCTCTGCTCTCGTACTTCGCCGCGCTCGCAGCATTTGCGCTTGATAACGCACGGGCGTACGAAGAGATCCAGAGGCTTAATTCCAAACTGAGCGAGGAGAACCTTTACTACAAAGAGGAAAATCTACAGACCCTTCACTTCGATGACATCGTGGGAGAGAGTCAGGCTATCAAGAAGGTGCTGTCTCAAATCGATCAAGTAGCGGCAACAGATGCGACCGTTATGATTACCGGTGAAACCGGTGTGGGAAAGGAACTAGTGGCACGGGCCATTCATCGCAATAGTATGAGGAAAGACAAGCCCTTTATACGCGTTCATTGCAGCGCCCTTCCTGAATCATTGATCCCCAGCGAACTGTTTGGGCACGAGAAAGGAGCTTTCACCGGTGCCAATCGCAGAAGACTTGGTCGCTTTGAACTTGCCGATGGAGGAACCTTGTTCTTGGACGAGATAGGCGATATAAGCCTGGACATTCAGGTGAACCTTCTAAGGGTTCTTCAAACTCGAGAGTTTGAACGAGTTGGAGGCTCGGAGACATTGAAATCAGATTTTCGTCTCGTCGTGGCCACGAATCGAGATCTGGAGCAGAGGATCAGGGCTAACAAATTTAGGGCTGATCTATATTACAGGCTGGCGGTCTTTCCCATATATGTCCCACCTCTCAGGGATCGTCGGGAAGACATTCCTATCTTGGCCCATTATTTTCTCAAGATATATTCCAACAAGATGGGCAAGGAATTTCCGCGAATCTCCCATAGTGAAATGGAAAAGCTCGTGAATTATCACTGGTCAGGAAACGTCAGGGAATTAGAAAACGTAATCGAGAGAGGAACTATACTCAGCAACGGACAGCATTTCAGGGTTCCTGAACTCGGTGGAGAGATTCCTGAAGGTCTTGCAAGAGAGGGCATCACTACGCTTCGAGAAAATGAGCGAAGACACATTATTTGGGCATTGGAAAAAACCGGATGGAAGGTGAGAGGCAAAGGAGGCGCCGCGGAGCTCCTCGATTTACCCCCCTCAACACTCGCGTTTCGCATGAAGAAACTGGGTATCCAGCGAATTAAAAGGCACTATCCATCTGAACGAGAGCAACTACTGTAACATTTTTCAGCACGCTAAAATTGGATCATTAATTGCGGCTTTTCCAAACAAGAGCCGACGCCCCCACTTGGCACGCAAGGCCGGGAGCTAACGTTGTGTATAGGGGGTCTCGGAATTAAACGCGAATTCGATAAGGGCCTGCTGCTCGTTTGATATGAGCTGCGAGATTGCTTCGTCGCCTTTGGCTCATCTCAATGCCACGAAAGCCACCGTGGTGGCATTGCCAGCAATGTGAAGCAATCTCGTAATAAGTCTTGAAACGCCTATAAACGCTTCAATCGGTAACTACACCGGACATGTTGGGAAAAGTTGCAAACGCGATGTAGAATCAATAGAAGTTTTTCCCGAACAGTTTCTGGCTCAAGCCAATCAAATCAGACCACTTTAGAGGACCGCCTTTTTCCGGAGGGTAGCCTGTACCCCAGATCATGCCTATGTCAACCATACGAGGATCGGTAACAATTCCCCGATCTAATAGGTCTTTGCCAACAGTGACCATGTCTGTAAGCACCTTCAGTTGCATATCTTCTGGATTAAGCGGTGCTATGTGCTTCCGGACTATTAGGGGTAGCACTTCCTGGTCCACGGTCCCGTCAGCCAAGAAAAATCCTTTTCCGCTCTTCTTGAACCCCAATCGACCGTCGGCAACTACCTTTTTCAAGGTCTCCTGTTCGAGCCCCCTGCCTTTAATCACGTTGTAACCGACATCGATGCCTACTTCGTCAAGCAACCGTATCGGACCCACCGGCATACCAAACTGTACGAAGGCTTTGTCCACCACTTCTATGGGCACGCCACTTTCGAGAAATGATAGGGCATCGCCAAAATATGGGAACAGCACCGCATTCACTACAAAGCCTGGGTTGTCCTTGCAGATGATGGGTCTCTTGCGAATCGCCGCAGCAAAGCTGACAAGGTTGTCAACCGTATCCTGGCTTGTTTGTTCCCCCCTGACCACTTCTACAAGTTGCATCAGCCACACGGGCGAGAAAAAATGAAGCCCGCCAAACCTAGACGGCTTAGAAACATAGGGCTGCATCTTGTGAAGAGGGATGGAAGAGGTATTCGTGGCAATAATGCAGTCATCGCTTACGAATTGAGAAATTTCGGTATATACTTGCTCTTTCACCTTGAGGTCCTCGAAGACTGCTTCAATAATTAAGTCCACCTCTCCCCATTCAGGGCCGAATTCTTTAGCAAAAGAAACCCTAGGGAGCAACTCTTCAACAGGAGCTTTGAGTTTGTTTTTTGCTGCCATACCCTCAAGGATCTTCCTGACGAATGCGAACCCTGGCTCCCAGGCCTGTTCTATGTCTTTGACGACAACCGGGATAGCAGTATTTCTCAGTATGTCCATTACAATGCCTCTCCCCATCGTTCCGAAACCCAGAATGCCGATCTTCCTTATTCGTCTAGGCTTGAAGTCTTTTCTGATCATGGAGCCAGGTTTATCGCTCATGGTTTTCAGGAAGAAGGTGTGGATGCTGCCTTTGGCCTCTGGGGTGAGAACCGCTTCTACGAATAAATTCTTCTCGATCTCAAGGCCTTGGTCCAGGGAAACTTTGAGTCCCTCCTGCATGGCCTTAAGGGCCAGCATTGGACCCGGGATCTCCCTGCCACGAGTTGCCTTCAAGACCTCTTTCTTCGCGAATTCGGCAATCTGATCAATGGCGGAAAAATCATGAGTCTGCCTGTGAAGAGCTATTTTGCTTTCGCTTATGCCTTTCGCAAATGCCACGGCCTCGCCAAGTAGATCACCGTCCGGCGGAACGAGCTTGTCCACTACGCCAAAATCGAGGGCCTTTTCCGCTGGAAACATCGTCCCTCTGAGAACAAGTTCAATTGCCGTAACCCCTATGAGTCTCGGCAATCGTTGGGTACCGCCTGCACCAGGAAATATGCCTAACGTGCACTCCGGTAACCCCAGGAGTGTAGATCTGGAAGCCTTGGCAATCCTGGCCGTGCATGCCAAGGCAAATTCAAGGCCGCCACCTAAACAATGTCCCTCAATTGCAGCTACGGTAGGGAAGGGCAAAGCCGCCAATCTCTTAAAAGCCGTATGGAACACATCCAGTGCATTGGCCGTTTCCTCTTTGTTATTCATGGTCTCCAATAGTTTCAAATCAGCGCCGGAGTGGAAATTCCCAGGTTTTCCAGAAATGAAAATTAAAGCGCGCGTTCCAGCACTCTTTTCCAGCCCGTCAAGCAGCCCGTAAAAACTCCTCACAGCCTCTTCAGTCCACGTATTCATAGGACGTCCCGGAACGTCAATGGTAACGACCCCTATTTCTGTGTCTTGCGTTAAACGGAATATCTTATCGTTTTCCATGGCAGACCTCTTCTTTTGTAGATTTTGATTTGTCCTAATAAACTAGTTATTCCTCGGCGTCGATGGTCATGAACTCAGGCAACCTCTGAACTATCACCTTTTTATCGATACTCTTCACAAAGCTGCGTCCCTCCCTGGTAATGTGTAATATTGAATGAAAGTCTACGGTTACACGGTTCCCCCTCGCAAGATTCGAGTTACACACGTCCTTCAGCACCTCCACGGCGTCTTGGTCGAGTACGCCCCCGACTTTTATCATGACGTTATGCTCGCTCAGCGATGTCTGCTCTATATGTATCATTGCTCTGGGCAAATGTCTGCTAAAAGTGTCTGCATAATACATCTTGGTAGGTCTATGATAGAAGCGCTCATAACCTTAGAGCAAATAGTGTGCCGATATCCCGACGATTAATAGCAAGAGGGGGAGCCTCGTTGGCGATGGGTTGACCACGGCATGATATGGTAAGGAACAACATGTTGTTCATCGGAAACAACCCGTTAGACAACACCCAAATATCGCCCTGCGGCTATATCCGTAGCCCAATCGGAAATACTGAACAAGTCAAATTGGCTGCTCCCTCATTAACAAGCCCAAAATCAGCCTTGACCAAAGGCTCGTATCACAGTTTAACAATGAGCAAAGCGTGGTCATGAATTGAGCATCAACCTTTTTTTGCTGTCTTTTTGGCCTATCTTGTATTATCAACTCCACCATCATGGAGGTCGAAATGCCTTCAACCACTCTAGCAAAGGGCAAGCTGGCTGTTCTTGACTGGCAAGTCACACACGTTGGTCTCATCGTATTGGTCGATATCTTTGCAATCCGAAACCGACTAAAGAGAACACAGTGTCTGTAGGACAATCCCAAAATATCTTCATGGGTAGGACCCGAAAATTATTGATAGTTTCGGCTTTGTATTTTGCAGAGGGTTTTCCGTACGGATTGGTTGAGCAGACTTTTCCGATCTATTTTCGTGTTCACGGCATGTCTCTGATGTATTTGGGGTTCCTCAGTCTGCTCGCGCTTCCGTACGCTCTGAAATTCCTCTGGGCTCCTGCCGTGGATTTCCTGAGTACAAGGCGTCACTGGATAGTTGCGTCACAATTTCTGATGGCCGGTGTCCTTCTCTTAATCATTCCAGTAGAGCCGGCTGAACCGGATCTGTTTTTGTGGGCGCTCATGGGTGCGTTTGCCGTGCTTTCTGCAACGCAGGATATAGCGGTTGATGCATATACAATCGAACTTCTGCTGCCCTCAGAGATGGGTATGGCAAATGGATTCCGGCAAGCAGCCTATCGTATGGCCCTGGTCCTATCAGGTGGTTTCTTCATTGCTTTAGGAGGATGGATAGGGTGGAGACCCATGTTTTTTTTTGCATCTGCAGTACTAGTATGTTGTGGAATGGCTTCCCTGAGGCTGCCGCGCATTGATGTTCGACGGCCCCCCCTGTCCCCAACTAGTCTTATCGCTCCGGTCAAGGATCTTGTCCTGCGACGGGGGATCGTGCCGGTTGTTGCATTTATTCTCCTATACAAGCTCGGCGACTTGGCTATGGGGCCTATGGTGCGGCCATTTTGGCTCGCTTACGGTCTGGGCACGACTGAAATTGGTTTGATAACAGGCAGCGTCGGCGTAGTGAGTTCAATAGTGGGCGGTTTGGCAGGCGGGCTCTTCATGGCTCGTTTTGGCATTTTTCATGGTTTGTGGTTTCTCGGTCTGTGGCAGGCATTTAGTAATCTATCGTACGCATGGATTGCCGCTCTCCCTGCTGGAAACAATGCAATGATTTATGCAGCGTCCGCGATTGAATCCTTCTGTGGGGGACTAGGCAGCGCTGCTTTTCTGGCATTCCTCATGGTAATTTGTCGCAAAGAATTCTCTGCAACTCAATACGCCTTGCTTTCCGCTTTGTTTAGGGCGACAGGGATCCTTGCGGGATCAGTGAGTGGTATCGCTACAAACCATGTCGGATATTCCCTTTACTTTGGTTTCACGTTTCTGCTGTCATTACCGGCTTTTGTGTTTCTCCCGCATGTAAGGCGATGGATACCAGTTGACAACAATGCCGCCAACGGTATCGAATAGCACTAGCACGCAAAAAATCTCGCCGTTCTAAAAAGTAAACACCGATTCCATGAATTAGTCAGTCTGCCATTACCGTGAAAACGGAAATCCATCACTACTGGATACCCGATCACATCGGCATGACAAGGCATGAGCTGACACGGCAATACGGAAAAGGGGAACATAATCGAGGCCACTTGAACGGCGATCACAGTCAACGCAAACATTTTTCGATTCCGAAAAAACTTTCTAGAACTACGATAGTTTTGTCAAGGAGTATAAAGAAGCCGATCTTTGTACAGAAGCTGGAAAGGCTTTTGGAGGGGATCGGGTTCCTCGCGATGATTAGAGCCTGGCTCACTTCATCGCGAGGAACCCGGTTGTCTCAGTAGTACTTCTATTGGGGCGACGAGCTGTTCAGCTCTTATTCATTTTTGGGAACCAGCGGCGCGATTCCTTTAACCGTTCCAGGGCTTTTCTGTGTAGAACCACCAACCGGTTTGAATGCTCCTGGCAAATTGTCTTTTTTGATTTCCACAGGAGCAGTCTGCTGATTCGGGGCGCTCTGTTTCCCTTTGCCTCCTCTCATTCCTGCAAATACCGGTTCACCGGAGTCTTCATCAACGGGGCCCGGCCAATGACTTTGCGAGGGGCTGTAACCACTGGGACTTCCTTGTGAGCCGCCAACCCCTGGATATCGACCCCCATCCTCTGGGCACATTGGACGTGCGTCTTTAGTGACGATTACGGCGCTGCCGCTTTGAAGAACAACTCGCCTGTTCAGTCTTCTGTTTGCTTCAGAGATGTTGTCGACCATTGGGGCATACTCTCCGAAGCCCCTCGCCTTCAGCCTGTCAGGAGGGACTCGTCCAACTGTGATAAGATGATAAACAACACTTTTGGCGCGCTCCCAGGAAAGTCTGCAATTGTTGCTCTCGCTTCCAATATCACATGTATGACCATCCACGAGAAAGAATGGAATGGCTGCGAGGCGAGGATCCTTCAAGGCAGCCGCTATTTCAGCCAATTGGAGAAAGGAACTCTCCATGAGCCTCGCTGATCCGTAACCGAACAGGATGGATTCGCTCGTCAGGATTACCAGTGCGCCCTGTACGCCTCCCGTTGGAGATGGCTGAGGTGGCTTGCTCAACTCTTCAATAATAACATCTTTGGGTATTAGTTTCGGCGGTTGCTGTCCTTTCGGTACTAGCTGAGAATCCTGTTTTTCTGCTTCAGCCCTTTTTTTCAGATAGTCTTCCCATGTCTCCTTTTCCTGAGCGAGAATCGCCAGTGGATACAAAAGAAAGCAGGCGCATATAAACATAACACATTTTTTCATTGGGTACCCCCTTCGCCTTTACAGACAGCCTTTGCTTGAAAGTCGCTCATTTAATCTCTATAGTGAGTTCTGCTTCCGCATACTGTCCCGTCTGAAGTTTGTTCAACTCCACGCCGATATCTTTCAGAACCTTTTCTTTGTCTCCCAAAGTTGGGTACACAATATCTTTAAACGGTAAAGGTTGAGCGAAGAATCTACAGGGATTCAAAGTGGCTATGGCTTTTATGGTGTTTTTGCCTGGCGGGCCCTCCACCTTGTAGGCGAAGGTTGCGTCAACACCCTCCATAGGTATCCTATAAGGTTTGTTAGATGGGATGACGTTGTCTTGCCTGTACTGGTTGGGGAATATGATTTTTACCTTTCCGCTAGTGCCAATATCGATGAGCGTCAAATAGCATTCCCTGTTTGCTTCGACCGTGAAGAAAATTTGTTCACCTTGGTTGTAAACCGTCTTGTCTGTTTTGAGTTTTATTGTGGGCTTGTCCGCCGTAGAACTCGCCACAGCAGCCTGAGAGCCTGCTATGGTGAATGATATCTCTGCTTCTGTCCATGATTTTGCGTCTTGGGAAGCCAGTTCCGTGGAAATATCCTTCAAGACAACCTGAGGCTGCACGATTTCGGAAAAGTTGCCGCTGCCTTTGAGCTCTGCCTTCTCTATACTTTTCAGCGGCGAAAGCGTAGCAATAGCCTTGACGAACTCCCTTCCATTCGGTCCTTCAACCTTGAACACGAAGGCGCTGTCAGCAGGAGGCACTCGATATTCCTTCCCCTTTTCCACCTTGTTTGACTCATGCCATTTGTTGGGGAAAAGTTGTGTGACCTTCCCGCTCGTACCGATATCGATCAGTGTCAGGTAGCAATCCCTATAGGTCTTGAACACGAAGTTGACCTTTTCACCAGCGTTATATCCGGGTTTGCCTTCCGCTGTGAAAAGTTCTATCTTGAACGGCTTAACGGTGCTTTGGATGCTCTGCGCTTCCGCTACAATGTCTTTAGAGTCTTTGGCCCATGTATAATGCGAGAACATCAGCAATATGCCTACGCACAGGGCCGACGCCACGAAGCCTTTAACAAACCTCTTTACTTTGGTCATTGTTTATCACTCCTTTCCTTGACAGTGAGTTACCTTGAAAATTTGAACAGTTTCACATAGCCATGAGGATCGGTAAGATTGGGAGTCTGCTTACGACCACCTCCTTGGTTTTGTCTGGCATGACCGATTACCGCCTTTTCGGTCATGGTTTTTGCGGCCTCGAAAGCTTTATCCAAGTTTTCTGCCCCCTTGTTGATGGCCTCGATGAGGCAATCCGTGAAAAGGCCGGCTTGTCGGTCAGCAATTTCAAACGATGACTGATTATCCAAACAAGCTGCTAATATCGCTTCGTTGTCGTTGCCATAATTTGTTGGTACTGACTTGGTCCCTATTCTTTCAATTTCCTGGCCAGTGTCAGGGTCGCGAAAAGCCATGTACTTGCTAACCAGATTTTCGTCACCATTATCTACCGTTTTATGGATGGTCCCGCTGTGGCAAGCGTCGGCCACGATGACTTTTTTCCGGGCCGGAATCTTCTTGAGCTTTACATTGAAGTCGTCATCAACCATTATAATCTTGTCCCTAATTGCTGCCTTGTAATCCTTGCTATTCCCCGGATAAAGGACAAATGCCTCATCACGTTTGTCATCTTCATCCAACGGAGGCTGATCAGGGATGGAACTTCCATGACCGCTAAAATAAATAATGACAGAATCCTCAGGCTTGGTACTCGTAGCCAACCATTCCAGCCCATGAGCAAAGCCCGCGTATGTAGCTTCTGCCCCTAATATGAGTTTAAGATTCGCCTCCTTTACGCCCATTTTAGCCTTCATGGTGTCTGCAAATCTCTGGGCGTCTCTGTTGCAGTATTTGAGCTTTCCAGTGGGGGCCCCTACGGCTAAGAGATAAACCGTACCGAGGCTGCCGCTATCCGGACTGCTCGGGAAAGACTGTCCCGACCCGATACAAATGTTTATCTGAGCTGAACCCCATTTGACACCGCTTGTCAAAGAATCAGCTTCTCTCGCGAAAGTAGTAGATAAATCCTTGGCACCGCCCATAAACTGCTTGAAAGGCGTATTTTGCATCGTCTGGAATTCGGACTCGCTCAATATCTTTCCAGGCTCGGAAGTCCCATAAGCAATGATTCTCTCAACTCCACTGGGTCCCCCTATCTTGTACTGAAATCGATCGGCCTCAGATGGAAAACGGCGCACAGAATTGGCCTTGACTAGATTGTTGCCTTGAGAGTATTGGTTCGGCCAAAGACGCAGTATTCGACCAGACGTGCCCATATCCATTATAGTGACGTAACAGTCTTGGTTCGTCTCGATGTTGAAGGTTATGGTATCTCCAGGCTGAACATGAGTCTTGGTCGCGACCAAAGAAATCTTGATATTAGTATCGGCGTTGGGGTTCGTGGGAAGAATATAAATGTCCTTCCAATCACCTTTGGTCCCGCATACTTCACCGAATGCGTTGGAAAGACAAGCTGAGACGATAAACAGCAGCACAGCAGTTAAACATGAAACACCCTTTCGCACCATCTTATGCCCCCTTGGTTTTACGTTTGCACGACTCGTGCGTTCATTCCAGCGGCCTTTGCAAATGTCACTGCATCAGTGAATAATCGCTCGTTTATCTATCTTTATGCCGAAACGTGATCTTATAGAAACAGTCTGCCCCGGCTAGTCTCATTTCACTTTCCATAGAATGAAAGAGCTCTTGCTTGGTTGAAGCCACCTTTTTCCCTCTGGTCTTGGCTGCGGTATGAGAGGCTATTCCCATGAGGTTAATCTCTCTCTCGAGAGCCATCGAAAGCTGTTCCTTCGTCTTTGCCCCTTTGGCAAGGGCAAGACTAACCATGGAGGCTGAAAGGTCCTCTATCTTCTTATTTCTTTGCCTAGATGCTACAACATAAATAGTCTCTTCACCCGGAACGTTGTCTAGGACGTACCATCTTTCCCCACCCATGGAAGGCAGCCAGTATGTCCTACCTGCACGAACTTCAGCGGTTCCTTCTGTCAACTGAGGGTTCGGGAATAGCTGGCCGAACTGCCCCTCCGAATCCCGCCAAAAAATATATAGGTAGCAGTCGGCATCAGCACCAAAAGCTACACCGAAATGCTGGCCAGATCTGAGCACATTTCCTTCCTCCAGGGCCCCTACAGTCCCCTCGGACGTTTCATATTGAAATTGCACCTTGAGGTTGAGCGCCGATGCATATGTGGGCACTAGAAAGACAGGGGTGCTCCCCGCTCTTGGATCTGAGGCATAAAATAAAGGGTTCTGTCGGCCTTCAGAGGCTTCTCTTGTTTTCATAGCCACGTAGTCATATAACTGTTTTACGGTGACGATCCGCGATGATGTTTCCCGAACAGCCTCCCCCCTTAGTCCCTTCATCAGAAAATGAGTAAAAATGCTGTTTCCAAATATGTCTCTTTCGAATGATTGCTCGTGGGGGTTGCTCGAGGCAATACCTACGCGGCCCCTTAATCCCTGAAAAAGGTTCCTAATAGGGTCAATGGACTTCGGAATGCTCTTTGCTAGTCCTCCGGTGAATCCGCCTGCGTGGCAGGCATCTGCCAACAGTAAACACCTTTCCGATTGGATACCTTTGAACAAATTCTGATCGTTCATGAGCAACGCCGTTCCGTACAGATTGTCCACATCTGCATCATGGGTGATAAAATAGAACTCATCATCTTCTTTTCGGTCCCGAGAAGCCCGGCCAATAGGACTGTACATCGCGCCGTGGCCCGAAAGATAAATTATTACTATGTCGTCTTTAGTAGCTTTTCCGAGCTTATTTCTTATCGCGCTAGAGATATTTGCCCTCGTAGCTTCTTTATCCACAAGAAGAGTGGGGCTGGGCGATGATGGGAAAATATGCTTTCTCTCTTCCAAAAACTGGTGAAAATCCCTGGCGTCCTTGGCAGAAAGATTAAGTGAGGGTACTCTACTATCTTTGAAGACAGTCACACCAACCGCAAGAGCAAAAAGCCTTGCTTCTTGGGCAAGTAGGTCTATGGGAAAATATGTGATTGTGGAGATAATGACCGCAGCGACGAACAAAATGCGACCCATCCAACATCCGATAGTCGAACACACAGGACCATCTCGGAATACACC
>Ga0172369_10007202_pt1 | contig 12979 bp, 14 predicted proteins | sample LakKiv25m_FD_114539 | JGI IMG/M metagenome (GOLD analysis project Ga0172369, IMG submission 114539) | Freshwater microbial communities from Kabuno Bay, South-Kivu, Congo - kab_022012_11.25m | ecosystem: Environmental > Aquatic > Freshwater > Lake | place: Democratic Republic of the Congo... | reverse complement strand
CTCGCGGTTTTCCAGTCTGTTTTGGGCTTTGCTTCCCCTGCCGGTTGAACGGTTTCCCTTGGGGCGGAGCGCGGTGGGACCTGCCTGGTTTTTCGCCCGGGCCTTTTGGCGCCCGTTCGCGACCTGCTAACTTTCTTCGATGGTGACACGGATGATCTTTACCGCCGGGGCATTGACGTTGCCCGGTTCGCGCGGCAGGATGGACATCAACACATCGAGTCCATCGACCACCTGCCCAAAGATACTGTGCTTGCCGTCCAGCCAGGGGGTTGGGACGTGGGTGATGAAGAACTGTGAACCGTTCGTGCCGGGGCCTGCGTTCGCCATGGAAAGAATGCCCTGTTTGTCGTGCTTCAGGCTGGGATGAAATTCATCCCCGAATTTATATCCGGGGCCGCCGGAGCCTGTTCCTGTCGGGTCGCCGCCCTGCGCCATGAAATTGGCGATGACGCGGTGGAAGATGATGCCGTCATAATATCCCTGGCGGGCGAGGAAGACAAAATTGTTGACGGTCTTCGGGGTCTTGTCCGCAAACAACTCGATGACCATCGTCCCTACATCGGTTTTCATGCGGGCGGTGTATTTTTTCTTCGGGTCAATTTCCATGGCAGGCGGGGTATTCCATTTCATGGGCATTAAGAATCTCCTGTGTTGAATTTACGATTTACGATTGTCGTGCCGGCTTTCCGGCTGTTTGACCATGTGACTATTCGACCATCCGACGATCAGACTAACAGCGCCTCGATCCTTGCCACGACCATGTCCAGGGCGGCCGCGTTGAATCCACCTTCGGGGATGATGATATCGGCATAGCGTTTGGACGGTTCCACAAACTCAAGGTGCATTGGCCGCACGGTTGTCATGTATTGTTTGATGACCGATTCGGTCGTGCGTGCGCGCTCGGAAATATCCCGTTGCAGGCGTCGGATCAATCTTAGGTCGGCGTCGGTATCCACGAAAATTTTCACATCGAACAATTCGCGAAGCGACGGCTCTGTAAAGATCAGGATGCCTTCGACCAAAATCACGCCGCGCGGCGCAACCGTAAAGGTCTGGGCGGTGCGGCTGTGTTTCGAGAAATCATAGATCGGGACCTCGACCGGTCGAAGGCCCCGCAATGATTCGATGTGTTTGATGAGCAATTCCGTTTCGAGTGAGTGGGGGTGGTCGAAATTGACTTCCGCGCGCTGGGCGGGCGGAAGTCCGCTTAGATCCTTGTAATACGAATCATGTTGCAGGTATGCAATTCGATCCGGGCCGACGCGATTGAGAATTTCCTGCGCGACGGTAGTCTTGCCTGATCCCGAGCCGCCCGCGATGCCAATGACCAGAGGGATGTTGTGACTCATGCGGCGATTATAGCAAACAAAACGGCTCCGGACTGCCCGGAGCCTGTTTGCCGTTACAGTGGCTTTTCCTCCCTTTTGAAGAATCCCGTGATCGCCCTCCATATCGGACAGCGGTCATAAATTCCCATAAATGCAATGATGCCTCCGATGCCAGCCACAAGCCAGTTGCCGGTCGAGACGCCAATCATTACAAATAACGCGCCTGCGCCGAGGCGCAGAATGCGGTCGAATTGAGTGAGGGGCACTTTCACTTCCCTGCCTGTGGCCAGCGCCTCGAACATGGCGCGAAAACCCGACTCGTTTTGAGCGCCCACCACGCGGCCGACTTCCTTTCCGCTGCGAAAACTGACCACGGTTGGAATGCCGTAGATTTTCAACGATTGCAGTACTTCCTGCGATTCGTCCGCGTTGACGGGCAGGAACTCCACCTTGTCCTGGTACTCACCCGCCAATTTTTCAAGGACGGGTTTGGTCATGCGGCATGGAGCGCACCAGGGCGCCCAGAAATCGAGTACGAGCGGTTTCTCGCTTGTTGAGATTTTTTGATTGAATTCAGAAATATTCATGGAATAAAAGTTGGAGCGGATGGTTTCATCCGCTCCGTGGTCGCTGAATGTCCTAACTCTTGTAGGTGCTCAGTTTGAATGGAACGTAAAGGGGGCAGAATGCGACGATGGCTGTGAGCAGGAATACCGCTCCGAGCACAACCAGCACGATGCCAGGGACGCCGGTGACGATTCCGCCAAAGTATAAATAGGCGAACAGCGCCGCAAGAATAACACGGATAATACGGTCAACGTTGGACATATTGCGTTTCATGATAAATCTCCTTGGGTAATGGTAAATGGACGATATGGTTATATTGATGCAACCGGATGGAAAAAGTTGCATCCCAACCCGGGCCCTGAAACATGCAGGTGGAGGCCATCAACCAAAAATCCCTTTCCTACAAAAGGGATTTTTGGTCTTTGATTCATTTTGGGCTACAGATCCACCATATAAGCCAGGCCGACGGTGCCTGGGCCGGTGTGATTTCCCACCACCGGGCTGACTTCCGTGACAATTGTTTCAACCGGGCCAAGTTTCTGCTTGGCATTTACAAGCAGGGCCTGCGCATCTTCAGCCGCATTGGCATGCAGGGTTGCCAGGCGAATGTTCGATTTACCCTGGACTTTTTCAACAACAAGTTCCAACATGCGTTCATGAGCCTTGGTCTTTGTGCGAATTCGTTCCACGCCATCCACGCGCCCATCCTGAATCGCAAGAATCGGCTTCATGTTGAGGACCGAGCCGATGAAACGCTGGGCGCCTCCAATTCGACCGCCCCGATGCAAAAATTCCAGCGTATCCACGGCAAAGACGACGCCGGTATTCTTATATCCGTTTTCAGCAACAGAGATGCACTCCTTCAAACTCGCGCCGTTTTCCCGTGCGCGTGCCGTTGCAAGCACCTGGAATCCCATGGCCATGGCTGTGGACTGGCTGTCCACAATGGTCACCTTTTCAGCCGCGCTTCCCATCGCTGTTTTAGCCTGGACGGCAGATTGCATGGTGCCTGAAAGTTTTGACGAGATGAAGATTCCAAGCACATCCAGGCCCCGATCCACAAGGGATTGGAATGCGTCTTGCATGGTGACAATGGGAACCTGCGATGTGGTTGGCAGGACTTTGGCCGTTTTCAGCCGTGAGTAAAACTCGCCCGATGTAATATCCACCCCGTCCCGATAGGTTTCCTCTCCCCAGATCAAAATTTGCGGAGTGACGGTAAGGTTGTATTGTTTGACATACTCTGCAGGAATGTAGGCAGTGCTGTCGGTAACGATGGCAACTTTGGACATGATTCCTCCCGGACATCAGAATTTTGGGTATTGACTACTATAACCCAAAGCAGCCGGAAAGGTTTCACGAAAATAAAATCAACCGCTCATGGTATAATATCTGTGTAAGGCTGGTTTTGAGCAGAATCTCATCGAGGAGCCTATTTTGGCCTTCAACCCAATTAACTGGCTGTTAGGCCTTTTTTCACTGGATATAGCAATTGACCTGGGCACAGCCAACACGCTTGTGCATGTGCGCGGCAAGGGGATCGTCATTAACGAGCCGTCCTGGGTTACTGTGGATAAAAAATTGCGCCAGCCCTTGGCCATCGGTTTGGAGGCCAAGGAGATGGTTGGGCGTACCCCAAGTAATGTGATGGTTGTGCGTCCCATACGCGATGGCGTGATATCCGAGTTTGACGTGACCCAGGTCATGTTGGAATATTTCATTGGAAAAGTCCACGAACAGAGTATGGTGCCGTTGCCGCGCCCCCGCGTGGTGGTCGGGATTCCAACGGGCGTGACGGAAGTGGAAAAACGCGCGGTCTATGACGCGGTGATGGCGGCAGGGGCGCGTCAGGCCATGCTGATTGAAGAACCCATTTCGGCGGCGTTGGGAGCCGGTCTCCCCATCGGTGAAATTCGCGGATCCATGGTTGTGGATATCGGCGGCGGCACGACCGAAGTCGCGGTCATGTCCATGAGCGGGGTGGTGGCTTCGCGATCCTTGCGTGTAGCTGGCGATGAGATGGACCAGGATATTGTCCAGTATTTGCGAAACAAATATAACCTGCTGATCGGCGAGGGGATTGCCGAGCAGATCAAGTGGCAGATCGGTTCAGCCTACTCCCTGCAGCCGGAAAAAACGATGGAGGTGCGTGGTCGTAACCTTGTCACCGGCCTTCCAGAAACCATCGAAGTCTCGTCTGTGGAAATACGCGAAGCGCTGTCCGCTTCTGTGCAGGTGATTTTGGATACGGTGCGCGATGCGTTGGACGAAATTCCCCCCGAAATTGTTGCGGATTTGATGGATATCGGCATTTGCCTGGCAGGCGGCGGGGCGCTTCTCCAGGGTTTGGCGGAACGCCTGACCGACGATCTCAAGTTGCGCGTATGGGTTGCTGAAGACCCGCTGACCTGTGTGGCGCGTGGTGCGTCCATGGTGTTTGAAGATCCGGCTCTCATGCGATATTTGGTTGGCCTGGAGCGCGGCAGTACGCGGCATAACGCATAGCAGCGCGTCTTCGGGCGACTCGTTTGGCGGTAGTACGTTTATATGAAAGTTCCCTCTTCCCGTTCTTTGCAAACGACGATCATATTTTTGGTCATTGGGGGCATTCTGGCTTTGGCCCTGGGCGGCTTTTTCAGTTCGGCCTCGAATCAATTCACCTCATCGCTGGTGGATGTTCAAACCTGGATTTCCTCGCGCTACCGGGGTTTCCAGGATTTCTTCACAGCGCCGCGTGATATTGTCACTTTGCGTACGCGCAATGCCGAATTGGAGTCACAGGTATCGCAACTGCAGGCGCAGGTGATCGAATTACAGCAGCGCGTCAGCGAAACCGAGATCCTGGCGGCCCTGGTGGATTTTTCACGCTCCAACCCGGAGAGCACCTATAAAGCCGCGGCCGTCATTGGCCGTGATCCAAGCCCGTTTTTGGATTACATCATCATCAATCGCGGCTCGAACGACGATATCCGCCGCGGTATGCCGGTGGTGACCAACCAGGGCCTGGTTGGCCGCGTGGATGCCGTCATCGCAGACGCGGCGCGCGTCCAATTGATCACCGACCCGGCTTCGGTGGTGAATGTCCGCCTGCAAAATGCTGAAACAGACGCGCTCCTGCTTGGCTCTGTGACGGGTGATATATCCCTTGACTTGATATCGCAGAATGTTACCGTCGAACCGGGCGATCTCGTTCTGACCTCGGGACTGGGCGGCGGTTATCCTCCTGATTTGATTCTCGGCCAGGCCGTCACCATCCGGACCCTGGAATATGAACTGTTCCAGCAGGCAACGGTCCAGCCCGCAGTGGATTTTACGCGGCTCGAAATCGTCCTTGTCATCACCAACTTCCGCCCGGTGGACATAACACCGCTCGTTCCTGAAACCACCCCTTGAATCTCCCATGCGAAATTTGATCGCGTTCCCTTTGTTAGGGCTGGCAGTCATGGTTCAATCAGCGATTGTCAGCCAGTTCAGTTTGCTTTCCGGTTATGCAGATTTGATTTTGGTTTTGCTGGCGGCCTGGGCCCTGCAGAGTCGCGTTACGTCTGCATGGCAATGGGCATTCCTGGCAGGCATCTTCGTTGGGTTTCTCACACACATGCCCTGGCCGGTGGTTGCGGCCGGTTACGCGATTGTCGTTTTTATGGCACAATTACTACAGCAGCGCGTCTGGCAGGCTCCGCTACTGGCTATGTTTGGCGTGACTTTTCTCGGCACTTTGATCACACAGTTTCTGGCTTTTGCATTTCTTAGCCTGACAGGAACCAGCCTGGATTTCGGCGAAGTCCTTGGTTTAATAATGCTCCCCAGCCTGCTGTTGAACATGCTTTTTGCAATCCCGGCTTATACGTTAATGCGCGACCTTGCACGTTGGGTCTACCCCTCCGAGGAGACAGAGTGAGTTCGAATTCCTTGCCGCGTTCTACCCATTTCGAAACATGGCGGTTGTTTGTAGTTTATGCTGTTGTGTTGCTGGTTTTTTTTACCCTGTTTGCGCGATTATTAACCCTGCAGATCTTTGAGGGCACTGATTGGGTGGGGCAGGCGGTGGAGAATTACACCAAGGCGATCAGCGTTCCCGCGGCGCGCGGCATCATCTATGACCGAAACGGGTATATCCTGGCAAGGAACCTTGCTTCCTATAACGTGATCATCACCCCTGCCGGCCTGCCCGATGACGATTCAGATATTCAGCGGATTTATCGTGAAGTATCGGAATTGACTGGCGTGCCGGTGGGTGGGCCGGTGACTGAAGAGTCTTTGGAAGAGGCAAAATTATTCGCGGCCTGTGTGGATGGGCCGTCCATCGCGCAGATGGTGGCCTTGCAGGATTCGAACGCCCCGTACAGCCCGGTAAAAATCAAGTGCAATGTTTCCGAGGAAGTGGCCCGCATGGTGCAGGAGAAAACCGTGGATTGGCCCGGCGTTGCAGTGGAGATCGACCCGATCCGCGATTACCCAACCGGTTCATTGACAGCCACCCTGGTTGGTTTTTTGGGCCCGATCCCCGCTTCACTGGAGGATGAATTGCGCGCCCGCCGTTTTGTCCCGAACCGTGACAAAATTGGGTATGCAGGCGTGGAAGCATCTTTGCAGGGACTCCTCGCCGGCGCAAACGGACTCCGCGTGGTGCAGGTGGATGTGGCGGGGCAGGAACTCCGGAATCTCGAACCGCCCATCGCGGCGCTTCCTGGTAATAATGTGTCTTTGACGATTGACACCCGCTTGCAGGCCGCGGCGGAGGCGTCGCTGTTGCAGGAGATCAATTTTTGGAACACCTATTTTGGGCGCATTCGAATTTCCAGCGGCGTGGTGATTGCAATGAACCCAAAAACCGGCGAAATCCTCGCGATGGTCTCCTATCCCGCGTATGAAAATAACCGCATGGTGCGATTTATTCCCGCTTATTATTACCAACAGTTAAGCGAAGACCCGACCCATCCCTTATTGAACAATGCCATTTCAGCGGAATTTCCTCCCGGTTCCGTATTCAAACTTTCAACAGCAACAGGCGCCTTTAACGAAGGCGTTATAGACCTCAACAAAATCGTTTACGCTCCCGGACAACTGCTCCTGTGTGAAAAATTTTCCCCCAACGACCCGTGTACGGACCGCAATACCCGTCCGTTTGTGGATCACATTTTCGAGACTCTCCCCGAGGGTTTTGGACAGATTGATTTCCTGCGTTGTATCGCGTATTCCAGTAATGTGTGTTTTTATAAACTTGGCGGCGGTTTCGAAGATGAAATTCCCCAGGGACTGGGCATCGAACGCCTGGGCCAGTATGCCCGCGCGATTGGGTATGCCCAAACATCCGGTATCCAGCTGCTCGGTGAAGCCGACGGTTTGATTCCCTCGCCGCAATGGAAACGCATCAATACGGGGGAGAACTGGTCCACAGGCGATACATATATTGCCAGCGTGGGACAGGGATACGTGCTTGCCACGCCCTTGCAGATCCTGATGTCTGGCGCGACGGTAGCCAATAATGGCAGGCTCATGCAGCCCACCATCGTCCGTGAAGTGACCAATGGTGAAGGGAAAGTTCAGGAGGTCTGGTTTGACCCGATTGATTTTACTTTCTGGATGCCGCAAGTTCAGGCGGGCGACAGCGAGGAGGGGCTTCGTGTCTGGGTCAACCCGGCGGATTCTACAACCCGTGATGAATTGTCTGAGACCAGTTACCAGATTTCGCCATTTGTCCCAAACTTGAAATGGGATGTTACGGTCACACCCATGATCCAGGGATATACCTGCGAAGGCGGATATTGCACCCTGCTTGAAAATGAACTAAAGGTTGTCAGCCCTGAAACCATCGCGGCGGTGCGGACCGGCACGCGCATGGCGGTTACAGAACCGGGGTTTGGCACGCTCAATAAAATTTTCGCTGAATTTCCCATTGCCGTTGCAGGCAAAACAGGAACTGCGGAGTATTGTGACGATGTGGCCCGCGCTGCCAATCGCTGCCAATTCGGTTCATGGCCCACTCATTCCTGGACGCTGGCGTATGCGCCTTATGAAGACCCTGAGATCATTGTATTGGCTTTTGCCTATAATGGCGGCGAAGGGGCAAGCGTGGCCGCGCCCATTGTGGAACGGGTGATCAGCGCTTATTTCGAATTAAAGTCGATTGATATCCAGCAGGGCAACCCGGCAGGCCAGTGACGACTGTGGGGAGGCCGGGTGGAGCCATGTGTTGAAGGATTTGTAACCTGCCCAATGTTCGTACAGATTGCGGTTAATGTCCCGACAATAACAGGGTTGTTCGATTATTGCATCCCGCCGGAACTGATCGCGCGGGTGAATGTGGGACAGTTGGTGACGATTCCCTTTGGCAGGCAGACTGTGCAGGGGGTGATTCTGCGCTTTGTTGATATCCCATCCATTGCTGAACCGAAATCCATCATCGAGACGCTCGACCCACAGCCGGTGCTTACATTCGCGCAAATTATGCTGGCGGAGGAATTGTCCCGCTCCACGCTTTCGCCCATCGCGGCAATAATCGGTTTGATGCTGCCGCCGGGCTTGAGCCAGCAGGGGGATGTGTTGTATTCGGTGAGGAGGGAGCAGTCATCGGCGGGTGGTGACCAGTCTTCAGCCGGGGAAATTCAAAAGAGGTTGTTGAAGTTGTTGCAGGAACGCGGCGCCTTGCGCGGCAGGCAGATCGACCGTCACTTTGGGCCTGTGGATTGGCGCAAGACGGCGGGGTATCTTGTAAAGCGCGGGGTGCTGCAATCCCAATCCGTTCTGCCTGCGCCGCGGGTGAGACCGAAGTTTGTGCGCGTGGCGCAATTGGCTGTCCCGCCTGAGGTAGCCGAGGCCGCGCTGGGGGATTTGGGGAAGACTGAAGCGACGCAAAAACGCCGTGAAGCCGCGTTGAAGTTCTTGATGAGCGCGAAGGACGCGGTCAATCTTTCGTGGGTGTATGCGGAGAGCGGGTGCAACATCGCGGATTTGCAGGAATTGGAAGAGCGCGAATTGATCCGTTTGTTCGAGAGTGAGATTTGGCGGGATCCGCTTGAGAAGACAGGTAAACAAGCAGGCAAGGAGACAGGGGAACAAGTGGAGTTGACGCCCGAACAGGAGGCGGCTTTCGATGAAATAAAGAACAGGTTAACGTTAAACGTTGAACGTTCAACATTCCTGCTCCATGGCGTAACCGGTTCCGGCAAAACCGAAATCTATCTGCGCGCGGCAGAGGAAGTGATAAAGCGCGGCCGGCAGGCGATCATCCTTGTCCCTGAGATTGCCTTGACGCCCCAGACTGTTCGCCGGTTTTTGGAGCGATTTCCGGGACAGGTGGGATTGGTCCATTCGAAACTGTCGGAGGGGGAGCGATATGATACGTGGCGGCGTGCACGCATGGGTTTGCTCAAAGTGGTGATCGGCGCGCGCAGCGCGTTGTTTTCACCCTTGCCAAACGTCGGTTTGATCGTGGCGGACGAGTGCCACGATTCATCCTACTATCAGTCTGAGCCGCCGTTTTATCACGCGGTGACTGCGGCGCAAATGTATTCGCGGATCGCGGGGGCGGTGTGCATTCTTGGGAGCGCCACTCCAACCATCCTGCAACGGGTTCAGGCCGAGGGCCGGGAAAGTGTCCGCCTGGAGTTGACGAGGCGTATACCCAAAGTTGGTTTGGCGGAATCGGGTCTGGGCTTGCCGCCTGTCTCGATTGTCGACATGAGGGAAGAACTCAAGGCGGGAAATCGAAACATCTTTAGCAGGGAATTGATGGAGGCGCTGGGTCGAACGCTTGCAAGGAGCGAACAGGCAATTTTATTTCTCAATCGGCGCGGCACGGCAACATATGTTTTTTGCCGCGATTGCGGACATGTGTTGAAGTGCCCGAATTGCGATACGCCGCTGACGTTCCATGTTGAAAAGTTGGAAGGTTTGCAGGTTGGCAGGTTGTTGTGTCATCGGTGCGGTTATGAAAGACAGAAGCCGAAGACCTGCCCCGCATGCGGGAAGGCCAATATTCGCGAGTATGGGCTGGGGAGCGAGAGGGTGGAGGCGGAGGTGAGTGCGCTGTTTCCAAAGGTGCGGACGCTGCGCTGGGATTGGGAGACAACGCGCCAGAAGGATGCGCACGAGTTGATCCTGGCGCATTTTGCATCACACCGCGCCGATGTGCTGGTGGGGACGCAGATGCTGGCGAAGGGCCTCGACCTTCCGCTGGTAACTCTCGTGGGAATCGTGCTGGCAGATGTGGGTTTGAATTTGCCAGACCCGTTCGCGGGTGAGCGCGTGTTCCAGGTGTTGACGCAGGTTGCGGGGCGCGCGGGGCGGAGTGAACGCGGCGGGAAGGTGGTGTTGCAAACTTTTGATTCAGGAAACCGGGTCATTCAGTTTGCGGCAAAGCATGATTATGCGGGCTTTTATGCGGATGAGTTGAATCAGAGAAAGCGGCTGGGGTATCCTCCGTTTGCGCGGTTGGTGAGGCTGGAATTCCGTCATCGGGAAGCGGATAAGGCGGAGGTTGAAGCCAAAAAATTGGGGAATCATCTGGATGAGGCATTGGCCGCGGGCGGCAGGCGACAGACGACGATGATCGGTCCCGTGCCTTGTTTCTTTGCGAAGCAGGATGGAATGTATCGCTGGCAGATTGTGTTGCGCGGACCAAATCCCGGGGATATCCTGCACGGACTTAAGTTGGATGGCTGGCGGGTTGAGGCGGAACCCGTAAGTTTGCTATAATCAGGCACAATCATTTAGCAGAGGAGAGTGGATTATGCAAAGTTTTTCGCGAGGCTGGTCGTTTTTGCAGCAGGCGTGGAGCATGGCGTTTAAAGACAGGGATCTGCTCAAACCATCGTTATATGCGCTGGTGGCCGGGCTGGTCGTCTCTGTCGTTGGCATCATTCCGATTGTGGGCGCGGCGTTTATTTTTGGGACGGAAAACGTGATTGGGAGGGGCATCCTGTTTGTACTTGGCGCGGTTCTCGTTTTTGTCCAGTTCATCGTGAGTTATGTTTTCTCTGCAATGACGGTCTATCTTATCTTCGGTTACGTCTCCGAGGGAGATGGCCGCATGGACAAGGCGTGGGCAATCGTCCGCCGTGATTTCCTTGACATTCTGACTCTGGCGGCGGCTTCAACAGCGGTGAATTTGTTGAAGAGCGCGGCGAACAGGAATAAACAACGGCGCGGCGGTATTGCGGCAAGCCTCGCCAGTTCAGCGGCCGGCCTTTTGGATACGTTGTGGACGGAAGCGTCTTATCTTATCCTGCCCGCGATGGTGATCGACGACCTCAATCTCAAGGATGGCATGGCGCGCATCTGGAAAATCACAAAGGAGAATTTGCTCCTGATCGGTATCAGCACGGTCGGTGTCCGCTGGGTGACGGGGTTGATCGGTTTTGTGCTGGCAGTGATTGGAATCGTACTTGGGCTTGGCATCTTCTATGGAATTTATGCCGTTACCGGCTTTGCAACTGTCGGTTTGGTTGTGGGCATCACATTTGGCGTAATCGCCGCTTCAGTGTTCTTTATGCTGGCGAATGTGATCGGTTCATATACGTCCACCGCTTATCACACATGCCTGTATATCTGGGCGCGCGAGACGGAAAAAGCGCAAGCCAGCGGACAAACATCACCGGTCATCGCACCTGCCCCGCTGGCGGCTGTTTTGGGATAATCAGGGCTTTTGGGAAAAAAGGAATCGCATGCCTGCCGAGCCGCGACGTGAAATGATCACCTGGGATGAGGTCGACCGCCTGATCGACCACCTCCTGCCGCAGTTTAAACGTGAATTTACCGCGATGGTGATGATTACACGCGGCGGGATTATCCCGGGCGGCATGCTGGCAGAGGCAATGGGCATCACCCACATTCTCACCGCCGCCGTGGATTTTCCCGCCCAGATGAAGGGTGAAAAGTCCAGCCTGATGGCGTGGCCGGAGTTCATTCAATTTCCAGCTGATGACAAATTGCGCGGCAGGCCAACTTTAATCGTCGATGATGTGTGGGGTTCAGGGCGGACGATCACCTCGGTGAGGAACCGCGTCTCTGCGGCTGGCGGCTTCTCCGAAACGTGCGTTTTGCACTTCAACCCATATCGCAACCTGTTTGGCTCAGCCCGCCCTGATTATTATGCGGCAGTGACGGACGCGTTTATGGTCTATCCCTGGGAGATCGACAGGGGGGCGGACAAGGTATTACTGGGTGAATCGTTTCCATGAAGCCGATTGAAACCAGTTTGAGCGATAAACTTAAAACCCTCCGCGGCAACGAATATTTCAACGACCTGCCCGAAGAGATGCTGAAAGAGATTGCCGCGCGCATGCACTTGCGCGAATATCAGCGCGGCGATGTGTTCTTCTGGGAAGGCGATCCGTGTACGGGATTGCACATCATCGAGCAGGGGAGCGCGAAAATTTACCGTCTCTCCCCGCAGGGACGCCAGTATATTGTGCGCGTGCTTCAGGAAGGCGATACTTTTGCCGAGGTGCCGGCCTTCGATGGCGGCATGAATCCTGTCAATGTGGACGCGCTGGAAAACTGCCGCGTGTGGATCATTGACAGTGATTTACTGAGAAGGTTGATTCTTACCCAGCCTGCTTTTGCGGAGAAGGTATTAAAGAACTTTGGGCAGATGTTGCGCGGCATGGTTCACAAGGTCAGCGAGATGGCGTTTTACCAGGTGACGCATCGGCTGGCGCGTTTGATCAGCGAATTGCCGCAGGTGGACAAGTCCCCGCATTGGACGCAGGAACAACTTGCGGCGCGGCTGGGAACCGTCCGCGAGGTGGTGGCGCGCTCGCTGAAAGAGTTGGAGCGCAGCGGGGCGATTCGAATGGAGGACAGGCGAATTCAAATTGCAGACCCTGCGGCGCTGGAACAGTGGACGCAGCCGTATAATTAGCAGTGGGCAAAATTACAAATACAAGACGCCCTCCAAACGGAGGGCATCTGCTTTTTACGGATCACTGATCACTGATTACTTTTATGGAGTCGGAGTCGCAACTGCTTCTTCGGCAGGATAGTACGTACCCGTTTCGAGCAGGGACATATCGTCAGCGGCCTGCGCCGCGAGCATTTGCGCCTGGCGCGCAAAGTTCGTGGAGTCGGCTAAATTCTTG
>Ga0172369_10007200_pt1 | contig 12980 bp, 6 predicted proteins | sample LakKiv25m_FD_114539 | JGI IMG/M metagenome (GOLD analysis project Ga0172369, IMG submission 114539) | Freshwater microbial communities from Kabuno Bay, South-Kivu, Congo - kab_022012_11.25m | ecosystem: Environmental > Aquatic > Freshwater > Lake | place: Democratic Republic of the Congo... | reverse complement strand
TCCCGCCTGCATGCAAAGTATGCAAACTCCACTGGCAACCGGCTTTCCGAGGTTGTCGATCCCATTCCATCGTAGTTGATAAGAACCGGCCGCTCTTTCTTCATCCACCAATGTCGCTATTTCCTGCCCGGACAGATTGTAGATTCTGATCCGCACGCTCGACTTGCGTGGAAGATCGTACTTGATGGTCGTCTCCGAATTGAACGGATTGGGATAATTCTGCCGCAAGACAAACTCCTGCACCGTGCTTGACCTGTCGGTTACTTCAGTGGCCACAGAATTAGCCTTTCCCGGTGTACCACCGATGTTGAGACTCGCCGCCCAACTCGTGAATAGTGAATTGTCCAGCGCTGCATCTTTTAGCTCCAAGGTGTACCCTTGACCATCGGAGGAAGTAGGCCAGGGCGCCACGTCGTCATAGGTCAGGGAATCAACCAGTATGTTTGAATTGTCATACAATCTGACCAACTCGCCGGCGCCACCCAACCCGAAGACAAACGGCCCGATACGGTTGGTCACTTGGGGAAATTGAGCGCGAAATAAGGTTGTGTCTTTGACCAAGACAAGAAAGCCCCTTGCCGGCAAGATGGTCTGGGCAGGGAATTGATAGATGTGATTATCGTCCTCATCCTTGAAGACCCACGAGCTCACATCTGTGGCCGAATCGGAGGGATTGTAGAGTTCCACCCAATCCTCCGGGTCGAACGAGCTCGATGAATTGTAATTGATCTCATTGATGACAATGTTATTACTGGTCGGTTGGGCTTGTTCGAACAAGGCTGTCACCGTCATATCCTGCCGGGGTAGAATCTCCGTGGAGGCATTTTGGCCCAATGTGCTGTCGGACCAGCCGGTGAAGCGATAGCCCGAAGCCGGAAGGGCCATAAGGTGAACGGGCAAATTGGCAAAATAATAGCCATTCCAGGGAAATGAATCGATGATCTGCGAGTTGATCTTGATTGTACCCGAATTGGGGGTGGAAACGGCCAAGTTGATGCGCACACCGCCCTGCAATTGGAATTTGTGTAGAATATGGCTGCGCACATAGGTGGCTCTCTTATTGGCAAAATTCCTCAGGTCTTGGATATTCTTCAGCCAATTGACCGCCGACCGTGGCCAACGGGCTTGATGTCGAGGCATTTCGGCTTCGATCCCTGCTTTTAGCTCATCAATGAGCTGATTGATCCTCGCCGGCGCAAAGGTCGTATTCAAATGGTCGCTGAACAAGGTGATGAACTCGCGACGGAAAGTGTCGTTCTTTAGCAGGTTGCGCAACAAAAATGTGGACCAAGGAGGGTTTGGCCAGTCTGGGCCGTTTATCGCCAGGGCAAACTCCAGAGTGTTATGTGCAAAGGCGTTCGGATCATAAAGGCCAAAGCCGAAATCCGTATCGTACATGATCCAACGCCAACGACCGTCGGGCCTCCTTGGCTTCCAGAATTTGATATTATTCCCCGGCCAATCGGTGTTGTCGATGAAGATTTGGGCGATCATGTACTCCATGAACTCGTGCACGTCCATGAGCGTCAACAAATGTGCGTAATTCGCGGGCACTGACAAGTCATGGGCGGAGATGAAATTGATCATCGCCAGGTAGTGGGTGTTCTCTCCCAGCACGACCTCGGCGCTTTTCTCCAAAATGTCAACGCTGTCGGGATGGCAGCCATGATGGGAGGCGAGATAGTGCTCATTGATTTTTTCGCGGATGTTATGAATCCCCCAGTATGCGCCGTTCAGAAAAACAATGGCAGGGCGATACGCCAAAGCATCAATATCCATATTCCTCACCAAGCGATGCATTAAGGCATCGCGGAACATGGTGGATTCCCAGTCATTGCCCGAATTGCGCAGCACAATTGATTGAAAGCTGTCAATCGGCAAATCGGGAAATATCTGGTATTCGAGCGCGTCCGTACCATACTTTCCGCGAACATGAATGGAAAGGGACTTTTGCGGGTAGGCTCGGGCCCATGCTCCGTAGATTTTAAGCCCGGCATCCAAGGAAACTGCCAATTGACCATCGGTCTCAAAGATCTCCGCGTGAACGGGTCGTTCCCAGTCTTGCCAAAAGTTAGCAGAAAAGTAAGGATATTCCGTGCCGGGATTCGGCCCCATGGTGTAGATTCCGGTTTCTTCATCCCATAGATTGGGGGGATCCGTGACCAGAGATATGATTGGCAAAGTCGAGCGCTCGTTGATAAAATAACTTTGCGTGGCAATGTCACTCGGCAAACATTCGGGCGCCCAGGCTTTTGCACGAACCACCGTCGTTTTGCTGATAGATATGGGTGATTGATATTGGAATGATTTCTCAGTAGGTTCGGCCCCATCCAAAGTATAGTAGATTTTTCCCAGCGGCGATGGGCATGATAGCTCGACGGAAATACTGCCAGAGTAAAATCCACTTGGCAAAGAGAGAGAGGGTGGTTTCAACAGACTATCCAACTTGGCGCTGCTGTTGCTCGTTCCCGGCGTAGCTTGCGTGAAATACGTCCAGTTGTTCCCGCCATCCGGGCTGCGACCGTATGAAACATCACTGGGAATTGCGACAGGATTCACGATGTCGACCGTTTGGCCGCTGGCATTGGTGAGGGTTAAATGATCTCCATCGGCGCTGAGCTTGAAATTGGTGTGCAGGCGCGGCATAATGTCCTTGAGCACGGCAGGAACACCGCTGACTATTCCCGGCAGCGGCGCTTTGACTTTTACGAGCAGAAAGGGAATGATGGACAAATCGGAGGAAGTCTGACTGGCGTTGTGCACTTGCAGGGCAAGGACGTTCTTTCCTTGCCGGAATAGGGCAGAGGTATTCGGCACAACGAATTTTTCCGGTTTGCCGCCTTGGTACAATTGCGCTTCCCGATTGCCCAAAGCTGTTTGGCGGTAGCCGGGATGGTCGCCGGGAACACCAATGTTGGCGCGGGCGATTTCCACGTCATTCAGGTAGGCGACAAAGGCATCGTCATTGTCAACGTACAGCTCGGCCTGCATGATTTGCGATGTATCCTCAAGAGTAAAGGATTTGCGTAGGTACAAGGAGATGGTCGAGCCGACGGTGGTGGCGTCATCGCCGTCGCCGTAGCCGAATCCGCTGGGCCCTTGGGGCCAACGCGAATCGTCGAAGCTGATTTGCCGCCAGGTACCCGGTGGTTCGGAGACACCCTGAAAGTATCTCCAAGTATCGCCCCAGTCAATAATGGTGCCCCATTGCTGCCAATCCCGACGGTCTTTTTCCGAGGCATAAATCAACAGGTAATCCTTTGGCGCCAGATTCACTGACGGAAAAATCCATTTGAAGGGCTCGTCGAGATCGTCGGATAAGCCGAAGCCGGTCAGATCGACTGCAGACTGTGAAGGATTATACAACTCCAGCCAGTCCGGGTAATCTCCGTCCTCGTCAACGATGGTCTGGGAGTTAGAGGACATGATTTCGTTGATCAGAACCGTTTGCGCCAAAACGGATAACGGTATGAGTAGAAGCAGAAGTAGACTTTTCACAGCATTCCTGCAAGATGTGTCAAGCGCGGCTTACAAGAATCAGGCCACCGCGATTTTAACGGCAGAGCCATCGTTGTCAGCAGCTTAGCCTTGCCTGCAAAGGAAACATTGCAAAGAACGTTATCAGAAGAATAATGCGTCATTATGATTTTGATAACCGCGAGATTCTCCTCTTGAAATACTGTTCTTTGATACCACCTTAAAGAAACGCGCAAAACTGCGTAGATTCTATTAGTCAAAATGATTAGGGACAGAACTATCTTGTCTATAATCATTTTGACTTTGGTGTTGCGATATCGGCGAGTCAGGATATACCAGCCTCATTTCAAACCCAACTCCTTGCACATGCGATGATAATTGGGCGGCGCCAAGCCCAGCTTGCGGGCGGCCTCCGCGTCCGAATGGGTATTGTCGCGCACAAAGCGAAAATACTTGGCACGCAGCTCGGCCTCCATTTGCCGCCAAGGTAGAATATTCTTTTTATCCCATAAGCGGACCTTGTCCTGTGCTTCTTGCGCAGCCAACATCGGGAGCAATCCCAAAGCCATTTTCACTTGATCGGAACCAATCCGTTTTTCACCCATAAAAAGCAGGCGCTGAACGACATTTTGCAGTTCTCTGACATTTCCCGGCCAGTCATACTGAGTAATGATATCCATGGCCGGCGGCTCGATCTCGGGCAAATCCTTGTTCATCTCCTGACAAAAAATCCGCAGATAATGCTGGAACAGCAGGGGAATATCGTCGCGGAGCTGCACCATGGATGGCACATGAATGGTCACCACGTTCAGGCGGTAATACAAATCCTCACGAAAATGTTTGTCGCGCATTTCTTGACCAAGATTCTTGTTGGTGGCGGCAATTATTCGCACGTCGACTTGCAGCTTTTCTGTTCTTCCGATCTTATCGATTTCACCTTCCTGGATCACCCGCAACAACGTCGACTGAGCCGACAGCGGCAATTCTGTGATCTCGTCCAGAAAAATGGTACCTTTGTTGGCCACCTCGAACAGACCCAACTTTTTCGCGCTGGCGCCGGTAAATGAGCCCTTTTCAAAGCCAAACAACTCACTCTCAATCAGATTGGCAGGCAGACTGCCGCAATTGATGGGCAGAAAGGTTTCGATCTTACGTTTGCTGTGATAGTGGATGTGCGTTGCCACCAGCTCTTTGCCGGTTCCTGACGCGCCATGAATGACCACGCTGGCATCCATCTGGGCGCACTGCTGGATTTGCTGCCGCAGCGTCTGAATGGCCGGCGATTCGCCTATGATTTGCTTTCGATCCAGAATATCCTGGATATTCTTTTGCAGCCGCTTGTGCGAGCGGATTTTCTCCTTTTCCAGCTTACGCTTCTCAAAAGCGTTAAAGATGCTCAAAACGAAATCCGTCGGCTGGTAGATGTAATCCTCGATGTCGCCGGGATATTTGGTGCAGTACCAGATCGCCCCGGCTTCGAGCAGCCGGTTGGCAAAATCGAAATCGGTCATATTGACAGTCATCTTCGTGACGACGATGATTTGCAGCGTGGCGTCGATTTCTTTGATCTTGCGGATGAGCGACTCGCCCATCAATCCACCGGCAATCTGAAAATCCATGATCACGACGTCGTAAAGCCTCCGGTCTTGTTCCAACAACTCGATGGCCGCGCGACCGTTGGAGACGACGTCGAGGATGCGGACGCGATTTTCCACTGGGTGCAAAGTTCGTTTGATACGGCGAACATCGTATTCCTCGTCCTCAATGAGCAAAATGTTAATGGTTTCAGCGGTTAGCATACAAGTCCTTATGCGGCAGTCGGAACCGTGACAGTAAATTGGGCACCTCCACGAGGGAGATTTTCCGCATCCAAATTCCAGCCGCAGCGCTGCTTGGAGATTTCATAAGCAATGTAGCACCCATAGCCGGAATTTTGACTATTGACCTTGGTGGTGATGTTTTCCAAGAAAATGCGCTTGATCCCTTGCCCGTCGGTCTCTAACAGATCGGCTCGGAACCCTTTACCGTTATCGGCGATGAAAATCTTCATCTGCCCGGATTCGGGGTAATATCTTGTGCAAATCGCAATTGTAATGGCTCCCTCACCGCTATGTTCGATGCAGTTCTGCAGCAAGGGCTCGAGCACTTCCCAGACCACGAATTCATTGATATGAATGTTGGGTAGCCGGTCATCCAACTCAAGCTTGAACTCGAACTGAGCCGCCTGGTCGGAGATGCGCAGGAAAAGACTGCGGACGATGAAGCGGATGACTTCATTCAAGTTTGTTTGAAAAAGAGGATTGCGCACGGTCTGCAAGGGTGGGTCGTACCATTTCATGTCATAGATGACGCGCGAGATGAAATTGGCGTACTTGGTCACGCGGTAACGAATTTCCTCTGTGTTGCCGCCGTTCAAGGCCAGCAAATCTTCCTTGATGAAACCCATCACTTTTTCCGCTTTGTGGTGGGTGTGATAGATTCGCTTGGTGAACAGCGCTTCTTTCTGAAAGTGGATTCTTTCTTCGAGCTGCTTGGCCCGCTCTTGAAACAATAATCCTTGGGTTTCGTCGCGTTCTTTGACTGTGTAGGAAGAGATGTAGAACATCGCCAGCAAACCGAAAAAGATCAGAGCGGTAAAAATCAAGCTCGTTTCATTGTAGCTGGAGATGATTTGACTGGAGATGAAAGCGAAATCGGGAGTGTTTTTCATGTACACCGCGCCCACGTGTTCGCCTCGCGGTGCAAACGGCACAAAGACGTGAAAAGTTTGGCGCCCTTCCACTATGCTGCAGATCTGCTCGGTGGCGATGAGCTGCTCACGGACTTGCGCATAATAGCGGATGGCGTCGGGGTGCGGCACGTCCGGCTGAGGGACATCTGTCAGACCGCGAAAGATGTAGGAGAACAAAACCTGGCCGTTGTCGATCACCAGTGTTCTATTTTGCCCGGTAATGAGCAGGCAAACCTCCTGTACGTGTTGTTGTAGGATTTGCTGGCTCAAAATGATGTTGAACGCTTGGACGATTTTTCTTTCATCCGTATCGCTCAGCTTGCGATTCTGTAGGTTGGTTTCCAGCATCAGCTCCAAAGAAGTCGCGGTGAGATTGGCGATGCGCTCGGCGGAATCTTGTTGATACCATTCCTGAGTTTTGAGCAGAAAATTGCGCAGGGAAATTTTGTGCACAAAGGAGACCAACGCCTGGAACACGATCAAAACCAGAAAAAGCACCAGAAGGTGCTTTAGCTCAAAGTGATAGGGTTTGATCTTTTCGGCCAGTTTTTGTTGTTTGTTCTTCATCAGGGATGAATCTTTGTTCGATGAATGTAGTTGCAAGGAAGCCGGCGACATGAGATATTTCTTCCAAGCCTCTGTTGGTCGAGGTTGGAGTGAATGTTCTGAGAACGGACAGCCGGATAAAATTTCATGGCGATGCCTGCATTCGCCGCCTTTGCACGATACGCAAAAATACTTCGTGGTCAAGCAGGATAAACGTCACACAAGCGACGCTTTAATATAATCTCCGAGGCGGCAAACTTCAAGATATTTATTTGCTGCATTGCCAATAGGGATCGCCATGCTATCTGTCTTCGGTCGTGTGACCCCCCAGCATCACAGTCCTTATTCAACATTTCTTAAATCGAAAACGATATCAGCCACGTTGACCGGATTCAAGTTTTCCGAGACTGAAACGTTGCTTCAATGTTTTACCTTCATGGCATTCTGTTGGGAATTGGTCATTGGAAGTTATTTGGGATTTGTCTTTTTGCTGTTTGGAATTTCTCACTCCTTCCAATCAATCCACATCAAATTGGCTAACGGATGAGGGGAGCAGGAACACAAGCAGGAGCAAGAGCAAGAGTAGGAGCAGGAAGGGAATTCCCAATAAGCCAAGTCGTCCAAACTCGGGGGCGGACCGATCTTTGCCATTGCATCTTAACTTTTTTTGTCTAAAATTCCGAGTGCACTTTACAAGCGGAGGAAAGAAAGCATGCAAACGGGCTTCCATTGGTTGGATTCGGTAGTTTTAGTAGGATATTTTATCGGCATCACCGCATTTGGATTGTGGGTGTCCCGCAGGATTAAAACGAGCGACGGCTTTTTTCGCGGGGAAAGAAAATTCAGTTGGTGGATCATGATGGGCCAGGCATTCGGCACCGGTACCCACGCCGAGATGCCGGTGGCGCAAACCGGCGCCACTTTTCACGCCGGTTTTGCTACCATCTGGTACCAATGGAAGAACATGCTGATCACCCCGTTCTATTGGCTGCTGGCCCCATGGTATCGCCGCAGCGAGCGGACCACCATCGGTGAAATGCTGGAGGATCGCTACGGTAGAAATTTGGGCATGGTCTATTCCCTTTTCGCCATTGCTTTCTTCGTTTTCAATCAAGGCGCTATGCTGCAAGGCGCAGCCAAAATCATTTCTGTCGCCACCGGCAATCTCATCTCGCCCAACGGCGTGGTCGTGGCTATGACCGTTGCTTTTTTGCTGTACAGCTTTTTTGGCGGCTTGATCGCTTCGGCCTATACGGATTTCATTCAGGGTTTTATGATTGTCGCTCTTTCGATGCTGCTTATCCCCGCCGGCTTGGCTGCGGTGGGAGGAATGACCGGCATGCGCGCAAGCCTTCCCGATGACTTTTTCACGGTCTACAGCAGCGTGAGCGGCTTGGATGCCTTTACCATCGCCATGCTGGCGGTCAACGGCGTCGTCGGCATTACCGCCCAGCCGCACATGATTTCCATGTGCGCAACCGGCAATACCGAGCGCGCCGGTAGGATTGGGCAGACCTATGGCTCTTTGGTCAAGCGGCTATGCACCATTGGCTGGGCCTTCACAGGCTTGATTGTCGCGGCACTGGTTCTACAGAGGAATGTTACCCTTCCTGATCCCGAGCACGCTTTTGGCTTTGCCTGCCGCGAGTTGCTGACTCCCGGATTGACCGGCTTGATGGTCGCAAGTGTGCTTGCCGCCAACATGTCTACTTGCTCCAATTTTATGGTGAATACCGGCGCGCTGTTTACCCAGAATTTTTATAAGAAATACCTCAATCCAAAGGCCGAAGACAAGCAATTGCTGTGGATGGGCAGGTTCTCCGGTTTTGGCCTGACTCTGTTTGGCGTCCTCTTTGCGTTGACGATCAAGAACGTGCTGCACGCTTTTCTCTTTACCGAGACCATCGCCGCTTTCATGGGCATCATCGTTTTTGGCGGCGTGCTGTGGAAGCGGGCCAATCGCTTCGGCGCTTTTGCGGCCGTTGGAGTTTCATTCGGACTGTACTATTTCCTGAATTACGTGCAGACTAGCCAGCTCTTACTGGTTTACAAGTGGAAGCCGGAGCCCTTCGGCTGGGCCATGTTAGCCGGATTCCTGGCACTGATCCTCGTTAGCCTGCTGACCAAGCCGGAGCCGCGGGAAAACATTGCACAATTCTTCAGCAACATGCGACTCTTGTCCGACAAGTTGGATCATGCCGGTGGAGCAAAGCCTCCGGCTTCTGAGCACGGGAAAGACTTGATCCTCTTGGATCTTCCCGGCTGGCTGAAGGCGGAGCGCTGGAAAGGATTTTTCCACCGTTATCGAGAGGACGTAGTGGGCTTTGCTTTGTCTTGGGGAATGGTCGGCGCTCTGGTTTTGTTGGCCTGGGGGATTATGCAAATTGGAAAGTAAGATGACGAATAAGATCCTCATCAAAAACGGTTCGGTGGTCCTGCCAGCAGAGGTGAAAAGGTGCGATGTTGTCATCGAATCCGGGATCATCTCTTATGTTGGAAGTGATCGGGCTGTCGACCGAGATGCAGTCAAGATTGACGCCAAGGACAAATATGTCTTGCCGGGCTTTGTCGATCTGCACAGCAACGGCGCCGCCGGCTTTGATTGCAGCGCCGGACTTTACAATGCTTCCAGCGGCCAATTCGACGCCGGCGAGGCAGCAATTGCCGAAGGACTGGAACGGGCGCTGAGATTCTTCGTCAGCAAGGGAACCACAAAAGTGGCGCTTTCGACCGTCGCCGCACCGATCAGCCAATTGCAGGAAGTCTTTGCCCATGTCAATGCCTATCTCTCCTCGCAACCGCAAGGGGGACTCGCAGACGTTTTGGCCGGATTGTACATCGAAGGCTCTTTCATAAAAATGCTGCAATTCCGCGGTGCTCATAATCCAGAGCATTTTCTTTTGCCATCCGTGGAGGTCATCGAACAATTGCAGAGTGCAGCTAACGGCTTGATCAAGGTTGTCAACGTCCCGCCCGAGCATGAGGCTGCCGGTTTGGAAGTCATCGAATACTTGACCAGCAACGGCATTGTGGCAGCAGCAGGGCATACAGGAGCGACCGCCGAACAGTTCGAAAAAGCTATTGACAAGGGCCTATCTTTGGCCATACACTTCCTCAACGGCCCAACCGGCAGCTCGACCAAACCGTTTCGCGGCGGCGGAGCTGTGGAGGCCATCTTGAGCTCAGAGGAAATGTTCCTTGAATTGATCACCGATGGCTACCACGTCAGCCCGGCCTATGTTTTGGACACCCTCAAGCGCAAGGGCTTTGATCGGACGGCCATTGTAACCGACAGCATGTTTCTCACTGGACTTGCGGACATGAAAGAATTCGAGGTCTCCAGCATTCAGGGTAAAGTGAGCGATAACGGTGAATACCTACAATGCGTGGAAAACGAAGGCTCTCTGTTTGGCAGCGTCCTGACGATGGACAAGGCGTTTACCAATATGCTCAATTGGCTGACAAAGCCGATGAATGGCATTTGGAATGCTGTGCATCCACCGATAAGTTTTGAAGACGCGTTGGTGGTCACCTCTCGAATGTGTAGCCTGGTTCCGGCGAAGATCCTGGGCATTCACCAAGCGGATCCAAGTCGATCAAAAGCTTTCGCTTGCGGAAGCATCGAGGTCGGTAAGAGGGCAGATTTGCTGGTTGCAGAAATTGCTGACAAGGACGGGAAGTACAAGCTGAGCATCGAGAAGGTGTGGGCAGGAGGGAGCGAATCGATTCTGAACGGATCAGCAGCTCAGCGAATCAGGCAAACGATATAGTGCTATTCATAAATGTCCTCGGTGTCTTTAAGAGCATCACCGCCAACCGAGATCAAGTTTCTGAATTCTTGAAGTGATTCCGGCTCCACAGTTACCAGTTTTATTTTCTTCTTTCCAGTGATTTCATCAATCAGATCGTCAAGCTCCTCAGGTGGTAACTGATTCAGAAGCTCGACGATGGCTTTTTGGGGCACCTTTAATGTCAACTCTTCCATCAGCAGTACCTTTCGATTGCACCTGTTTCGACAATTACCTTGCTACCAAGATAGTATATTTTCTCAAGGATGTCAACCTCAAATATTAGTTTTTCTGTTGACGTCATGGGTTCCGTAAAAGGCAGCGCAAAAGAAAGCCGGCTTGCGGTCACTATGACTAACAGTCATTATAGAGTCCTTTTGCAGTCAGTCCGCTGGAGCTTATGGGATTGCCGCCTCCGATTTGTGAGGATACGATTAACAGTCGAATGAAATAGAATCCGCGAAACAGCCTAACAGTCTAACAGTCTAAAACCCTAAAAACCTAAGCCCTCCTATACGGCATTTTTCGGCAGACCCGAACTCCAGACCCCTACTCCACCGGCAGCCTTCTATACCAGGTAAAATACATCACCACCGAGCATCCTACCGTGACGGCAGCCAGCACCGAAAACGTCCGGATGTAGTGAATCATCAGATAGACGACCGCTAAATAGGCGCTGCTGATCGCCACCATACCCAGGAGAGTATTGAAAAGGTCAAGTCCAAAATGATCCGATTTTTGATATTGGGGAAATCGTAGCAGCGTTTGCTCCTTCACTTTTCGCCAAAAGCCGCCAGGCTGGACTTTCCTGTAAAAATCAATCAGCAGGTTTTCTTCTACCGGCTCGGTCAGCAAAGTGGCGGCAACGCTGACCACCAACGAAGTTGCGGCGATGAGCGGGAAATAGACGTGAAAGGGCATATCCCGCCAGAAGAATGATTGCACGAGGGAAAGCAGCGTGCCGCCGATGGTGCCCCAGGTAAATCCCCAGCCGTTAAAGCGCCACCAGTACCAACGCAGCACATTGGGCAATAGGACGCCGGCTCCCAATGCCAACATGATCCAATTCCAAATGTCGGCGATGGAACGCGCATTCATGCCGACTATAATACCGGCTAAGATGATGATGGTGGAGCTGGCATAGCTGGCGATCATTTGCCGCCTGGGCGTGGGATGGCGGTCAAAAAACTTTTCGTAAACGTCCTTGACAAGATAAGAGGCTCCGGCATTGACAGTAGCGTTGAAGGTTCCCATAAATGCACCGAATAACGCAGCTAAGAACAGACCCCGGATGCCGATGGGAAAATACTCCCGAATGACGATCGGCATGGCTCTTTCCGGATCGCTGATCAAATGACCATAATGCACCAAAGCTACTACGGTGATGCCCATGGTCATGGCCCAGCGTACCAGCAAAAAGACGCTCCAAATCCCGCCGACTTTGCAGGCATCGGCGGGTGTGCGAGCGGAGAGAAAGCGCTGGAAATCCGTTAATTGCGCCGGCCCGCCGGCGTTTAGCAGCAAGCCTTTGGTTACCCAGACCAGCGCCATGAGACCGAACAGGTAATACGGCGTGCCCTGCAAGTAATCGATCTTCCATGCGGGCGCAAGTGAAAACCATCCGGCGGGCACTTTCCCAGCGAGAGCCGCCAGACTGCTATCATTGAACATCACGACGCATACGACAATACAGGCGACGGTGACCAGAATCATTTGCGCCACTTCGCTGACCACCACGCTGATAAAGCCGCCGGGAATCACATAGAGCGCCACCAAGACCATCAGGATGATGGCGCAAAGATTGTCGGATAGCGGGATGAATTGGGAGGCGAACTTGCCGATGCCTTCGAAAGCATAACCGAGCAGACCGATGGTGAAGATAATGGCCAAAATGGTGTAAGAGAAGCGGGCCATTTCTCCTGCACGGCCGTTGCCGAAACGAGTTTTCATCCATTCGGCCCCAGTGAATACCTGAGAGCGCTGCACCCATTTGCCGGTATAGCTCATAAAGAACGCGGCCATTAAAAATCCCCACATCCAATGCACCCACATGCCGCGCATGCCGATGAGGAAGAACAATGAGACGATCCACATGGTGCCGGTGACATCGAAGGTGGAGACGCTGCCGGACATGGAGAGGAACAGCCAATGAACCTTGCGCTCGCCCAAGAAGTAGTGCTCTTCGCTGCGCTTTGCTCGAATCTGCACCCAAAATCCGGCCCCGACCACTAATGCCAAATAGGCCACGATAACCGCATAGTCCAATCCAGCCATTTTCTCTCCTCACCAAAGTTATGCTTCCAAATATCCGCTATATAGTGCTTGACCGAAAACTAATTGAAAATGTCATTTCGAACGCAGTGAGAAATCTGGCAATGTTGATAATGCGAACCTTACAGATTTCTCCCTTCGGTCGAAATGACAAGAAGGAGGGTTTT
>Ga0172369_10007198_pt1 | contig 12984 bp, 9 predicted proteins | sample LakKiv25m_FD_114539 | JGI IMG/M metagenome (GOLD analysis project Ga0172369, IMG submission 114539) | Freshwater microbial communities from Kabuno Bay, South-Kivu, Congo - kab_022012_11.25m | ecosystem: Environmental > Aquatic > Freshwater > Lake | place: Democratic Republic of the Congo... | reverse complement strand
GAGAGGGAGGAGCACGATGCAGATGCGTTCGGGGAGGAGGTGAGCCGGATCGTGTCATCGCTGTCCGATACGCTCCGATTCCCGGTCCTGCTCTGCTACCTGGACGGTCTCTCCACGGCGGACGCGGCGCGCTACGTGGGGATCACGGAGGGGGCGCTCAGGAAGCGGCTTCACGACGGAAAAAAGAAACTCCAGGAGCGGATAGTCAACATGGCGGAGAAGGCCTTTCAGGAATACCGCCTTCCCCACGATTTTGCGAAGCGGTGCATCTGCGGATGTCGCCGATCGGAGGCGGCAAGAAAACGAAAGGACGAAAGGGGGTGAGATGATGGCCGGCAAGGTGAACTGCGGATGCGGGTGTGTCCCACCCGGGAAAACGGCGAAACGGAAGGTCAAGAGCGAAAAGGTGAAGACGCCCAGGAAGAAGAAGTAACCCCATCCTGGTTGATCGGACGAAAAAGGGAACCCGGCGCCGATCCGGGTTCCCTTTTATACTTGCGATGGTGCCGAAGGCAGGATTTGAACCCGCACGGGTTTCCCCATCACCCCCTCAAGCCGCTCTAAATATATAATAAACTTAAATATTTCTAATTATCGCATAGTTACGGTCGTGTCAAAATGACACTTTCGGTAATTTTCGGTAGATGTCCGTAGGCTTCCCAAGAAAATGGCCACAAATGAGCCACTCGAAAAGTTCGCGTCCTATCTGGGTTCCCATATGTGCCGGTCTACTAACCGCAACATTGAGCTCGAGGTCTGGTTCCGGATCGTTCATCTCACCCCGGATGGCCACAATGGCACCCCCGCTGCGTCCTACCGCGAACAAACGGTCGAAATAGCCCTCGGGCCCAAGGGGACTATCGAAAATGGCAACATCGGCACCCCGAAACGACAAGCACCGCCAGGTCAGGTGCTAAGCGCTGTTCCGCCCGGCCGTGGCGACCCCAAATCTCCACGGGAACCGAAGACCCCCCGAGTAGTCGAACTCCTCCGCAAGGCGATTGAGTGGCAGTCCCTCCTCGAGTCAGGCGCCGCTGCCAACCAGACGGACATAGCCCGCAGGAGGGAGTCACTCGGGCCAGGGTGGCACAGGTCATGGGCATGTTGCGCCTGGCACCGGAGATTCAGGGGAAAATTCTGTCCATGCCCGATGCCGTTGATCGTCCCCCCATCACAGAGCGAATTCTTCGCCCTATCGAATTAATTTCCGATTGCGGCGATCAGCTTCGGAAGTTCCATAATCTCTTGATGACCAGCTAATTCCATTTTGTAGTCGAATACTTAACTCGACAAAACAGGCAACACTGGCAATAAATCAGCCTCATTCGGCAATACCCGATCATAGCAGGTTGTAACAGTCTTATTCCGTGTTATCCTATCACTCTGTCTTTATTATATGTGGGCACACACAGCCAAATAAAGGATGTCAACGATGGATGATCGCTGGTTGTCCGTTGAAGAAATTGCCGAGTACCTCGGCGTCAGCAAAGACACGATCTACACATGGATCGATGCCAAGGGCATGCCTGCCCATCGACTTGGACGGCTGTGGAAATTCAAGCGCGAGGAAGTTGACGGGTGGGTCAAGTCGGGAAGTGCTTCTGACCGCCAGGACGACATGGACAAAGGGTGAAGGTAAAGATGCTTCGCGCCGCACAGGCTCAGAACGATCACGTCGTGGCGCGGGTGCCGGGGCTCGATCCCGGTGCCCCCTATGCCTCGCGCCTTTCTGCCCGTTCGGCCTTGTTCACCGAGCTTCATCTCTTGCTCGATAGCGAATGTACGGCACTCTCCTCGGCTGAATACCGAGCGCTCGTCGTCACGGAGAACAAACTGTCCCGCACCTCTGCAGCAGTGCGGGCCAAGCTGTGGAAGGAGCTCAAGTCCCGGTACCGGCTCGACGCCGCCGACTCCCTGTTTGCGGCGTTCTGGGCCGAGTGGCGGCGGTGCGCATCCGAGGCGGAGCGTGGTCTCACCGCCTATGTGCTCCTTGCACTCAACGATCGCCTCGTGGCTGACCTCGGCTCGGAGTTGCTCTTTCCGCTTCTTCGGCGGGCGCCGGCCGAGCTACGAGTGGCCGACGTCCATGCGTTTATCGAGCGCGCCAACGCCGCCCATCCCGAGGTTCGCGGCTGGTCGGAACAGACGCGTCGCGCGGTGGCCCAGAAGTACGGCGCCAGCATCCGTGATTTCGGTTTGGCGAAGGGGACCACCCGCAAGACCACGGTGCGCCCCGCGCTCTACGGATCGCCGGTCCGATTGATCGCACGAGTCCTACGCCTGACCGGCGTGGCACCCCTCGATCTCGTGCACGCCCCCGCGTTTCGCCTGCTCGGTCTCGACGGGATCGAAGTCATTGGCGCGCTGGGGGAGCTGAATCGCACCGGTGCGGTTCGCTTTCGCATGCAGGGTGATATCGTTGAGCTCGATGTCACGGAGGGACGTTGATGGACACGTTGTTCAAAGCGCTACACAAGCTCATCAAGGAGCCGCTCCGTCCGAACGGGGGGGTCAAGACCGACAACTCGATCCTCCTCATCTACCCCCCGGAAAAGGAGCTCGACTTCCGTGAGTACCTCCTCGACACCTTCGTCCCCGCCATCGAGGCACAGCGGATTGCCTTCCGGCTGCTCGATCTCACCGGGTTCCTGTTCGCGGGAATGAACGATAAGGATGTTGCCTCGCTCCAGGAGGACGAGTTTGACGACTACCGCTGGATGCAGCAGGGGCTCTCGAAGCGCGCTGAGGCGGTGCTACATGCCCGCCTTGAGGAAGTAGCGCGTGAGGTCCCGGGTGGAAACGTTATTGTTTACGCCACTGTCGCGCTCTTTCCCCTCGTCCGCTATGGCGATGTCCTGCGAGGGCTGCGTGACGTGGAAGCGCGGATCATCCTGGCGTTTCCCGGCGAGGAACGGGGGGGCAAGCTCCACTTCATGAACCAACCAGACGGCGGCAACTACCTCGCCGTCAAGCTGTTCTGTCGATGAGCGGCCATGCCATGCAACCAAGGAGGAGGGTTGGCTGAATGACCACCATACGGGACATCATCAAGCGCGACATCGGGGTGAGGGTTGAAGGTGTCGTCAAGGTCTTCGACCGATCGGCGCTCGCCAGCGAGGTGCGCGAGTATGTTGTCACGGACAAGATTGAAGAGGAACTGAAGCGTATTTTCGACACATTCACGCTCGTAAGCGAAACGCTGCGGCGGGGTGGAGCCAGCAGGGACGTCATGGGCATGTGGGTGTCGGGGTTCTTCGGTTCTGGCAAGTCGCACTTCGCCAAGGTCCTCGGCTACCTCCTGCAAAACGATGCCCTCGGCGATGGCGACGAGGAGCGCTGCATCGACGTATTCGGCAAGCACCTCTCCGATACGCCGCGCGGCAAGGACATCCGGCGTCGGCTCGGCGAGATCAAGCTCAACACCCAGGTCCGCACCTTCGCCTTCGAGATCAAGAGCCGCCAGTCGCTCAACAACCCGAACTCCGTCGGCGAGATCCTGCTGTCCGAGTTCTACCGGAACATTGGACTGGCCGAGAACTTCGTGATCGCCCGCATCGAGCGCCGCCTGCAACAGCGCAAGCTGCTCGACAAGTTGTCCGAGGTCTACGAGGCCACTTTCATCATCCCGTGGCGCAGCGCAGAGGGCCGCGACGACCTCATGACCGTCCGCCGCCGCTTGGCCGAAATTCTGCCGAAGGTGGACCCGACTGAGTACCCCGACGAGCGCACGGCGAGGAACGCGCTCACCGACATGTTCCGGCACGAGAAGATTACTGCCGAGGGCATCGCTGACGAGCTGGTCGCCTGGGTCGATGTACAGAAGCCGGTTGGCGGCCGCGCGCAGCATCTGGTCTTCGTTATCGATGAGATTGGAACATTCATCGGCGACTCAAACGAACGCATCGGCGAGTTGAACAGCCTCGCCGAGATGATCGGCAACAAGGGCAAGGGCAAGGTCAGGCTCATAGTCACCAGCCAGCAAGATCTGGAGAAGGTCGTCGACCGCACCAACTTCCAACCTGCGCTCGTTGGTCGGCTCAACGCGCGTTTCGAGCTGAAGCCGCACCTCATCTCCGACGAGATCAACAAGGTCGTCTCCGAGCGCATCTTGAAGAAGCATCCATCCGAGGAAGCGGCGCTGCGCACGCTCTACAGCAAGCACGAGGGACACGTTGCCCAGCTCGCGGACCTCAAGGCGAGCCGCCACCTCGACAACGTATCCGAGCGGACCTTCGTCGACGCGTACCCATTCCTTCCGCATCAGATCCGTCTCGCCCAGGACATCTTCGAGGCGCTCTCGGGTTTCCGCATCTCGGGCGGTGTCCGTTCGATGATCGCCGTGGTCATGGAGGCACTCCAGGACCTTGCTGACGAGGAGCTCGGCGTCATCGTGAGCTTCGATCAGGTCTTCGACGCCGTCGAGAACGACCTTCTCTCCCAGGAGTACCTCGGCGCCTCGGGTGTTCGCGCGATCTACGAGTCCGACGAGCGTGTCCCCGGGACGCCCATCGATGCATCGCGCGTCCTCAAGGTCTTGTGGCTCCTCCAGCGGATTACCTGGGTGCCGCGCGTGCCCGAGACGCTGGCCAAGCTGCTGGTCCGCAACCTCTCGACCGAGATCGCCTCCCTGCGCGACAAGGTTGAGGAAACGCTCAAGTCCCTCCAGGAAGCCGGCTACGTCGCCCGCGACGAGGCCACCGGCGAGTGGAAGTTCCTGAACGAGCGCGAGCGCACCATTGAGCAGGCGATCCAGGAGATGGTCCGCCCTGGCGGACCCAAGAGCATCAGTATCGCTGCGGTTCGCCGCACGGCACAGCAGATGTGCAAAGACGACGTGGTCACAAAGAAAAAGCTGGCGAGCTTCGCTGTGACCCATGGCAGCACTAAGGTACCGTTCTCGTTCGGTGTGCGCCTTGACGGTGAGGCCGTCGAGACTGGGCCCGAACTCGAGGTTCACTTCACGAGCTCCCTCGCTTCGGGGCGGAAGCAGGAATTGGAGGAATCTCGCCGGAAGAATCAGGCCGGTGGCGCCAAGAGCAAGACCGCCTGGTGGGTGGCCGACGCGCCGGACAACCTCGAGGGGCGCTTCAAGCGGTACGAGGCGCTCGTGAAGGTAACGAGCGACAAGCGCTTCACCGAGGACAGCTCGGCGGACACCCAGGATGCGCTCTCCGAGAAGCGCAAGGAACGCGACGAGCTGAAGACCGCCTTGGTCAAGGACCTCGAACGGGCCCTCCTGCGCGGCACGCTGCTCTACGGGGGCCAGGAGGTCAATCTCGACGGGCCAACTGACCTCCGGGACCCTGTCCGCACCGCGCTCCAGGTTCTCATCCCGAACATCTACCCGCGGTTCAACGTGGCCGACCGGGCCTTCGACTTCGCCAAGCAGCTCAAGGCGCTGCTCAACCCCTCAACCACGAACCTTCACAAGGTTGCGCCCGAGCTGGACCTCTTTGACACTCAGGGAAGTTTGCAGCGCGAATCGGCTCTCGTGACTCAGGTGCTCGAAGTGCTTTCTGACTTCGACGACGAGGGCGTGGTACCCGAAGGCGGCCGTCTCCTCGAGGCCAAGGACGAGAAGGGCTTCAAGGGCTTCCTACGGCCGCCCTTCGGCTGGCCTGACGAGCTAGTGCGGCTCGTGCTTGCCGCGTGCTTCCGGGCCGGTGCCATCTATATCGAAAAACAGACTCCATCGGGGCCGTCCCCCCTCTACGACTACAAGGGTACCGACGAGCTCTTCTCCAAGATCACCACGTTCAGGAAATCCACCTTCCGGGTGGCCGAAACCAGCCTAACGGTCGACCAGATCAAGCGGGCCAGCAAGGCGCTCATCGCCATGGGCGTGAGTGGTACACCCGAATCTGGCAACGCCATAACCTCTGCGGTGCGAGACTTGGGCCTCGCCCTCAAGGTGAGGCTAGCGGATGCCAAGAGCCTGCATCTGCAAGGGCTCCCTGTTCCCGACGGTGTGCTGAACGCAGAAGGTGCCCTGATCGAGCCGACGACCGCCAAGGATCCGACCACAGCGGTGACCTCGTTCCTGGCCAAGGAGAACGAGTGGAAGGCGCTCCACAAGGGTCTTGAGGCGCTGCGCACCTTCCTGGAGGCGAATCGACACAAAGACTACGAGGTTTCGCGGAAACTGATCGCGCTGGCCGAGAATCATCCCGTTCCAGACGGGCACGCCAAAGACGCAGCGTTCGCACAGGCCAAGAAGGACATGGATGCCATCGCCAGCGACAAGGCTGTCATCGCTCGGTGGAGCGACTACCGCTCGGCTTTCGACACGGCCTTCACCGCCTACCGTGACGCCCACATCCAGGCCTACGACAAGGTCCGCAAGGCTGCCGAGGAACAAGAGGCAGAGATCAAGGCGGGTACTTCCTATCAGGGCGCGCCGCCCGCGGAGCGGGACTTAGTCGTAAACAAGGTGTTCGGTGCAGGTAAGGTTTGCCACTACGCCCCGGTCACGCTCTCTACGGTGGAGGCGCTGCTTACTGCCGCCAGCAAGCGGAATCTCTCATCGCTCGATCAGGCTCTCGTCGCGCTGCCTGCGTACCGGGCGCAAGTAGAGGCCGAGCTGCGGGCCCTGGTGCTGCCGCTGCCCGCACCAGGAGAGCGAGTCTTCGAATGGCGCCCGATTGCCGCCCTGGCCGGTAAGCGCTTCAAGACCGAGGACGAGGTGGATCAGGCGCTCGACAAGGTGGCGCGTGACCTCAAGGCCCAGATTCGAGAGGGCTTCACGATCGTGGTGAAGTGACCTTGGCGAACGAACAGACGCCCCCACAAGGTACGGTGAGCCGACAGGCGCTCTCCGATCAGCACAAGGAGGCCGTGCGCTCCTGGGTGCCCAAGGTTCGTCGGGTGCTCGAGGAGGAGTTCGCGGCCCAGCTCGAGCGCCTCGGCCTCAAGCCGAGCGGCAAGCATACGCCCCCCGACGAGATGCGCTTGCCCGATGGGGCTGTGACCGTCCGCCGTCGGGTCGAGGCACTCATCGATCGTGACTGCATCGCCGAGGGTTCGGCCGAGCGCGGCTACGAGAACGTGAAGCGCGAGCTCGCCTACACGCTTCTCAATCGTCTCGTTGGCATCAAGGCCATGGAGGCGCGGCAGCTCCTCTACCTTCCACCGCCAGCGGAGCCGAACGGAACCCCTGAGCAGACCGAGGTGGTTACTCCGGTCCCGGGGCAGGCACGCTCACGCTACCTACGCGACTACAGAGTCGCGGGAGGCAGCAAGTACAAGTACGATGATGACGCCGAGGAAAAGCTACTCCGCGACGGGCTGACCGCCGCCTTCCGGCACATCACGCAGGAGATCCGAATCCTCTTTGATCCCGACCACGAGTACGCCTGCGTCTGGCCGACGCATGCGACCTTGACGAGCGTCCTCGAGATGATTAACGAGGAGCTGCCCGAGGACGCCTACCGCGCCCGGGACTTCCTCGGCTGGGTCTACCAGTTCTTCAACCGCGAGGAGAAGAAACGCGTCCGCGACGAGAACAAGGGCACACCGCGGTCATCCTACGAGCTGGCGGTCATAAACCAGTTCTATACGCCATCGTGGGTCGTGAAGGCTCTCGTTGACAACACGCTCGGCCGGCTTTGGCTCCAAATGCATCCGGACTCGGCGCTCTTCCCCCCAGCGCGGCCACCTTTGCCCGACGGGCGAGTGTCGGACGCGCCAATCGTCGACTATCTGGTCCCGCGTACCAGCGAGCGTATCCGTTACAAGAGACTGACCGAGGACGGCCAGGTCGAGACGTTCAAGCGGGTCCGGGACATCACACTGCTCGATCCCGCCTGCGGGACGATGCACTTCGGGCAGTATGCCTTCGGACTGTTCCATCGCATGTACCTCGATGAGATCGAGCATGCCGGCCAGCCGGGGTGGCCCGCGGACCCATCCATAAGTGAGCCTCGCGATATTCCGGCCGCCATCCTCGTGTACAACCTCTTCGGTGTGGATATCGACCCGCGGGCGATCCAGATCGCCTCGCTGTCGTTGCTCCTTACCGCCAAGGAGGCCGCCCTCAAGCACGGTTTTTCACCGCTCGATGTGAAGATCCACCGTAGCAACCTGGTGGTCGCAAACACCGTGGACCTGGGCGCAGAGCGTCTGCAGGCCCTCGTCGATCACATCGGTACCAGACTCGGTGCGGCCGAGCTGCGCCAACGGCTCTTCAAGACTATCTGGGAAAACCTCCAGTACGTCGGCGAGCTTGGCAGCCTCGTGCAGGTCCGCGAAAGCGTCGAGCGGGTGCTCGACGATTGGGTCGACGCCAAGGCCCGAGAGAAAGGCCTTACCAAGATCATCGCCCCCAAGGAGAAGAAGCAGCTCGAGCTTGGTGCAATCCTGACCGAGGCCGACAAGAAACATGCCCGCCAGCTCCAGCTTGAACGACGAGTCCTTGAAGATGAGGCCCAGCAGCTTCAGCAGGAGCTACTCGTCGCCATCGAGGAAGCGGCCGCCCAAGCTGGAGGCGATCCGACCGAGCGGCTTTTCGCTCAGGACACGGCACGCGGACTCAAGCTCCTCCAGATCTTGTCGCGCCAGTACGACGTGGTGGTGATGAACCCACCATACGGCGCGTTCATCCCCAAGGTGAAGGACATCGTGAAGAAGGCCTACCCACTCACGGCCAACGATATTTACGCCGCATTCATCGATCGGGCGACCCAACTCACGGAGCCCGATGGATATATCGGGGCGCTCGTTTCCGCGACATTCGTGAACCTGACCACGTTCGAGAAGCTGCGCACCGAGATTTTGCTCAAGCGAAACCCCCTGATCGTGATGCTGGACCTCGGCTTCGGCATCCTCGACGATGCCACGGTGGAGGCTTCGGCGATCGTGCTCCGAGGTGGTGTTCGATGAGCCGCGTGCACTGGAGGTGGGAGGAGAAGGACTACGGATTCCGCTTCTGGGTCGGCATCGGGCGAAAGAAGGCCGAGTACTATCAAGCAGCAAACTCGGGCGAGTTCTATGTTGTGCCTGCCCGCCAGCGGAAGCTCGCCAAGGTCCGTCTCGAAGAGCTGGCCGCTCTGGCGGTCGTCCCAACCACGCTGCAGGTTGTACCGACGCCGTGGCAAAACTACGACCGCGCTTGGGATTGGATCACGACCGCGGACGGTATTTCCCTCAACTTCGCCGGCTGCATCGACCGCGAGGAGATTCATCGCCGCGAAGACGAAGGCGTGGCGCGGTCCATGGAGTTTATCGCCGGCCTCCTTGACCGGCCGGAGCCGATGCCCCTGAACGTGAACCTCATCCTGCAGATCCACCGGGAGCTCATGGGTGAAATCTATCCCTTCGCCGGCGAGTGGCGCACGGTCGATCTGCACAAGGGCGACGGGCCGACCAGGTGGCCCTTGCCTCCGTGCGGCATCCAGCCGCTCATGGAGGTGCTGGAGCGAGACGTGCTCGCGCGCTCACCGTTCCTCTCCGAAAACGACGAGGAGCTGTTCAAGTACATTGCCGAAGTCATGTGCGAATTCCTCGCCTTGCATCCGTTCCGGGAGGGAAACGGGAGGACCGCCTTCATCGTGGGCAACCTAATGCTCATGCAGAACGACCTGGTGCCGCTGGATGTCTACGACCGACGAAAGGATGAGGCAAGCTACTTCGCGGCCTGCGATGCGGGGCGTATCCACAAGAATTACGCGCCGCTCGCGAAACTCATAGCCGAGTGGGAAGTCGCCGCGATGACGCGCTGGGAGGAGAGCCATGGGAAGTAAGCGCGTTAGCGTCAAGGCTATCCTTGCGGATGTGGATCTCCGCCGGAAGCTCATGGTGTCGACCATCCAGGCGACCCAGTCACGCGAGGGCATAGACACAACACCCGAGCAGGCGGCCCGAGCATACTACGTGGTGAGCGAAGGCGAGCGAGCAACGTTCCTCAACCTACGGCCGTTTGCTAAAGGCGCGGTAGACCAACGCCAAGAGGAGTTCGCAAAGGCGGTTACCAACCCGGGCTTAGGTTACGAGGCCGGTATCCGCTTCGATGTCGCTCGCCGGGACTTCACAACGCTGGAAGGTGCGCCGCTGGTCTATGCGCAAGTTGGCGTGCTCGGACCACTTGTGCGGGAGAACACGCGCCTTGACCCGATGTGGGCGAGTGTTCGAGGCGGAATGAACTCTACCGAGTCCGATCGCTTCGTTCGCTATCGGTGGGAACCATCTCCCACAAGCAAGCGTCGATGGGTTCGTTATTCCAAAGGTGGTGACTTTGCCCGCTTCTATTCAGATTTGGACCTTGTCTTTGACTGGACTGAAGATGGGCGCGAATTCCGTGCAATCGTAAAGACGAAGTATGGCAGCGAAAGCAGATTCGTGAAGTCACCAGAGTTTTACTTCAGACGGGGCCTGACTTGGACTGAGAAGAGCTCTCTCGGATTTAGCGCCAGGATCCTTGAGGAAGGCGCCATCTTCAACGTTGCAGGCCCTGCCGCTTTTCCACGAGTTCCGACCGACGAGTGGTACCTTTTGGGCATCCTCAATTCTTCTCTAATTGCCTTCAGTACATGGGCACTTAGCGGTCGCAATTACGGAGCGAGCTATGTGGCGGCTGTGCCGGTTGCAAAGCCTTCTGCAGTAGCACGCGCTCGCGTGGAAGCGATTGCACAGAGCATCTTTGAGCAGAAAGCGAAATGGGATACTGGTAGTGAAACCAGCTCACGGTTCACCGTGCCGTGGGTTCTCCAGAAACTTCTTCTTGATGGGGCGGCCAGCATCCCGGAGCAAATTGCAGCCGTGCTTGCGTTTGAGAAGAGCGAGGAATGTCAGCTCCGCGACAACTACAGCCTGCTCAACGCCGAAGTATTCCACATCTACGGCATTCCTAAATCAACGCAGGCTCAAGTTCTTGAAGTGTTGGGAACGCGCCCGCTTGAGATCCTCTGGTCTCAAATGGAGGGCAAGTCAGTCGAGCAGAAGCACATAGAGCACGTCTGGCGCTTGCTCTCTTATGTGGTCAAGAGCGTCATCGAAACAGACGATGACGGCATCGTTTCATTCGGGGCGGTGAACGGTGAGGCTCCGTTGGCTGATCGCGTAAGACATAAACTTGCATTGCTCTTCCCCACCCGAGACACCAACCACGTCGAGGTGGAGATAGTCAACGAGTTGAAGAAGACGGTGAAGGGCTATCGTAAGTGTGCGAGCCTCGAAGAGTGGCTCGACAACGTTTTTTTCGATTACCACTGCGAGCTCTACAAGAGCCGGCCCATCTTCTGGCACATCGCCTCGGCGCAGGGTACCTCGCGCTTCGCCTTCGGGGCCCTAGTTCACTACCACCGTTTCGACAAAAACCGCATGGCCAAGCTCCGCGCGAACTACCTGCGCGACGCCATCGAAGAGTTTCGGCGCGAGGCTGGCCTTGCCGACAAGGCTGGCCGTAGCGACGATCGGCTGGAGTTGCAGGCCAAAGTCGAGGAGTCGCAGGCGCTTGACAAGAAACTCCAGTTCATCCAGGAAGGTCACCATGAGGGGGCCGGGGGCGGCGAGCGGGACTACCGCATTCTCCCACCTTGGAAGGAGCGAGGTGAGCGGCCCAAGGGCTGGGACCCAGACATCGATGACGGGGTGAAGGTGAACATAGAGCCCTTCGAGAAGGCCGGCGTCTTGCGCGTGGGAAAGGTGACCTAATGATCCTCGAGTCTCTCGTTAGCCAGCTCGAGCAGCGCTTCCAGCACGAGAAGCGAGCGCAGGTCTGCCTCTGGTTCGACGAGAAGATCGAGTTCGCTCGACTCCTGCCGATGTTGCAGACCCACCTCGACCAGATGAAACGGCCACCGTTTGAGTTGCTCAAGTACGATGCGGCGGTAACCCGCGGCCAGATCTGGCTCAAACACCGCATCCAGCAAGTTCTCTCGCAAGCGGCGAACGCTGAGGAGCGCCGCCGCCTCCGCTTCGTGCTCTACGTTCCTCTCAGCGAGGACCGCCTGGACGTGGCTGCCGATAGCACCGGCGATGACGGCGTGCGCCTCGATCTCCTCGAGGAGTACCGCACCTGTGGCGTGCTCTGGCGCATCGGTGGCAAGCGACCGACGCTGTTCAGCTACCTTCGGGCTGCCGGTGTGGCGCTGCCCGACAACCCGACCGACCAGCGCCGCCTCTGGGAGGGCGGCCGTGACTCGATCCTCTCCAAGTACGTCGCCAAATTCGCCGACCGGCCTGCTGTTTTCTGGGTCACGCAGCTCACGCCCGAGCTGGCGCAGTCCCGGCTGGTCGGCGACGTCGACCAGACCATCCTCGAGCTCGCCCTCGATCCCGAGGGCACATGGAAGATGCTTCAGCAAGGGGGGCTCGATCGGGAGTTCCTGGAGATGGTGCGGGAACGCTACGGCTTCGATGCCCCGGTTCATGCCCCCGGGGAATGGATCGAGGACCTGGTGGCCGCTCTCGCGCTCACAGAAACCTTTCTCGGCTACGGCGAGCCGGCCGACTTTCCGTTCGCAGATCGGCTGCCGCTCCTCCCCGCGCGGCCTCACCACCGGCAGCTCCTGCAGCGCTGGCTGAGGGACGCCGAGTATCGCGTCGCGTGGGATCGCTGGGTGGAGGCGGTGGAGGCCAAAATCGACCTCACCGCCTGGGCCAAGGGACGTACCGGCCTCTCTTTCGGTTTCCCACATCTCTCCCGTCTTAGGTTGCAGCAAACCTACGAGGCCTTCGAAGCTGCTGCCGCTAAAGAATCGACCACTGCGGCGTTCTTCGAACAGCACGCCGAGATGGTCGCCAAGGAAGCCGAGCTCGCCAAGGCAAGCACCCAAGGCGAAATGAAATGGGCGCTCCTGCGCGACCTGCACGTATTCATCGACGGCTGCGGCAACGGTGTTTCGAAGGTAGAGGAAGCGAACGACCTGGGTGACCTCGTTCGTGTTTACGTGGATCACGCCGGCCTCATCGAGTGGCGGCACATTGTTCTTCGTCAAGGCGCTGAGAAGGAAGGGCTGGCGGCTGTTGCCCGGGTGGCCGTTCGAGCCT
>Ga0172369_10007194_pt1 | contig 12991 bp, 12 predicted proteins | sample LakKiv25m_FD_114539 | JGI IMG/M metagenome (GOLD analysis project Ga0172369, IMG submission 114539) | Freshwater microbial communities from Kabuno Bay, South-Kivu, Congo - kab_022012_11.25m | ecosystem: Environmental > Aquatic > Freshwater > Lake | place: Democratic Republic of the Congo... | reverse complement strand
GCGCCCGGAGGCTCGCCCCAGGCGAAGAACGCGACGACCCCGGCGAGCAGCGGCTCCGCGAGCGTCGCCGCCGCGATGCGCCCGGCATCGACGTAGCGCAGCGCGTGGTTGAGCCCAGTGTGCCCGATCATCGTCGGCACCAGCGCCAGGAGCACGAAGCACAGCCACGTGCGCGGCGTGTGCGCGAAGGCCGGCTTTCCAAGCCATCCCGACACCGCGAACGACGCGGCCGCCGCCACCGCGTAGGTCGCGGCGACGTACTCGGGCGTCGCGACCGCCTGCCGCACGCGCTTGCCCGCGAGGAAGTAGACCGTGAAGAGCAGCGAACACAGCAGGGCCAGCGCGTCGCCCGCGGCGCGTTCGGTGCCGAGGTGAAGATCGCCCCACCCCGCCACGGCGACGCCCGCGAGGCCGAGCACGATCGACGCGACCAGACCGGGCCCCGCGCGCTCCCCATAGAACCACCGTGCCCCGAGCGCCGTCATGACGGGATTCACGGCGAAGAAAAGCGCGGCGTTCGCGACCGAGGTGATCTGGACGGCGGCGATCCACGTACACAGATGCGCCGACAGGGCGACCCCGGCCAGGAGGAGCAGCCCGCGATCGCGCGCCGACAGCGACGCGAGACGAAACAGGCCGCGACCCGCCATCGGGGCGAGCAGCAGCGACGCGATGGCGAGACGCCACGCCGCCATCGTCGCGGGGTGCGCGTCGCCCAGACGCACGATGTTCCCCGACTGGCTCGTCGCGAATACGGCCACTGGAAGAATGAAGGATGAAGAATGAAGGCTGAAGGAAGAGTCGGGCCGCCGCATGGGGGACTATTGGAACGACAGCGCGCGCTCGAAATCGCTGCGATTCGTGCTCGCTCCGCGCGCGGTCTCCAGCGTGATCACGCCGGAGCGGTAAAGCGCGGTGAGGTGCTGGTCGAACGACTGCGTGCCGTAGACGTCGGTGTTGCGCGGCAGGTAGTCGGTGATGTCCGACGTGCGCCCCTCGCGGATGAATTCGCGCACCGACTCGGTCGCGACCAGCACCTCCACCGCCGGCACGCGCCCGCGCCCGTCGGCCCGCGGCACCAGACGCTGCGAGACGATCGCCTTGAGGTTCTCGCCGAGCCTCGCGCGCACGGCGTCGTGCGCGTCGTGCGGGAACACTTCCACCAGCCGCGTGATGGTGCGCGCGGCATCGCCGGTGTGCAGCGTCGAGAGCACCAGGTGGCCCGTCTCGGCCGCTTTGAGCGCGATCTCGATCGTCTCCAGATCGCGCATCTCGCCCACGAGGATGGTGTCCGGGTCCTGCCGCAGCGCACTGCGAAGCGCGATCGCGAAGTCCGGCGTGTCCGGGCCGATTTCACGCTGCGTCACGCGGGCGAGCCTGTCGACGTGCACGAACTCGATGGGGTCCTCGATCGTGAGGATGTGTTCGCGGGTGGTGGAGTTCATGTGGTCCACCATGGCCGCGAGCGTCGAGGTCTTGCCGGAGCCGGTGACGCCGGTCACGAGCACGAGGCCGCGCTGCTCGCCGCAGATGCGGCGCACGATCTGGGGCAGCCCGAGCTGTTCCAGCGTGGGCACGCGCGGCGGCACGGCGCGCAGCACCAGCGCGAGGTGGTTCTTGGCGCGGAAGAGGCTCACGCGGAAGCGCCCGACGTCGTCGAGCTGGTAGGAGGTGTCCAGGTCCTTGAGCTGCGACAGATCGCCCTGCCAGCGCGCCTCCGCGAGCACCAGACGTGCCACGGCCAGCGTGTCCTCGGGCGCCAGTGCGGGGGCCTTCACGGGAATGAGCTGCCCGTTGACGCGCAGCGCCGGCGACGTGCCGGGTTTCAGGTGGATGTCGCTGGCGCCGTTCTTGACGGCGGCGCTCAGGAGGTGGTCGAAGACGCGGCGTTCCACGTCAGTTCTCCGTCGCCGGCCGGTCGGCGTGCAGCTCGACGTACGCCACGTCGAGCCGGCGCAGGCGCTCCGTGAGAGCCCGGCAGAACGCGCGGTATACCTTCAACGCAAGCCGATCGTCGCTCTGCAGCAGGCGCTCGAATTCGTCGCGGGGCAGCACCAGGAATTCCGCGTCGTCGCTGGAAATCTCGACGTCGGCGCTCGCCAGCAGCTCGTCCACGAGGCTCATTTCACCGAAAAACTCGCCGGGACCGAGGTGCCCCAGCTCGTCGCGCTCGCCGCGCGAGTCGCGCCGCAGCACCGTCGCGGTGCCCGAGCGCAGGATGTAGAGCGCCTCGCCCAGCGAGTCCTGCTCGACGACGAGCGTGCCGCGCGTCGCGCGCCGCAGGTACACGATCCGGCCCAGACGGTGCGTCTCGTCGAATCCCAGCCGGCCGAAGAGCGAGGTCCTCTGGATGAGGTCGATGCCGTCGGGCTCGTCCAGTGCGTCCAGGCTCCTCGTGTCGGCCATCGGCGGCTCCGGTGCGCGCGGCGCGGGGGGGGCGCGCGTCGGCTCCGCCATCCTAGCGCCGGCAGGCTTCCGGCGCGGAGCAGGCGGCGCATGCACTACCGCTGCGGCAGGCGCCGGTCGGGAATCGGGGCGGCCTACCCCGAATCGGAAGATCGGACGCACTGCAGCACGTTCCGGTGCCTTCGGCCGACTCCCGATGCGGCGGTCGAAGCTCCCTACCCCGGCGGTCGACGCAGGTGGCCGGTCCCCCGGCATTCCCGATCGCAGGCGCGGCGATTTCTGCAGCGCCGTCGTCGGGCAGCCACGATCTCGAAGGACTTCGACAGCAGCACCGCGTCGGAGGGCTGCGGCCCTTCGTCGGTCGCAGGCGTGACGCGGATCTCGATGCTGCCGGTGGCCGGCTGGTGCGGCGGGCGCAGCAGCGGTCGCGCCGTGCCGTCGATCGCCGTCGTCAGGGGCGAGGCGACACCGTCCGTGGCCCCGTCGGGTGGCAGCAAAGTGCCGATGGCGCCTTGGAGGACGGCCTCCACGATCTGGCCCTCTCGAGCACTCCAGGTCTGCGCGTCGAAGACTTTGACCACCAGCGTGATCGGGTCGCCGTCGACGGGCGCGCTTGGAGAGTCCAGCCGAACGCCGCGCGAGTCGAACAGGTCCACAAGCACGGCGACGGAAGCCTTGCCTGCTTGGATCATGCACTTCGCGGCCCGACAAGTGCCCGTGCCGTTGTTGCACTTCGCGCCATTGCATCTCGAGATCCCGCAGTCGGCGTTGTCGCTGCTGCACGGGTCGATTGCGTCGCCGCTTTGCAGCGCGAAGGTCGTGGTGCGGGACAACGGCTGGCCGGCGACCGCGATCTGCGCGAGCGTCGCGGTCAGTCTCGCCGTCGAGCCCGCGGCGCAGCCGGAGCACATCGTGAACGCGGCGGTCCCCTTGCCATGCACGTCCAAGTCGATCGAGCCGGGGTCCACGCGGCCGCTGCCGCTCGGTTCGACTTCCAGCGTCACGGTGCCAGTGATCGGCGTGGACGTTCCGTCGCCGCACACGTTGATGGCTTTCACGTTGACGACGGTCTGGGCGCCCGCCGGGAGCAGGTGAACCGCGGCACTGAGCATCAGCAGGGGCGTCGCCTGAGGCTCCGCCCTGCACCCGGCAGCGACGAGCAGGGCGTGGGTCAGGCCAAGCCTGGCTCGGGTCATGGCGGGCCTCCGGCGCGAGGCAGGCGCGGCAGGTGCACGACCCGGCACAGAGGTCGATGCCGTCGGCTCGTCCAGCGTGTCCAGGCTCCTCGTGTCGGCCATCTGCGGCTCCGGGTCGCGCGGCGCGGGGGATGCGCCGGCGGCGACATGGTAGCGCAGGCGGAGGAAGGCGCACCGGCCCCCTCCCAGACCGCGGCTCTCCCCCCCGGCCCCCCTCTCGTTTCGCTGCGAATCCCGACAAGAACAAGAACGTCGGGATTCTTCGCGAAACGCGAGGGGGGAGGTCGCTGTGCCGACAACGATCTCATCAGCAGTGCGGATCACCCCCCTCGCGTTTCGGACGCTCTTGTTCTTGTCCGAAACGAGGGGGCCGGGGGCATGGGCGTTGACCGAGGAACCGCCGGCGCCGGCGCAGGAACAATAGTCGGGCACGTCAGTGCCCGGCTAGCGCGTGGCCGGCGACCCGGGCACTTGCGTGCCCGGCTACGGGTCGACGGCGCTGGTCGCTGGCGGACGACTCGGTTGACGCCTATGGGGGCCGGGGGGGGAGAGCCGGCGGCGAGCGAGAAGGGGGCCGGTTTTTCTCGCTCACGCCTGCATCAGATCGCTCCAGAGCGCATCCACGACCGGCGGCATCAGCACCGCCGTCGCGACGTACGCGGGGTGCGTACACGCGATGCGGACGTTGCCCGCCATCCCGACGCGCCGGAACGCGTCGCGCGCCGCGGGCGGCAGCCGCCATTTCAGGTAGTGCACCGCGGAGATGCGCTCGGCGTCGACCTGCCGCGCGTCGAATGCCGCACGCAGCGGGCCGACGCCGCCCACGTGCAGCTCCAGGCAGCCCTGTTCCAGCCCTCGCAGCGCCGCGAGCTTCGCCGCCCGCTCCTGCGGCGACGGGTACTCCAGCAGCAGCGTCGCGGAAAGCTCCCCGGGACCGGGCACCAACTCGTTGTACGTCTGCACTTCACGCCGCACTTCGTCGGGCTGCACGATGCGCTCGACGCGCAGCATCTCCTGGATCTGGTAGCGCACCGTGTCCCGGTTCTCGAACAGGAGCGTCATTTCGGGTCCGAGCGGCACGCGGCGCGCCTCCTTGACCGCGAGCATCTGCGCCCGGATCCGATCGCGGCCCCGCTCGTATTCCTCTATCGGCATGATTTCTTCGGGCTGCACGGGCCGCATGGTTTCCTCGTCAGGTCGCGGACGCCACCGGCGCGTCGAAGCCTCCCTCGCCCGGAGCGAGGTATGCGCGCGCCAGAATCTGCACCGGGTGCACGGGCCGCTCACCGCCCAGCGCCTGGCCGAGCTGCAGCGCCGCGAGCGGACAGTCCGTCGCCACCACGTTCGCACCCGCCGCGCGGATGCCCTCGAAGGCGCGCGCCCCCGCCTGCAGCGACAGCGCGCGGAATTCCTTCTTCATGCCCCAGGTGCCGTCGTGACCGCAGCACTCCTCGACCGCCTCGACCTCCGTGCCGGGAATCGTCCGCATCACGTCGCGCGAGCGGTAGCCGATGCCCTGGGCGCGCAAATGGCAGGGTACGTGCCATGCCACGGTCTGCGGCGTGCTGCGGAAGGATCGGTCGAGGCGCCCCGAGCGCTTGAGCGTGAAAAGGAATTCGCACACGTCGCGCACGGCGGCGGCGACCTCGCGGGCTTCCGGCGTGCCCACGAGCCACGGATAGTCGCGGCGCATGAGCAGCGTGCAGGACGGGTCGGGAGCGACGATCTCGAATCCCTCGTGTACGAGCGGCAGCAGGCGCGCGACGTTGTCCGCCGCGAGCCGCCGCGCCGACTCGACGTCGCCTCCGTCCATCGCCGGCATGCCGCAGCATCCGTGCGGCGCCAGGCGGACGGTGGCACGGTTGCGCGCGAGCACGTCGACGACGGCGCGGCCCAGGGCGGGGTTGTTGTAGTTCGTGAAGCACGTCGCGAAAAGGGCGACGCGACCGTTGCCGCCGTCCAGCGCGAGCCCGGCGCGATTCGCCTCGAACCAGCGCTGGAACGTCTCGGCGTGGAACTCGGGCAGCGGCGCGTCGCGGTGTACGCCGAGCACCGCCTCCATGGCGAGGCGCGCGGGCCGCAGCCGATTGCCGAGGTTCACCAGCGGCGCGAACGGGCGCGCGAATCGGCCTGCTGCGTCGGGATTTCCGAGCACGCGCTCGCGCAGGCGCAGACCGTCGCGGCGGGCGTCGAGGGCCTTGCGACGCATCATGAGACGCGCGAAGTCGAGCTGGAACGGATGGCCGTCCTGCGGCGTGTACGGACACTTCAGCGTGCAGATGCGGCACTGGTAGCAGGTGTCGACGACGCGCGAGGTTTCGTGCGCGGAAAGCGCGCGCACGTCGCCGCCGTGCGCGTCGACCGCGCCGAAAAGGGCTGGAAACGAAGGGCAGAGGTTGAAGCAGAGGCGGCAGCCGTGGCAGATGTCGAACGCGCGCAGGAGCTCGCGGTCGAGGCCGGCGCGGTCCCAGAACTTCGGCTCGTTCGGGTCGTACGAGAGGCCGTCGGTGGGCGTCGCGTCGATGCGGGGAGCGGACGCGGGCGATTCGTTTCGAGGCTGGATCGAGGGGATCTCGGACACCGGTACCTCCTCGTGCGCGCCCGAATGGCCCCCTCTCGCTGCGCTCGGGGCTCCGTCCCGTCGCTCCGCTCGGGGTTCCGAGTCCTCGACGGCCGCATCGGAACCCCGAGCGCAGCGAGAGGACGGAACCCCGAGCGCAGCAAGGGGCCTGAACCCGGAGCGCAGCGACGGGCGCGCTCGCCGCTTGCGGACCCGCGAAACGCGCGGGGCCTCCGGCCGCGGCGCCGGAGGCCTCGCGCCGCCCCGACTCGAGCTGCGTCGGGGGTCAGGAGATCGTGGCCAGGCCCTGCGTGAAGCGCCCGGCGTGCGACTTCTCGGCCTTGGCGAGCGTCTCGAACCAGTCGGCGATCTCGGGGAAGCCCTCGTCGCGGGCCACGCGCGCCATGCCCGGGTACATGTCGGTGTACTCGTGGGTCTCGCCGTGGACGGCGGCCTTGAGGTTGTCGCCGGTGCTGCCGATCTTCAGGCCCGTGGCGGGGTCGCCCACGCGGCGCAGGAACTCCAGGTGTCCGTGGGCGTGGCCCGTCTCGCCCTCGGCGGTGTCGCGGAACAGTCCCGCGATATCGGGGTAGCCCTCCACGTCGGCCTGCTTGGCGAAGTACAGATACCGCCGGTTCGCCTGGGATTCGCCTGCGAACGCGTCCTTGAGGTTCTGGTGCGTGCGGGTGCCCTTCAGCTCCTTCATCGCTCACTCCTGCGAGGCGCGTGCCTCCCGAGGGGGACCGCGCACGGAGGCCGGCCCCCCGCGCGCGCCGGGAAGCCCGCCGGGGAGTCCGGACGGTGCTTCGCGGCCAGGGCGTGATATGCACGCCTCCGGCGGGCGTCAAGGTGCGCGGCCGCGCGGCGTCGGGCACAGGACGGACCGGCGGGAAGACCGTCGGAGAGCGGACGGCCGCGTGCGAGGTGGGCGCGATGGAGCAGTTGAAGGCGTTTCTCGGGCAGGAAGTGGTCGCGGGATGGTCTTTGCAGAGCGTCGCGCTCGGCGTGGTCGGCGTGGCCGCGGCACTGTGGATCTTCCGCTGGGTCATGACGCCCAAGGTGGAGTCGCACCACATCCGAAAGGCGCGCTGCCACTGCGGGTGGAAGGGGCAGACGAGCGTCCACGTGCTCAAGTGCCCGAAGTGCGGGGCGCGGGCGCAACTGGAGTAGCGGAGTGCCTTGACGCGTCCGCGGCATGTGGCCACAATGTGATCAGGGAGGTGCTGGTGTGCGCACGCGACTGGTTCGGGTCGGGAACTCGCGCGGGGTTCGCCTGCCGAAGGCGGTGATCGAGCAGGCCCGACTCGGGGATGAACTCGAACTGGCGGTCGAGGACGGGGCGGTGGTCATCCGTCCTGCCGGCGATGCTCGCCGCGGCTGGGCCGAGGCAGCGCTCGCATGTCACGAAGCGGGCGACGACCAACTCGGCGACTGGGACTCGACCACGGCAGACGGGATCTGGAAATGAAGCGTTTCGAGGTCTGGCTGGTGAGCCTCGATCCGACGATCGGAAGCGAAATCCGCAAGACCCGCCCGGCGGTCGTCGTCTCGCCCGACCAGTTGAACGACCGCCTGAACACCGTCGTCGTCGTGCCGCTGACAACCGGCCGGGCCTATCCCTTTCGAGTTCCTACGATGGTCCGGGGAACGCCCGGTGTGGCGGCGCTCGACCAGCTTCGCGCGGTCGACAAGCAGCGTCTTGTCCGCCGGGTCGGCGTCCTGCCCGATCCCGTCGGCACGCGGATCCTCGCGGGCCTCGGTGAGATGTTCCTGCCGTAGAGGAGGCGAGGAATGGGCCCGCCTCAACCGCTTTCGGGTCCGGAACTTGAGGCCGCGCTGGCGCAACTTGGATCTGCGGACGGACCCACGGTCATCCGCGCCGCGACTCTTCTGTCAGGGCAGAGGGAACTGACCTCGCGCCTTCTCCCGCTGCTTGCCGACGAGCGGCGCCCCGCGAATCGGCAGGGGATCCTCTACGCCCTGGCCTGGCAGGGGGACTTGTCCCTGTGGGAGACCTTCATCCAGGTGCTCTCGGACACGAACGAAGCGCCCGACGTTCGCGGCCAGGCGGCGGAGGGGCTCGAATACCTGTTCTCCGAGGTGGACCCGGGAACGGCGCGTTTCGAGGCCGGGGTTTCGGCACTCGTCGGCGCGCTCCATGATCCATCGCCGGAGGTCCGGGGGTGCTCGGCGCTGGCACTCGGCTCGACGGGGCATCTGCCGCTGGTTCCGACAATCGCGCAACTGCTCTCCGACGATGCGCGGGGCACGAGCTTTCATGGCGGCGAGAAAGACGCCGCAGAAGAGGCAATCGACGATCTGCGGCGCACCAACGAACATCGGACCCGCACCGCCGGTTCGTGACCCGGCCCCGGGGACCAACTCGCCTTGTGGCCGAGGCTGCGTCTCAGTCCCTTCCGGAGATGGGCCGGTTCGGTGCTGGGCGAGCCGGGGACCCCGGCCGGCACTCACCGGCCCCGCACCCGCGCCAGATGCCTGTCGCGCGTCTCGGGCAGCATCCAGACCCATCCGGCCGTGCAGAGCGCGAGCACCGTCGGCACGCCCAGGCCGCCGGCGAGCCCGCCGCGCGCCACCGCGGCGGCGACGACCAGCGGTGCGAAGAACTGCACGCCGCGCGCCAGGTTGTAGGTCGTGCCCATGGCGAAGTTGCGCACCTGCGTCGGGAACAGCTCCGCCAGGAGCGCGCCGAATCCCGCCGTACACCCGGAGCCGAGCCCCAGGGCGAAGAGCACCGCCCAGAACTGCGCCGGATGATCGAGCAGCACCTCCCAGCGCAGCATCAGCGTCGCCAGCGCCGCGGCCGTGAGCAGCGAATAGGCCGTGAACGCGCGGCGGCGGCCGAATCGGTCCGAAATCTGGCCGAACGCGAGCATCCCGAGGAACTGCCCGAGCTGCGCGGTCAGAATCCACGCCGCCGAACGGCCCACTGGCTGGTGAAGCTGGTTCTGAAGGAATTTCGGCAGCCAGATGTAGCAGGTCCAGTACGTGCCGAGCTTGAACACGCCCAGCAGCCATCCGCGCACCATCGTCCCGACGAGGTGCTCGCGCGCGAGAAACCGCAGCGCCTGCGCCGGGTCGGTCCCCTCGCGCTGCTTGTCCCACAGCGACGACTCCGGCAGATGACGCCGGGCCACGAGCGCGATCGCCGCCGACGCCGACGAAATGGCGAAGACCGCACGCCATCCGACCAGCGGCGTGGCGAGCAGTCCCACCAGCGCCGCCAGGCCCACGCCCACGGGCTCTCCGGCCTGCAGCGCGGCCGCCGCGCGGCCGCGCATCCGCGACGGCGACGACTCCGCCAGCAGCGCATGTCCCACCGCCCACTCGCCGCCCACGCCCAGCCCCGTCAGCAGGCGGAACAGCATCAGCGTGCCCGGCCCCGTCGCGAACGCGGTGAGCAGCGTCCCCAGCGAGTACACGCCGATGGTCCACGTCATGACGCGCTTGCGCCCGTAGCGATCCGACAGGTACCCGAACACGATGCCGCCCAGGCCCGAGGCGCCCAGCGCAGTGCCCAGGAGCACTCCCTCCTGCGCCTCCGTGAGCGCCAGGTCGCGCCCGATGGGCACGAGCACGTACGAGAAGAGCACCAGGTCGTAGAAGTCGAACATCCATCCCAGGAAGGAGATGAACCAGGTCTTCACCGGGAAACGCGACGGCTCGGACGGAGCGGCCGTCTCGGGCTCGGGGACGAGGCTGCGGCCGGGCTCCACGGTGGCCTCCTCGCGCCGTCTGGCGCGTCGCAGGGGCGACGATAGCGCCTCCGCCGCGGAGCGTCGCGCGTTTGACGGTGCAATCCGGGCGTGATACGCCCGGCGTGCGCGATTCGCCCTGTTCCGCAGGGCATTCGGTGTGTCCGTCGTCGTGCAGCGTCGCAGCCGGATCGCGCGGAGCCGCCCATGGGATACGTCGACGCCAACCTGATGCGCGGAGAGTCGGTGACCTACCGCGCACGCCTGCACTGGAAGATCTTCGTCTCGCTCAAGGCTCTGCTCACGCTGTTCATCGCCCCGCTGCTGCGGCGCGCCACGAGCGAGTTCGCCGTCACGAACAAGCGGGTGATCGTCAAGGTGGGACTCGTCACGCGCCGCACCGTGGAGCTGAACCTGTCGAAGGTCGAGTCCGTCGGCGTCGACCAGGGTCTTGCGGGACGCGTCTTCGGGTTCGGCACCATCGTGGTCCAGGGCACCGGCGGCACGCGCGAGGCTTTCCCCGACATCGCGAATCCCCTTGGATTCAGGCGCGCCGTGAACGAGGCCATCGACGCCCTCCCGCCGCCGCCGCGCGCCGCCGAAAGACAGGGGTGAAGGGTGAAGAACGAAGGATGAAGGATGAAAGATGAAAGAGGGGTGCAGCTCACGCCAGATCCGGCTCGTCGTGCGGACGGTCGCGCGGCCCTCACCCCCGACCCTCTCCACACGGGCCACAACCGCACTGCCCTTTCGATCGCACAGCGGCCCGGTGGAGAGGGGAGGGCTGCCGCTCCTGGATCCATCGGCACGGATATTCCCGTCTGCGCGACGTGCGGTCCCACCTCAGGTGCACGATTCGACGCGCTCTTCTCCCCCACTCCACCGGGCCGCAACCACGCAGGATCGAGCGTTGCGTATCGCGGCCCGTGTGGAGAGGGGGTCGGGGGGTGAGGGCCGCGGGCGCCCCCATTGGCGTCGGATTCGGCACGAGCTTGCACCCGATTGACTCCGGAACATGCTCCACCAAAAGGATTATCAACGTCCGGCCCCTCTCCCGGAATCCGCGCTCTTGCCGCACTCCGGTGTCGCAGATGTCCCCGCGGCCCGTTAGACTGCCCGATCCCCCGCCTCACGGGGGCCGAAAGGACCCGACCGTGGCCCACCCGCACGGAGAGCCCGAATTCATCCTCGTCAAGGGCGCCCGCGAGCACAATCTCAAGAACGTCACGCTGGAAATCCCCAAGAAGCGCCTCGTGGTCTTCACGGGCCCGTCCGGCAGCGGCAAGAGCTCGCTCGCCTTCGACACCATCTACGCCGAGGGCCAGCGCCGCTACGTCGAGAGCCTCTCCGCGTACGCCCGCCAGTTCCTCGGGCAGATGGAGAAGCCCCACTACGACGTCATCCGGGGGCTTTCGCCCACCATCTCCATCGAGCAGAAGGCCGCCAGCTCGAACCCCCGCTCCACGGTCGGCACCATCACCGAGATCCACGACTACCTGCGCGTGCTCTACGCGTCGGTCGGCCGCCAGCACTGCTGGCAGTGCGGCCGGTCGGTAGGCCGCCAGAGCGCGCAGCAGATCGGCGACGAGCTGCGCTCGCTGCCCGAGGGCACGAAGGTGCAGGTGCTCGCCCCGCTCGTGCAGAACCGCAAGGGCGAGCACAAGGAGGTGCTGGCCGAGGCGAAAAAGCGCGGCTTCGCGCGCGCCCGCGTCGACGGCGTCGTCAAGGCGCTCGACGAGACGCCGGAGCTCGACAAGAAGAAGAAGCACTCGGTCGACATCGTCGTGGATCGGCTCCAGATGAAGCCCGGCGTCGAGAAGCGGCTGAGCGACTCGGTCGAAACCGCGCTCAAGGAGGGCAAGGGACTGCTCGTCGCGCTCGTGCAGGAACCGGGCGCCGAAGAGCAGGAACGCATGTTCAGCGAGCACTTCGCGTGCCCCGCCTGCGGCCTGTCGTTCCCGGAGCTGGCGCCGCCGTCCTTCTCGTTCAACAGCCCGCTGGGCATGTGCGTCGAGTGCAACGGCCTGGGCACGCGCCAGGAGATGGACCCCGCGCTCGTCGTGCCCGACCCGTCGCTCACCATCCGCGCCGGTGCCGTGGAGCCGTGGGTCACCGCCGTCGAGAAGCGCGGAGGCTGGACCTACCGCATGATCGAGGCGCTGGGCTCCTCGTTCGGCATCCCGCTCGACAAGCCCTGGCGCGACCTCGCCGAACGCCACCGCCACCTCGTCCTCTACGGCTCCGAGGACGACAAGATGTCCATCCGTTTCAGCGAGAACGGACGCTCCGGCACGTACGAGACCGCGTTCGAGGGCGTCATCCCGATGCTCATGCGGCGCTTCAAGGAGACGGTCTCGGACCAGATGAAGAACTACTATCAGAAGTATTTTTCCGAGCGGAGCTGCACGTCGTGCGGAGGCGAGCGGCTGCGGCCCGAGTCGCGCGCGGTGAAGGTCGGAGGCAGGAGCATCGTGGAGCTGTCGCGCGTGACCATCGACGACGCGCAGACGTTCCTTGCGGGGCTGAAGCTGCCGGGCAACGAGGCGGTCATCGCGGCGGAGCTGCTGAAGGAAATCGGCAACCGCCTGCGGTTTCTGCTGGACGTGGGGCTGGGCTACCTGACGCTGGACCGCGGCGCATCGACGCTGTCGGGCGGCGAGAGCCAGCGCATCCGGCTCGCCTCGCAGATGGGCTCGGAGCTCACGGGGGTCATCTACATCCTGGACGAGCCTTCCATCGGGCTGCACCAGCGCGACAACGGGCGGCTGCTGGCGACGCTGAAACGCCTGCGGGATCTGGGCAATTCGGTGATCGTCGTCGAGCACGACCGCGAGACCATGGAGGAGGCCGACCACGTCGTGGACTTCGGCCCGGGCGCGGGAGAGCTGGGCGGGCGGGTCGTGGCGTCGGGCACGCCGGCGGAGCTGTGCGCGAATGCGGAGTCGATCACCGGGAAGTATCTGTCGGGAGCCGAGGCGATCCCGGTGCCGCGCGTGCGCAGGCCGGGCAGCGGGCACCGGCTGCGCGTGCTCGGGGCGACCGCGAACAACCTCAAGGACGTGGACGCGGAGATTCCGCTGGGGACGCTGACGCTCGTGACGGGCGTGAGCGGCGCG
>Ga0172369_10007193_pt1 | contig 12995 bp, 10 predicted proteins | sample LakKiv25m_FD_114539 | JGI IMG/M metagenome (GOLD analysis project Ga0172369, IMG submission 114539) | Freshwater microbial communities from Kabuno Bay, South-Kivu, Congo - kab_022012_11.25m | ecosystem: Environmental > Aquatic > Freshwater > Lake | place: Democratic Republic of the Congo... | reverse complement strand
CATCGTCAAGATCCGGGAAGAGTAACGGCTCTCCTCCTGTAATCACAATATGCGCCAAGCCCATCTGATCAGCCTGACGCGAAAGCTCCTTTACGTCACTTATCGTAAAAAACCTGGCGTTCTTTTTACCTTGCAATTTAGTTATGTCGCAATGCTGACAACGGAAATTACACACATAATCGTACTGAAACTGGAGTATAGCAATGCTCTCTCCCTTTTTGATCTTTGCATCATATTTTATAATTTTTTCGTAAACGTACGGTTTTGCTTTTTTTAGCAGGTTGCGCTTTTCTGTTTCTTCTATTTTTAATTTTCGTTGAGCCGACATAATACCTATCTCCTAATCAAGATACCTCAAATTAAATTGGGATGCATATTCCTTCCAAAACGGGTATCTTTCTATCATTTCATCGTATTTTGCCTTATACGCTATGTATTTATAATCGAGATTTAGTTTTTTACAGCATTTTGCGGCAAAATAATATGCGAAGGCGTGTGTATCAATTACGGCATTTATTATTCTCTCAAAAAACATCAACGCAGTTTTATAATTTTCTGTGCGCAAGTCGTAATTGTTTACAAAATTGAGTACTAAGTTCATCTCATACGCCTTTTTTTCAATATATTCCGGGGTAAGATCCTGGGTTTTAATAAAACATTTTTTATAATCTATCGAAGAAATATCGTCGTCCGTTACTAAATAGCCATTTTCCTCGCAGATTTCGTATAGTTCGCTTCCGGGCAGCGGCGCAACAACAAAACACTGAAACCAATTAATATTCGTCGTGAGCAAATATTCCAATCCGCTCTCGATAGACTCTTTTGTTTCGCCGGGTAAACCGATTAAAATATTGGAAACTACAATAATGCCCTCTTTATGCAGAAACTCTACAGCTTTATTTGCTTGTTTTAGGTTTCCCGGTTTATGCATAATGTTCTTTAAGGTATTCTCATTTCCGCTTTCAATGGTAATATTTACTTCTTTTATCCCGGCGCGTCTCATCGCAGAAGCGATATCTGCGTCAATTGAAAAAAAGGCAGGAGTAGGTATTTCGGCCACAAAGTTCCTCTCTGAGGTATAATTTAATATTTCTATAGCGCGTTCCTTGTTTATTAAAAAATGATCGTCATAAAAAACAAACCTAGTTACGTTATATCTCTGGTTATAGTATGAAATATCGTTCATTATCCTTTCTACGCTATAAGACCTTACTTTTTTTCCATGTACATTCTGTGATGCGCAAAATACGCACTTATAAGGGCATCCTCTTGTCGAAAAAATAAATATTTCCTTTTTTTCTTCCAGGGTCTCAATCACAAAAAAATATTTGGTTGAATTAAAATATACATCTGGAAATACAAGCATATTAAGGTCGAACGGCGGAATTTCATCTAAATCAGTAATAACCTTATTTTGCGGGATAAATCTTCCGCCAGGCCCTATTTTATCTCTTGTTATCCAGGAAGGACTTAAATATAAATATTCTTTTTCTTTCCCCGACAAGACTGCCTTTACAAGTTCAAGGAATGGGATTTCGCCTTCGCCGAACCCTACGGCGTCTATCTCTAAATCATCTTCAAATATACGTTCATAAATAGCGGACGCCAAATGCCCGCCGCAAACTACTAAGCAGTTACGATACTTTTTTTTCAAAAAAGAAGCCAGGGGCTTTAAGTCCTGATAATTACTGCAAAAAAGTGTTGATATCCCCGTAATATCCGGCGTAAAATTACCAAGCAGTGATAAAGACTCTTCCAAAAGGTCCTCAAACCTATAGTTTTCAAAACCTTCTTTTATTTCATATTTTCTTTTAGCGACCTGGTTCAGTACGGCATTCAAATCTAATATTCTTACACTAATATCTGGGGCATTTTTCTTCAAGTAAGCGGCTATTGATAATAAACCAGTCGGGTAAGCACAGTCTAACTTTTTTATATTTTTATATCTATTCAGCTTTGACTTCCAGGCAGTCTTAGCGGCATTTATTATTGTTTCGTACGGCTCATTAAGCGGGAATACCAAAAGAATATTCATTTTAGATAAATTTTTTATACATCCGGTGAACGGGGATTATGTTATTGGGACATTTTTTATGCCATGCCCATTCTCCCGGACTTGGATTGCCTTTTTCATATTCAATATTCTTATCCGGAGGCTCAAGCAGTGTGCACTTGTATAATAATGAAATAAAGTGGCCGCGGACTCTTCTGGTAGGATGGATAACCTCATTAATCGCAAGCGGAGTCCTTTCAAACTTTACCCTCGTCCCAAGCTCATTTGCGGCAACGGCCTTAATCCTATCCGAAAGGGTCTCTTTATATCTAACAACCCCTCCGGGAATATGCCAGCTGGCAGGATAATAACCGTCATCCCTCCAGGCAAGTAATGTATGATTACAATTATTTTTAATCAGTAAATCCACATTGATAACCGGAGTGACCTTACTTATAAAAAGGAACGCTTCCAAAGGCAGGCCCCTTGAAGGATCCCCGATCAAAAGCTCTAACGAACTTATAATGCCTGATATATGATTGTTATTCCCGCATCTTATTGGTTTTCTAATTGGCTTACTAATATTTTTCATATTCCAATGGTTTTTTTATCTGCTCAGCCGGTAATATTTCGGCAGCTTCAAAAGGCCTTCCGTTACAGTAATCGCAGGCCCGAAGAAAATCTTTTTCTAATAGAAATGCCCTGATTTTCTTCTTCGTTTCGCCGATATCTACGATTTCTTGGCGTTCCCGGACAATGTCTATATAATCCCTCTCGTTTTCCGGGATAGCGCAAAGCCTGGCTGCATTAGCAGAAAAGGGACACCTATACAACCTCCCGTTTGTCAGATTAACGGTATTTTTAGCGCAACACCTCCTGAACAATTCTTTTTGCTGCTCTACAGTGCGGTAATGCCGGGATATTTTGGCGCAATCGGTCCAGCCTTTAGCTTTTATCGCATAGAACGCTATATTGTTACGCTCTAACACGCAAGTCAAATCGTCAACTCTCTTTGATAGTTTTCCGTAATCCGTAATAATAACCAGCACCTTGTTGTTTTTTAACTGTCTTATTTGATCCTCGCCAGGCACTATCGTCCCATTCGTATAAATGACGACCTTGCGCACCTTGGGCTCTTCAATTAACTTCTTAATTATTAAGTGAAACTCCCTGTTCATAAATGGCTCACCGCCGATAACGCGGAATTCATTAACCCCATCCATAAAATAACAAAACGCATCAACGTCTTGCATCAAATCATTAATATCGCAATCTTTAGGCTGTTTGTAATACTGCATAAGGTTAGAGCAATCCCTGCATTTCAATGAACATCGCTCAGTAATAATAATATCGACACTTCTGTAAAAAAGTTTATCGGGGTTTAAATAACTGTCCTGGCATAAAAGGCAGGTGCTGACTGCATATTCCACAAAGTCAGCCGGGGCGTTAAAATTAAATACGGACGGGTTAAAATCCCTTAATAACAAACTGGCCGCAGACCATTTTGAGTACCCCAGCAAGCGCAGCTGGTCAACTACGTCCTTAATATCAGCGGCAGATATCAAGAAAGTTGCGTCATTATAACTTTCTTTTAATCTTGGGGCATATACAACCTTGGTATCGCATATAGGGAATTGGGTTTTGTTAATATTATTATCGCAAAAACACTCAACTTTAATTCCCTTTTCGCGGCAAGCGCGCAATAACACTTCACCAACTATCCCTGCGCCGAATATTATAACCGGGCTTTCATCGTTCATAATATGTTCTATCGTTTCGCGATCTAATGAATTATTGATAGTAGTCACCTATAGCGCCTATTTCCTATATCTCTTGCGGGCTTTATACATACAGACAAATATAACCGGCCAGACAAGCCTTAGTTTCATCAATATCGGAATTATCCTGCTGTCTCCTTTTGTAGGATTATAAAATTTTAAGTTCTTTCTGACGTCCGGGTCGAAAATTATTTCACGAATAAGCCAATAAATATTTTTTTTGTTAGACTTATCGATCTGCCCGCAGGTGCGGACCATCTGGATAATCGTCAAGCAAATATCCGCATGGCCAACCTCTCTTTCAATGTCTGCATCAGAATTACAATATTTAAGAAATTCTCCGATGTTAGCGACAGCCTGTTTATATCCAAATAAGCTCTTGGGATTAGCCCCCACCTTCATCGTTGCCGAAGCATAATTATCGTGCAGTAAATGGTTATATAAGGCCGTCTTCAAAAAATATAAGTCTTTCGCATATCTTAAATAATCAAAATTAAAAGCTACGTCTTCAAATGTGCGAAGATCCGGATTAAATAAGATATTATTATTTTTTATTACCGTCGACTTAAATAACATTCCCCAGGAGTGAGCAAACAATGGGAACCTGTTAGGTTTTCTTAAATAACACATTGCATAATCGATGATTTCTTTTTTTGTTAACAGCTTGCTCTCCGGGAAAAACCCATTATCTCCATAGGTAGAATTTCCATTTTTTATTTTGTTAAAACCCCCTACTATTATGTCGGCCCTGTGTTGCTTAAAGCTTTCAATTAACAAATTTATTGCATTAGTTTCCAAGAAATCATCGGAATCAATAAAAAATATAAAATCGCCGGTTGATTCCTTGATTCCAACATTCCTTGCGCTGGCTGGGCCGTTATTTTTAGTGTTTATTACCCTGATCCTGCTGTCACTACGGGAGTAAGTATTGCATATCTCTGCGCTGTTATCCGTTGAACCGTCATTTATAAGCATTACCTCCATATTTTTATGCGTCTGATTAATGATGCTCTCAAGGCAGAAGCGGATATATTTCTCGCTATTGAATATTGGGACTATGACACTTACCAAATCTTCCATCGTTAATGCCTTAAAATTTCTAAGCCAAAATCCCTCATAATGGCAATATTCATATCTTTTCCGATTTTTTTTCGTATTATCCTTGCTACCTCGTCAGAATAGCTGGCTGCCATAACTATTACTGCTTCAACGGGATTTTTAATCAGCTCCTCAGGCGAAACTATAGGCAGATGCGAGGCCGTCGTATATCTGCCTTGTTTAAATGGCGCGGAATCAACGACATACTTTATTTTATCGGCTAAGCTTACTAAAGAAATGAGCGCTAACGCCTGATGCCCCGCTCCCCAGATTGCTACTTTTTTATCTTTAAAACGGCTAATATAAGCATCGACTTGATTCTTGATCTTCTCCTGGTGTTTATAAAAAAGCGAGATATCCAATTTTATCCTTTTTTTTACAACGGCAGAAATTATATAATCATGCCACACTACCCTGCAGTCAATAATATCGAATCCATTCATCCTCAGGATTGTATTTAGCGTTTCTTTAGTAAAATAAAGCAGGTGGTCGCTCGTGAATTCAGAAAAAAGTTTCTTGCGTAAAATCATATCGAAATTTGGCACCTCAATAATCCCTACGGCATTGCTTCGCAGGCTATTCCAGATCCCTTTCAATGTAGAATTTGGGTCAGGCAAGTGCTCAAGGAAATTCAGCATAAAAAAGGCATCAAATGGTGCATCTTCTATCTTTTGCGCGCCTCTTGCGATAAAACCCTCTGAAACCTTTAAGCCATTTTTGACACAATATTTAACCGAACTTGTTGAATATTCCAACCCATACGCATCTGCACCGCATCGCTTCATAAGGCATAGGTACTCCCCGCGGCCACAGCCTATTTCAATAACCTTCTTATTTTGAAGCGAAAACTGATTTAGGAAATTACGAAACTGTTTCATCCGGAAATTTTCCATTTCCCTGGAGACAGATGCAGCGCGTATAACTTCCCTATAATAAAAAACAGGCTTATTGTTAAGTTGCACCAAACCGCAGCCAGAACACTGGTAGACATTCAGATTAACTCCCTTGTCGCTTTTAAGCGCCTTTTTGCCGGGTAAAAATTGAGCGGACTTAGGCATATTTCTATACTTAAGCAAAGGTCTTGTGAAAAATTTAGTGGCGCACACCCTGCATTTGGTAACTGTCATAGTCTAAACAATTATAAGTTGTAAACTAATCTTTATTAAATACGCTACGGCCGAAGAAATAGCTTCCCCAATAAAATCTAATCGCTTTTAACCGGTCAAAAAGAATGAATTCTAACAAAGGGGATACGGCGAAAGCTGTTTGAGATAGCTTTGCTATCAAAAAATCAAGCTTAAGGCAAAAAGATAAAATGAAATTTCTTTTGGTAAAGACAGTGCCATAGTTAAGTTTTTTAAAAAACAAATAATAATCCATAAGCGACTGTTGTATATCAGAAGAAAAATCAAAAAAATTCTTTTTAATCGTGTGAGATGTATGCATATCTAAGACATTCGTAAAATAGGCGCTCAACATCAGAGATTCCTTCTTGTTTAAATACCATTCTTTGATCTTAGGGTTATTATCATAATAGATGGTGCCGGGAGTAGGACACAATATTGAAAGGAATAATTTTCTAGAATACTTTTTTAGCCCCAAGAACAATTTTTTCTCTTCTTGTAACAGTTCCTTGGTTTCAAAAGGAAACCCGATCATCATAAAAATAGCCGGGTCTATTCCATATTTGGCAACTAATGCAATATCTCTATTGACCCGCTCCAGAGGCTGTTCTTTATTTATCAGTTTAAGCGAATACGGGGTCAACCGTTCTAACCCAAAATTAATCCTGCAAAAACCTGCTTTTTTCATTAAAGAAATAAGCTCCTCATCTATAGGAAAACGAGTACTTGACTGGCAGGAAATTGCAATTTTCTTACCCAGGCCGGATTTAATGATTTTTTCACAAAATTCAACGGCTCTTTGGCGTGATAAAGTAAAATTATTATCTCCGATTACCAAATAACCAACCTTGTATTTTTCGTATACATTAGACACATTTTTGAATAACCAGTCTGCCGAAGCAGCCCTGGTATCAGCCCTCTGGAATTCATCAGAGCAGAAAGTACACCTAAAAGGGCAACCTCTCTGGCCTGTCAAAATGAACACTCCGGGCTCGTTTCTTGTTTTAATAAAATCCTTAATATTAAAAAGCTCGTAATCTACAACGGGTACTTCATCTAAGTTTTCTAAAGAGGGAAACTCTTTTGCAAGGTGAAAGTTTCCGTCTTTCTCTATAAATGAAACTCCGGGAACCGATTCTAGCTGTTCTTTTAATCTTTCTTTTCCCCGTTCTTCCAAGTGTCTTAAAAGCGGCAGAATTACTTTTTCTCCTTCCCTGTTAACTACCACATCGACCCCATGGCGCAAAGCTTCACAAAAAGCCTGCTTCATATGCACTCCGCCCGCAATGATCATGAGCTTTGGGAACGCTACTTTAAATTGCGCAATTTGCCGATAAGTTGCATACGCATTATGGATTGTTATGCAATAAGCTAAAACATCCGGTTTGTATGATTTTAAAACCCTAAATATGTCTTTATCTCTATAAAATCTGTAGAGGGTATTATTATCTACTACTTTAACGTCATGACCGGCTTTATGGGCTATTGTTGCGACAATCCCCATTCCAAATCCAATATGAGAATGAGACATTAAGGTACAGCAATTCCTGACGAATAATATTTTCATTATTTATCCCCTTAATGTTTTAATTTATCTATTTCAATACTATCTTTATTCTTTTCAAACCAACCATACAGAGTCTTAATCGATTCATCGATCGGAGTAAACCTGGGGCCATTTAATTCACTCAAAAGCAAAGTGTTATCTCCGCTATATTCCCTGCCTAACTCTTCGGTTTTAATCATAATACTGAGATTTTTACCGGAAATTTTAATAATTTTTTCAGCTATAGTTTTAAAATCAATAACCGAACCCGTGCAGACATTATAGGTGCTCCTTTGAGGCCTATTATCAATAAACCATTGGATGATTTTAATTAAGTCATTGATATACAAAAAATCAAAAAATCTATTCTGATTAATAGCTATAGGCAAGCCTAAGGTCGCGCAAGCACAGGCATTTGAAATAAAACGGACTCTCCAGTCTTCGTATTTACCAAACACGGCAAAAAGCCTGAGGTTATATATATTTTTGTTTAACTGCGCATGCTTATTCATAATATACTTTGAAAACCCGTATTGGTCGGTCGGAACGTATTGGTCAAAATAATCCTCTTTCATCCTAGGGGTCCAATTCTCGCGTGCGAACTCTGCACCTGAGCCAAAATAAATCATTTTCCCAAAATAATCCTTGCACCTGGCGACGTTAAAAAACATCCTTAAATTATATTCTAAAACTTTTGCAGGGTCTTTTGTGGAATGCTTTGGCGCAGCATCGTAAGTAGCAGTATGAATCACCGCATCGAACCGGTTGCTTTTTATACAATCAAAAACTTTTAAAGAATCCAGGAGGTTAAGTTCCTTGCTGTTAAGAGAAACAACCGTATATTCTTTATTTAATTGCTCAGACAAGTTTCTCGCTATAAATCCAGAACCTCCGGTTATTAATATTTTCATTATTGACAATTCTCCAAGGGCTTTACAATCATATTTGCCCTGAATTCTTCTCTATCTAAAAATGGCCAAAGGTCCTCCATCGGCTTAGAAATTATCGAGCCGTCAGGACGCACCTGCGACGAAAGCCTCGGTGTAGTCTGTAAATATGGATCGACCATCACTTCGCAAATTACAGGGCCACTCGTTTTTAAAACCCGCTTTACTTTGGCCTCTAACTTTAAGTGATTGAAGATTTTTGTATTTTTTATCCCGTATGCAGCGGCTATCTTGCATGTATCAGGAAGGGTCAGTCCGCTTGCCGGGTCACAACATACGTAATGGCCTTTAAAATGGCTCTTTTGGGTATGCCTTATTGAAGCATAGCCATTATTATTCAAGATAAATATCTTTATAGGTAACTTTAACCGGGCAAGTGTTTCTAACTCTTGTATATTATGCTGTAATCCACCATCTCCGATAATAGCAATAGTCCGCCTTCTGCCACTGGCTAAACATGCGCCTATACTTGCCGGAAGCCCAAAGCCCATTGAGCCCAAGCCGGGCGTACTAAGTATTCGTTGGTCTTCTTTCACCTTAAAAGACTGCATCGGTATCTCGCTACAGGAACCCGAGCTTCCGGGGACCATTAAATCGTTTTTTGACATCAATTTAGATAAAACATCTACCAGAAAATAAGTATTGACGTATTTTTTTCTCCTTGAATATTCAGGCAAAACCACCGCATATTTCTTCTTCCACTCAGAGCATCTTTTTGCCCATTCAGGCCTGCTTTTTATTTTAAGTGATTTTCTCTGCCTGAGTAATTCTAAAATAAAAGATTTTATATCACTGTTGGCGGAAAGATCAACATTCATTTTCAGCTTCTTAATTTCCGCGGGGTCAATATCAATAATAACTTTCTTTGCCAGGCGGGCAAAATTGCCGTAACTGTATCCTACTTGGGGAAGATCCAGCCGGGCGCCCAAAGTCATAATAAAGTCTGAATTCTGTTGGATAAAATTCGCTCCCCTCTGCCCTACTGAGCCAGGCCTTCCGAAAAATAATCTATCGTTTTCAGATAGGAAATCTATGGCCTTCCAGGTAGTCAAGACCGGTATATTCAGTATCCTTATAAGTTTGAGGAAATCTTTTAAAGCCCCGGAAATCCTCACCCCATTTCCCGCCAGGATTACCGGCCTCTCTGAATTGTTAAGCAAACCAATTACGTTCCTGGCAAGCCTGGCTAATCCTTTATTCTTTTTCTTTGCTTTAGGCGGTTTAAATCCGCGTAATCGTTTTTCTTCTACCAAAGCCCCCTGGACATCTAAAGGAATATCGAGCCACACCGGTCCGGGACGGCCTGTTTTTGCAAAATAAACCGCTTTTTCCAGCTGATACTTAATCTCCCGGGGATCAAATATAGTGGTTGCGTATTTAGTGATTGGTTTTACAATTGAAACTACATCTACTTCCTGCACCCCCATTTGCCTTAGCTTGCTCTTCTTAATCATATCAGAACGCTTTACCTGCCCCGATATAACCAGAAGCGCAGTTGAATCAATCCATGCCCCTGCCACAGCAGTTATGGTATTCGTGCCTCCGGGGCCCGTAGTTACTAAAACCACCCCCAGGTTATTAGTATATTGCCCCTGGGCTTCGGCTGCGATTGCCGCTGCCTGCTCATGAAGGCAGCAGATATGCTTAATCTTACGGGACTTACCCAAGGAATCCACCAGGTGCATACATCCTCCGCCGGGCAAAAGAAAAACATGCCTTACGCCTTGTTTTTGCAAAAAACTGATTACATAATCAGACAATTTAATCACGGCAGCGCCCTATCAGATAAATTTTCCAGTAGCCTAAGCGATTCTCCGATGGTGCATCTTGCGCTATTCCATGGCCTGGGAATTAAAACACCTTTTATATTAATCTTAGCGGCAGATCTAATATTTTCTTCTTTATCCTCAACAAGTATATCCGCTCGATTTAACCACTGCAAATAATCAATTTTATCATTATCGTATTGCGGGTTCGCTTCGCCTTTTCTTTTTGAAGGTATAAAATGAAAAGTTCTAATCCATTGCCCGAAGTTATTAAAAACCCAGCTGGCAGAAAATGAAGCGGCTTTAGCAGGAACAGCCGTCAGGGCAATATGCCGGTAATTCTTGCCGTACCTCCTGAACCATTCTAATATTTCCTGGACCGGGCGCATTTGCTGATAATATTTTGCTGACCTGAAGAGGTCCAGTGAACCCAGATATTCGTCAAGGCTGGTAGATAAAATTTCGTGCGGAGGGTTTATTTTTAAATCCGCGTATTTTAAGGCGCATCTAGGCTGTTTCGCCATCCACTCCTTAGTAAACCATTCATACATCAGATTATTCAACACATCATCTACATCCCAGGCTATCGTCAGCAATGAAAACTCCCAATTTTACACTATTGGCTTGATCAGGCAATCATACCAAAAAGTCATCTCGGTTTTTCTATTCTTGTTTTTTAATATCTTTTTATCGTCGTAAAATGAATCTTCAAGGTGATGAGTAGTTGATACCTCTTCAAAAATCGCCCCGGTTTTTGAGCTAAAGCTATGCTTCTTGCCTCTTTCAATAATAACCATCTCACCCGGCCGGTATTCTTTTTCTAACCCGCCCAGATTTAAAGTAATATCTCCGTAAAGTATATGGAAAGTCTCTTCTTTTTTCTTGTGGTAGTGAACCGGATGCTTTTGCCCGGGGAGCATAATTATCAGCTTCTTGCAATACTCCCGGTTGATACAATTGATGATTGCTGCGCCATGCTTTTCGAAATTATTAATACCGTAATGATGCGATAGCTCAAAATCTATCTTGTCCGGGATGCTGGTTTTACTCTCGATTAGTATGACTTTAACTTTATTGAGAATATTCATAAACTTACCCCGGAGATTGACCTTTTTAAGATTGGGGGCCAGGACCGGTTCGTTCGCCTTGATTCCTTTAATGGGGTAAAATTCGGAATATTTAGATAGGTCATTGGCAAGCAGCTGATTTTTAACATTCGGAATAGCAAGAAAAATATCGGAAGGATTTATTTTTTTTCCCTTCTTGATGGGTCCCTTGGCAAAAACTCCCCTTTTTAATCCTCTTAAGCCTTCTTTCTCCTTTTCGGATATGTGCCTTGTTTTATCGGCAAAACCGCATATAGTAAAGGCTTCTTGAGCATTCTTTAACCACTGCTCGATTTGTTCGGGCCCGGAAGAGTATTTATTGAGCTTATGCTGGCTTGTTTCAAGGCCGATATGCCTCTCAAAAACCGAGGCCCCTTTTGCAATAGCGATCTTAATCGCATCAAAGTTATTTGGGTCTTCGTGAGTTGAATAGCCTACGGCGATATTAGGGTATCTGTTACGGATAAGGTCAATTTGATTCAACTGTAGGTTTTCTTTGTTCGCCGGGTACTCTCCCACGCAATGCATCAGGCAAAACTCCTTCTTCCTGTGTTCAAGAAAAGCAACTACCTTATCCATATTCTCAAGCAATACTCCTGCGCAAGATAAAATAAGCGGCTTATCAGTTTTAACAATACGCTCCAAGAGAGGCCAATCATCAAAGGAGCAGCTTCCAACCTTGATTATGTCAAAATCGTGTTTTTCTAAGAGGTCAACTGAGGGCTCGTCAAAAGGTGTACAGAGCGCCAAAAACCCGTTATTCTTGATTTCGTCCCTAAGGGCCTTTAGCTGTTTCTGGTCAAGACGGGTTTCTTCAAACCTTTTTACATATTTTATATCAACGCTGCCCTTATATTTCGGGTGGATAAAAGAATCCAGGTCCCTGTATTGCAGCTTGAAACCAAACCTAAAATCAAATTTCCCGGCAACCTTGCCGAATTCTCTGATGATTCTAATGCCATGTTTTAAATCACCCATATGGTTATTTGCGATTTCCAGGATAAATAACTTATCAAAATTAGTTTTCATATATGCCTCCTGCTTCAGAAATATATCTTCATATCGTCATAAGAAACAATTGTGTTTCTGAAAATCTTGCGGGCTTTTATCCCGGCTTGCCTTCTTTTCTTTACTGTGCCATATATACTGGAGTCAAAGTGTACAAGGACGAGCTTTTTTGCCTTTGCCTGTTTGGCAATCATTGCTGCGTCTTCAGGGTTTAAATGCGGCCACTTACTGCTTTCTCCCGGGTCAAGAGAGGACTCGGCGATTAAAATATCTGCATTACGCGCTAATTTAAATAGATTATTGCACAGCCCGGTATCGGTTAGATAAACCAACACCTTATCCTGAACTGCCAATCTATAGCCATAGCATAACGAAGAATGTTTTAGTTTAAGGAACGATATATTTATTGGCAGAGATTTAGCGCTATTTAACTCAATCAATCTTACCTTTGTCCTTAAGTCTTTCAGGGGCATAGTAAAAGGCTGGCTGATTATAGTTTTAATATATCTTTTTAATCCCGGTGGCCCAAATATATTGATCCCTTGCCTAAAGTTGAATTTATTTAAGGCATGTAAGCCAAAAATATGGTCCAGGTGAAAGTGGCTCAAAAAAAGATAAATTGGCTTCTT
>Ga0172369_10007192_pt1 | contig 12996 bp, 9 predicted proteins | sample LakKiv25m_FD_114539 | JGI IMG/M metagenome (GOLD analysis project Ga0172369, IMG submission 114539) | Freshwater microbial communities from Kabuno Bay, South-Kivu, Congo - kab_022012_11.25m | ecosystem: Environmental > Aquatic > Freshwater > Lake | place: Democratic Republic of the Congo... | reverse complement strand
CTACTGAGTTGGGAAAAAGAAGGTCATCCGAGTCCAATTGCACGTAGTATTTGGCTTTGGATGACTGCAGCGCAGAGTTAAAACAGAGACCCAGGTTATTCATGTCGTGGATGATGAGGCGAACAGGTGGTTTAGTCGAATCATACTTGTCTCCATTGAGCATGTAGCGTTTTACCTCGGCATTGGTCGGGTCTTGCTCCCCCCCATTACACACGACCACGATTTCAATGTTTTGCACCGTTTGCGCTTGCACCGACTGGATGGCCGGGCCGATGAACTCCGGACGGCCAAACACTGGAATGACGACGGATGCTATGCACTTCTTAAAGGACTCTTCTTCCTGCTTAGTGTATGTCACAGGACGATAATTCTGCCCCGGCGCCAAATAGGCGCCAATTCGCTTGAGGTGCTCGGTAAAGATAGTTTCTAATTCCAGAGCGACTTCCTTTCCCGCTTTTAGATAGGCAAAGACATCCAAGCCCTTGGCCGCGGCATGGACAACATAGGGAACGCCATTAAAACGGTTGGAGACGTGGATGATTTCGCCGGATTCGAAGGCTTTGAGGCGGAGATCGTACAGAGGATTAAATCGGTATTTCTCGTCGGCAAAACTGACCTTTTCCAAAAATGCGCGGCGGAAAAGCAAGCAATATCCCATGTCCCAGCTATCGCAAACGCGGCCTTGGTGGAATTGCAGCAGCTTGCGCGATTTCCGTGCCCCGTTATCCAAAAGGTCGTAGTCCGCGTAAAGCAGAGAACAGTCCGGATGGCGTTCCATTGTTAAAATGTAGAATGCGATGGCGGACCTTTTGAATTCGATGAGGTTGGCTTTGCTATTGCACAGGAGGACGAAATCACCCGCAACTCGCGAAAGGGCAGCCTTCAAAGCTTGAGATTCTGAAGTAGTAGAAACCGGGACAAAGTCGTAGTTGTTTTCCTCACATATTTTAGGGGCGATGTGGTTATCACCGAAAACGACCACTTGAAAATTCTCATCGTATTGGTTCTTGAGTGACTGGATGATTCTTAGAAATCCATCTTGGCCGTACGGGCTTTCTTTTACTACAGGGAGAAGGACGGAAATTTTCGGCTTGCTCATTGCGTGACTCCTATGATTCATTAGACCAAATAGCAACTTTAGGGCAGGAATATATAAATAATCTCCGAGTGGCACAATATATTTTAACCGGCCGTCTTTAAGGATGAGAAATCCCAAGCTTGCTATTTTGGAGCGAGATGATTACCTTAGTGTGGAATCCTAACCATTGTAAGCAGAGTTTTAACGAGAGGTGAGGTTATGTTAGCAGTTATCAAAAATAATTACGCGGAAGTATCCCATGAAGCAGCTCGGGTTGTGGCTGAAATCATTCGCGAGAAGCCATCAGCAGTCTTGGGATTGGCGACCGGCAACACGCCCATTGGTCTTTATCAAGAGCTCATCCGTATGCATCAACAGGAAGGGCTCGATTTTTCGAAAGTCACGACCTTTAACTTGGATGAGTACCTCGGCTTGCCTCCGAATCATCCGCAGTGTTATCATTATTTCATGCGGGAAAATCTTTTTAAGCACATTAACATCGATGAGCGATTTACGCACATTCCATCCGGCATGGTGGATGTGAATGATATAAATAGAATCCATAAATACTGTGGCTGGTATGAAGAGGAGATGGCTAAGGCGGGGGGAATTGACCTGCAGATTCTTGGCATCGGTCAAAACGGTCACATTGGTTTTAACGAGCCGGGATCATCCTTGGGCTCGCGCACACGCATCAAGACGCTGACGCCGCTAACACGTCAGGATAACGCGCGCTTTTTTGATGGGGACGTTTCCAAAGTTCCCAAGCATGCCATCACCATGGGCATCGGAACCATACTGGATTCAAGAATATTGCTGCTGTTGGCGAGTGGGAAAAACAAGGCACAAGCTATTAGGGATACCGTGCAAGGACCCATCACGGCGATGGTTCCGGCCAGCATCGTGCAAATACATAGAAAGGCCATTCTAATTGTCGACAAAGAGGCGGGATCTTTGTTGGATTTGGAATACGAACAATTTGTGACTGATCTAATCTGACCCAGTAAGAAAGAAAGAGAAGAATGAGAGACAAAGGCGGAGCCAATGCTCCGCCTTTGTTTAGAAACGCAGGGGTGCCCACCCGCGCAGAAAGTGCAACACCTTAGCGGGATCATGGCCTTTTTGCGCATGATCCTTGGGAAATTCCAATGCTCCGGTTTCTTGGGAGTGAAGCTGGGCGCCATCTTTTTCCAACACGACGATCGCAGGCAATCCCAATTTGTTTGGGCTGCCATAACGTGCATCGATACCCATGTTCCGGTCTCTTCTGCCAAGATCGACCAAGACCACCTCGTAGTTATCGGCCAAGAACGAATGAATTTCCTTGTTGCTTTCAAACAACCGATGCAATGCCTGACACCAGGGACACCAATTGGCTCCGAAGATCAGTAAGACCCGCTTATTGTTGCGTTGCGCCCGGTTAATTGCGTTTTGGATGTCCTGTTCTGCATTGGCTTTTGCGTCGTAAATGTCCTTGAATTCAATCCAACTTTTTTTTGCTTCCGATTTGGATTTGCAATGTATAGAGGAAAGACAAAGGAAAATGCTCAATAGGAGCCGGATGAATAGATTCTGTTTCATTCGCTCACATCCAAGTTAAATTCGCTGATTTTCTATAGAATTTTATTCACCACGATAGCTTCAATGGGATTTCATCACAGGGCAATTCGTATCGCCCGTGGCGGCGATCTTCCTGTCACAGTTGGGAAACAATGGAAACGCTTGCGCTTGCGCCGATCCGATTTGCTCCGGCCTTAATCATGGACAGGGCGGTTGAAAGATCACGAATACCGCCAGCCGCCTTTACGCCTAATTCCTGTCCGACGACCTTACGCATAAGAGTAACGTCTTCCACTGTCGCCCCAGATTTGCTGAATCCGGTTGAGGTTTTAACAAAATGTGCGCTGGCATCCTTGGCCAGAACGCACGTGGCAATTTTTTCTTCGTCCGTCAGTAAGCAAGCCTCGATAATGACCTTGACGCGGGCCGGGGCTGCGGCGGTCACGACACGGTAGATGTCGTTGCGAACGAATGCAAGGTCATTCGATTTTAGCCGGCCGATATTGATGACCATATCTATTTCGGCAGCGCCATCGGCGACCGCGCGTTTACTCTCCTCAGTTTTCAAGCAGGATGTGTTTGCACCTAAAGGGAAGCCGACGACGGAACAAACGCCGACGTCCGTTCCCTGCAAAGTCTCGGCACACAGCTTCACCCAACAAGGATTGACGCACACCGTCGCAAAATGATATTCTTTGGCTTCATAACAAAGCTTTAAGATTTGCTCTTTTGTTGCTTCTGGTTTTAAGAGGGTATGGTCGATCATTCTTGCCAGCGAGACTTTATCCAGCAAGAAACCGGGCTGAACGGGAGACGTGACGGAATCGGTTTTTTCATGGACGCTCGCCATTCTCTGCTTTGTAGTGCTTAGCGATAAGGTCGAGCCGCAAGATTTCATTTCCTCTTCGGCGTCGAATTGGGTCATTTGTTTGATCACTTCAGTGTATACGCGGTCGACGATTTTCTGTAAATATTCATCCATGCTTTTATCGCATAAAAAACAGGTTCACAACGCGAGATCGGATATCTCTTTCTTGAATGTCTGCGCCAATTCTTGGGCTTCGCTCGCATCCATGGCCTCCGCTATGACGCGAATGATCGGCTCGGTATTGGAAGCGCGGATGTGTACCCAAGAACGGTCATACAAGAACTTGACTCCGTCGGTCAAATCGATTCGATCACCTTGGTGAGCGGCTGAAAGCCGGGCTACCAGGGAGTGGGCATCGGCATCGAACGGCAGCTCGATTTTGTCCTTAAAGATGGTGTAATGCGGAAATCCGGCAAAAACCGCAGAGATTGGGGCGGCCTTTTCCACTAATGATTGCAGAATCAGCGCGATTCCGACGATCGCATCGCGACCGAAATGAAGGCCGGGATAAATAACTCCGCCATTACCCTCTCCTGCCATCGCAGCATGGATTTCTCTGGCCTTCTTGGCGACGTGAATTTCGCCTACTTTGGTTCTGATAACTTTGCACCCGTATTGCGCGGCAAGGTCGTCATTGACTCGGCTGGTCGAGGCGTTTACCACGACATCGCCGGGACTTTTTGCCAACACAAGATCGGTCGCCATGGCCAAGGTGAATTCTTCGCCAAGAGGGACGCCGAGCTCGGAAACCAATGCCAGGCGATCTACATCAGGGTCTACGGCAATTCCTAAATCTGCAGAGTAGTTTCTGATTGCTTGGCACAACGCACCAAGATTCGCCGGGACCGGCTCTGGGTTGCGAGGAAATCGTCCGTGCGGCTCCAGATTCAAGAACTCCGCCTTGCATCCCAACATATCGAACAACTGGGGAAGGATCGTTCCACCAGCGCCATTACAGCAATCGGCAACGACTTTGAATCGGCGTTCGCGTATGGCCGGCAGATCGAGAATTTTGAGATTTTTGATCGCCTCGATATGCTTCTCAATTGCCAAAGTGCAGCTTGAAATTTTCCCAACTTTGTCCCAAGCAGCAAAGTTGAATTCTGCACTGTTCACGCGCTCTAAGACGGCGGCACCCTGTTCGGCATCCAAGAACAAGCCGTCGGGGGCTAAAAGCTTCAGCGCATTCCATTCTTTGGAATTGTGGCTCGCCGTAATGATGATGCCGCCCGCATGCTCAGGACGTTCCGTTGCCATTTCCACCGTCGGAGTAGGCGCAATACCTATGTCTACGACGTCACAGCCCACAGAGGTGAGACCTGCCCACACGGCGTATTTGACCATTTCACCAGTGACGCGAGAATCCCGACCTACGACGATTTTGCCGGGGCCGAAATTGCTCCCGTAAGCTTGGGCAAATCTAAGTGCAACTTCCGGCGTCAGCCCTTCGCCCACAATTCCGCGAACGCCGGAGACGGAAATCATCAAGTTTTTTAGCTCGCTCATGCCTTTCCTGATGGATTTGGTGTGATTTTGAAACGATTAATCTATTCGTTAGTTCTGGTCGATTAAGAAGCGCGGGATTGATCGAAAATTGGCTCAGGAATGATTCAATTTAGCCCGGTCTATCATAAATCCCAATAGAGGTGGGCAGCCGGAGCCGAGTGCTTACCCGCCTTAAAGTTGAGCGATTTCTATTTTGTTCTTGATCGCCTCGACGGCTCCTCTGACTTTCTTGTCCTGCTGCATCATCTCTTCGGTGCAGTTGATGGCATGGATTACGGTAGAGTGATCGCGGCCACCAAAATGGAGGCCGATCGTCTTGAGAGAATTTTCCGTGAGGGTTTTGCACAAATACATGGCTACTTGCCGTGCTTGAGCTATTTCTTGCTTTCTCGTTTTCGCTCGAAGCAAGTCGTCAGGAAAATCAAAGTACTCCGCAGTCATCTTTTGAATTGATTCGATACTGATAGCCTTTGATTTTGGCACGCAGACATCTTTCAACAGCTTTTTGGCCAGTTCCAAGGTGATATCCTCGCCTTCTAACGAAGAATGCGCCAAAAGCCGAATAAGTGCTCCCTCGAGCTCTCGAATATTGGAGGTGATGTGAGTAGCAATAAAGCTGAATATATCACCTGGAAGCTCAATGCCGTTTTCTTCTGCTTTTCGCTGCAAGATTGCCTGTCGGGTCTCGAAATCCGGCGCTTGAATGTCGACGACCAAGCCCCATTGAAAGCGAGAAATGAGTCGTTCTTCGATTCCTTGTAATTCTTTTGGCGGCCGGTCGGAAGAGAGGACCAATTGCTTACCCTTTTGGTGAAGAGTGTTGAACGTGTGAAAGAACTGCTCTTGAGTTCTTTCTTTGTTGCCGAAGAACTGAATGTCATCGACCAGCAGGATGTCGACGTTTCTATAGGTGCCGCTGAACTCAGTTGTTCTGTTATTTTGGATGGCGCTAATGAAATCCTGAGCAAAGCGCTCGCTGTCCACATACAGAACCCGTCTCGCAGCCGTATTACATTTTGCATAATTGCCAATTGCGTGTATGAGATGGGTTTTGCCCAAGCCCACGCCTCCGTAGACAACCAAGGGATTAAAGGTGGTTTTTCCCGGCGATTGCGCCACGGCCAAGGATGCCGCTTTGGCGAACTTGTTGCACTCGCCCTCGATGAAGCAGTCAAAGTTGTAGCGCTCGTTCAGATTGTCTCGGCCATTCGTCTGCGGCGTCATATTTTTGCGCATGGAGGGGAGCTGTACCGTTTGAGCGGACGAATCCATGACGACGGAATAAACCAGCTTGTGATCCGGTCCCAAGACCTGCATGATTGCGTGATTGATAATAGAGCTGTAATGTTGCTCCAACCATTCATAGAAAAACTGGCTGGGAACCTGAATGGTAAGCGAATGGTCCTCTATTTTCACCGGCTTAATGGGTTTAAACCAGGTTACAAAACTATTTGGATTAATGTGTTCTTTTACGAGAAGAAGAATTTGTTGCCAAACATCCACCGGTTGCATATTTTTCCCTCAATTAGAAAAATTTCAGAAAGCAGCTAAGGTTTACATGCATCGTTGTAGTAATAGAAAGCCTTGGATGGCAAAAGTGCATCTGATAGTGCTGTGACCAACAGGATTGGTATCCCTCGCCACAATCATTAATCTGTAGAGATTATGATAACAACATGTCAACATATTGCTATCTTGCTACGGAAACGCCTTAGGAATGAAACGTCGAAAGATATCCACAACATACTCAAAGTTATCAACAGGCCCCAATAGACAATCAGTCTTGCAATTAAATAAAAATCAATGCGTGATACAACGATTCTACCACCTTATTAACATCGCAAAGAGCCTTTGAGGCAGATTCATCATAATCGCACTTTGAGGGGAAATTCAGTTATTAACACCTTATGGATACGACTAAGGTCTGTATATAATTTAAGATTTGCACCGGCAATGTCAAGATGAAAACTGACTTTTTTCATCTTTATTTTTCATCTTTATGCATTGAAGGCGCACAAATAAGACACGCCCTCTCTTACGAGAAAAAATGGTAACCAATCACGGGGTGTCCGGCCGGTACTGTCATTCCTGCGGATGCAGGAATCTCCTTTCCATTGCACGGCGGAAGGAGACCCCTGCATACGCAGGGGTGAGAGCATCCCGTGATCGCTTACAAAAAATGTCCAACAAACGGCAGAACAATTATTGATGGCGGCGGCGAAACCAAGGTGGTCGAGACTTGGGCGAAGGCAAAAGGAAGGGTAGTTTTTGACATGCGGGCAGCGAAGCGACCAGAATCCGAGAGGGAATTATCGAATGCGCAGGCAGATGGAGTGCCGAACAAACTTGTGCTAAACAAAAATCTTGCATTTTTGCAAGAAAATGGCTAATATAAGCCATTATAAATTTAACAATAAAAAGGAGAATAGAAATGAAACGAACTTTCCAGCCAAGTAATAGAAAAAGAGTGAATAAGCATGGATTTCGTGCGCGGATGAGCAGCAAGAATGGTCGCCTCGTGTTGAAACGGAGACGGGCAAAAGGGCGCAAAAAGCTTACGGTAAGTGATGAGTAGAAATGCTGTTTATGATTATTCGGTTCTTTCTTAGGTATAATCTGGCTTAGAGCGGGAGGCCTCCCGACTGCCTTTGTTTCAAGGAATTTGGCCGAAAAATTGCGCTTATGCAGTAGTTCCGCATTCCAGCAATTCTGGAGAATTCTGAGAAATGATTGGGCTGCTTTGCCTGTACAAGCTCAAATGCCACCAAGAGGGGTAGTATCGCCAGTGCGCTACTCGGTCGGCAAGTTTCCGCCGGTTGCGGGATGTCGTTTTTGATCGGCGTAAAATCTCCAATGAGTTGACACAAAATTCTTTCGGATTGTTGTGACGCTTGCCTTGCTATTTTCCTATCAGGTTGCAGCAGCAGTGAATAGTGAGACCTGGTTTTCCCTGCCATCAGGAAGGCTGTGATAGAAAAAAAACAAAAAAGGCACTTTCTACCCAAAGAATCTGTAATCAAAGATTCGTCAGAATTCAGAACGATCTTTGATCAAGGAGTGGGATTTAGAAGCAGATATTTTCTTGCGTTTGTAAAAGAGGCCAACTACCGCAAGGTGGGCTTTACAATAAAGAGGGGGTTAGGAGCCGTTAAGCGAAACAGATTAAAGCGAATTTTACGTGAGCTATGGAGATGTTCGGACAATACGGGAGATTTAAGAGGTCACGTAGTTCTAACTATCAAAGAGGAAGCAGGAAAAGTAGAGCATCATTTAATAAAGGATGATTTTGAAAAACTGCTGGGTAGGATAAGAGTTCATTTTGATCGCCAAAGTAAAGAATCATAAATCGGGGCGAGGTGCTTGCCAATCTGAATCGCCGCAATTAAGTTATGCAAAAAAGTGAGAGCGATGGACAGTCGTGTACTTTATAGGCTTATGATGATTAAAACGCTTTTGGTGTTTTCCATAAAGGGGTATCAGAAATTATTGTCTCCTTTGCTGCCCAGCTCGTGCCGCTACTATCCTTCCTGTTCGAATTACTCCATACAAGCCATTGAAAAATATGGCATCCTCAGGGGATGTTTCAAGACAGCGGTAAGAATTCTCAAATGCAACCCGTTATTTCCCGGGGGCTACGATCCCGCTTAAAGAGGCAGGGCAAAGGCTAAATCGCACCGAGAGAGAAAGAGATTCATAGAGATGATCCAATAAAGAGGCAGAGAGTTTTACGAGTATAGCGTCGCAGGTAATTAAATCAACCATTCATGCAAATTCGAGATGTAAATGGATTTTGATAAGAAAACAATCATTGCTTTTCTTTTAATCGGCCTGGTCTTCTTTTTGGTGCAGACGCCATTGTACAAAAAGGTTTTCATGCCAAAAGCCTATGAGTCGGAATTGGCAAGAAAGCAGAACAATGCCGTAGCGACGCAAAAGCAAACGGACAGTCTAGTCGTGGCTAAAGAATCCCACGGAGAAGCTCTTGCAAGCCGTCCTCTAGAGTCATCATCCACAGAACAAAACGCGCTTCTTACAGATGGCATTACGTTAAAGGCATCGGAACCGGAACGCATTTTGACAATTGAGACAAATCTCTATCGTGCCCGCTTTAGCAGCAAAGGGGCGATATTGACCGAATGGTCCTTAAAAAAGTATTTAGGCCCTGATGACAAGGAAGTGCAAATGCTACCGAGTTCGCCGGAGGGTGCCCTTGGACTAAGCTTCGTCACCCGGACCGGCGATTCCCTTGACACTTCGAGATTAGCCTTTTCGACTGTTGCCGACTCGTTCATTTCAGTCAAGCATAGAGAGCCCCAAAGGGCAAGATTTGAGTGTCTGCTAAATGGAGAACGGCGGATAATAAAGGAATTCGAGTTTTTTGCCGACCGTTATGATTTTAGCATGCAAATTACTCTGGAGAACATGGGTGATCTAATTGCGGAAAAGGCTTATACGATAGATGCAAAATCCGGCCTATCTTCTACGGAAAAACGACTGGAAGACGACATGTCCTATGCGAAAGCCGTGGTTGCTGCCGGAGGCGAAGTCAGCAAAAAGTACCCCACTGATAGGAAAATTCATCGAGAAACTGGCGACATAGATTGGGTGGCGGTAAGGACGAAGTACTTTGCCTTGGCAATCGTCGCAAAGGACCGGAAGGGGACAAATGCACTCGTTTACGGCGAAGAGTTCGCCATAGCGCATGAGCAAAAAGCCAAATGGAAACGCTATGCCGTCAGCCTCATGATGCCGTTTCTTAAGGACAGAACAGAAAAGGACAGATTCCTTGTTTACTTGGGCCCGTTGGACGATGAAATTTTAAAGTCCTATGACATTGGGCTTGAGAAAACTATGGATTTTGGAGCCAAAATTATTCAGCCGTTTTCAGTGGCGATTCTGTGGACTTTTAAAGAAATCCACAAGTTTGTGCCAAACTATGGGCTGGTTCTAATCATCTTTTCGATACTAATAAAGATTATCACCTATCCTCTCACACGCAAAAGCTTCGACTCGATGAAGAAGATGCAATTGTTGCAGCCCAAGTTAGTCGAGTTGAAAGAAAAATACGGAAAAGATCCGCAACGCCTAAATAAAGAAACAATGAAGCTCTACAAGGAGGAAGGCGTCAACCCTATGGGCGGGTGTTTGCCGGTTTTGCTGCAAATGCCTCTGCTCTGGGGACTGTTCATCGTGTTTCGCTCGACGATTGAGCTGCGTAGTCAGGGATTCATTTGGTGGATAAAGGATCTCTCCAGCCCGGACACAATTGCGACGCTGCCGTTTTCGATCCCGTTCTATGGAAACTCGGTCAATGTACTCCCCATCCTTATGGGAGTGACCATGTTGGTCCAGCAGAAGATGAGCGTTACGGATCCAAAACAGAAGGCCATGATCTATTTTATGCCCGTTTTCTTTACCTTGCTATTCAATTCGTTCCCATCCGGACTTAATTTGTACTATGCCTTGTTCAATGTCCTTTCCATCATTCATCAAAAATGGCAAATGAAAAGCTCGGGAGACAATGGGCGGGCTACGAACGTGAAGGAGATAAGGAAGAAAAAGTGACAGGTATTTGATCGAATCGCCATTGCCGTTTTGCAGGAAGAAAGGCTTTTGTACGAATACTCGTAACGCCCCACAGATAATGCAGTGGGGCTTTCTGTTTAAGAGTAATTGTTCTCGAAAGTGATTGCTAATAGCCTACAGGATACCATCACCGCAGTCTCTACGCCGAGAGGGACCGGGGCAATTGCAGTGATACGAATGAGCGGGCGTGCCAGCTTTGCAATTGCAGCCAAAGTTTTTTCCGGTACACGGGATTTTTATGCAATCGATCCGCGGATGGCGGTGCATGGTCACATTGCAAAAGAAGGTGGCGTAAATGAAGAGGACCGAAGAATTATTGATGAAGTAATTCTTACCAAATTCAAGTCTCCAAATTCTTACACCGGTGAAGACGTGGTTGAGATTAGCTGTCATGGAAGTAGATACATTGTGCACGAGATATTGGGTCTGTTGACCGCCACCGGGGCCCGATTGGCAGAACCTGGCGAGTTCACTAAAAGAGCCTTTCTGAATGGCAAAATGGATTTGCTGCAAGCCGAAGGAGTGGCGGACATCATTGCCGCACAAACGCAAGCGAGCTTGCAACTGTCTATCTCGCAAGCGTCTGGAAAGTTATCCACAAAGCTCCGGCGACTCAGAGAAGACATCAAAAACTGTTGTGCGTCGTTGGAGATGGAATTGGACTTTTCTGAAGAGGACGTGGAATTCATAGACCGCAAGGAATTGGTTAGAACCATAGAAATGTCACAAAAGGAAATCTCCAGCCTCATAGAATCGTTTAGATTTGGGAAAATCATGCGGGAAGGCGTCCGATTAGTTATCGTCGGGCGTCCAAACGTGGGTAAGTCCAGTCTACTCAATGCGCTTTTGCAAGAAGATCGGGCGATCGTAACCGAGGTAGCGGGAACGACCAGAGATAGTCTGGAAGAGAAACTGGATATCCATGGGGTGTTGTTCCGCGTGACGGATACCGCCGGACTTAGGGAAACGGAGGACAGGGTAGAAAAATTCGGGGTTATGCGCACAGAAAAATTGTTGGAGAGCGCAGAAGTCGTAGTTCTGGTCATTGACGGCAGCGAAGGATTGACGATACAAGATATCCACATTCTGGAATCACTGACGAAAGCAGACAGTGCGCTTGATAGAAAAGTCCTTGTCACCATCAACAAATCTGACTTGCCGCTGAAAGTTTTCCAACAATCGATGAGTCAGGATTACCAAGTCGAAACAATAGAGATTTCAGCCAAAACTAGTCAGGGGATCAAGGGACTGGAAAGAAAATTAGTGGACTTGGCAATGGGCGGACAAGAGGCGCAGATGGAATCTATCATCGGGAAAACGCGGCACAAAAACGCCCTAGAAAAAGCGGAAGGATTCTTAAGAGCGGCAAAGGATTCTATTGTGCAGAACTATCCGGCGGACCTGGTTGCAGTGGATTTGAGAGCGTCTTTGAGTTCTATCGGAGAGATAACCGGGGAAGTGACCAACGAGGAAATCTTGCAAGACATTTTCTCCAAGTTTTGCATTGGCAAGTAAACCGTTCCACGTGAAACATATGAGCAGCAAAGAAAATGAATTTGACGTTATAGTCATTGGGGCGGGACATGCAGGCTGTGAGGCAGCCTTAGCCGCGGCACGCATGGGTGCGAAGACGCTGCTCACAACGATCAATTTGTTCACCATTGCCCAGATGTCATGCAATCCGGCGATTGGCGGATTAGCGAAAGGACAATTGGTACGGGAAATCGATGCTTTGGGCGGGGAAATGGGCTTGATCGCCGATGATTCCGGCATCCAATTCCGCATGCTCAACAAATCAAAAGGCCCATCGGTTTGGTCGCCCAGATCCCAGAATGACCGCATCGGCTATTCCATGCGCATGAAAAAGTCCATCGAGCAGCAGCCCAACTTGTATCTCCGGCAGCATCACATTGCCGGAATCATTGTTACAAACGGCAGGGTTCAGGGAATCGTCACGGACATCGGGACGAACATTGCGAGCAAAGCGGTCATCTTATGCGCTGGCACTTTTCTCTGCGGATTGATTCACGTCGGCTTGAGCCACTTTCCCGGTGGCAGGTCTGGGGAGTTGCCCTCTCTCGGCTTGAGTGAACAATTGCAGCAGTTGGGCTTTGAGGCTGGCAGATTGAAGACAGGGACACCGCCCAGAATCGATGGAAAGAGCATAGACTTTGCTTCCACAAAACTACAGAGCGGAGACGAAGATCCCCAGCCGTTCTCATATCGCCACCATAGAATCGATGTAGAGCAGTTGCCTTGCTATCTGACGAACACCAACGCCGAAACGCATGCGATTTTGAAATCAGGATTGGACCGGTCTCCGTTATATGCGGGCGTCATTAAGGGCAAAGGGCCGCGATATTGTCCTTCCATAGAAGATAAAATATTCCGGTTCTCT
>Ga0172369_10007191_pt1 | contig 12999 bp, 10 predicted proteins | sample LakKiv25m_FD_114539 | JGI IMG/M metagenome (GOLD analysis project Ga0172369, IMG submission 114539) | Freshwater microbial communities from Kabuno Bay, South-Kivu, Congo - kab_022012_11.25m | ecosystem: Environmental > Aquatic > Freshwater > Lake | place: Democratic Republic of the Congo... | reverse complement strand
GGAGTAAAAGAATTCCAGATTAACCTTGCTCCTGGGATATATGTTTTTTCTTTATTGGCTTTTTTTGCTGATCGGGTAGTATGAAAATACCGCGAAGCCCAGGTGGGATAAATCAACGAATCAAACCAGGCGAGTATTTTAGCCAGCAAAGATTCATATTCAGGAGGGATAGACATTTGAGCTACCTTGACCATGACTTGATTATACAATCGTTCTTTTTGTTCTTATATAAAGAGCTAAGCGACTTGTAATCTTAAAAAGGAAGAAGTTTACAGGAATCAACCTGTAAAGCTTTGGAAAGTTTATATAGCGTTCTTATAGTCGGATTTCTTTCACCTCTTTCAATCATTCCCACATAATTTCTATGCAAAGATAGTTTTTCCGCTAATTTTTCTTGGCTTATTCCTTTACTTTTTCTGACACTTTGAACTTTATCTCCGAATTTTTTCAATATATACCTATGAGATATTAATTTTCCCATAGTAGTATGGTATACACTCCTTGTATTCTAATCTACCTACTCCTTGTGGGTATTGTTATAGAATGAATATTGTGATCAAAATGGAATCATTCGACCTTTGAATATAAATTATCTTCTAGGAAATTTTATATCCTAAAAAATTTACTGGAAGAAGGTGATTGAGATGTAGAAAAAATAACAAAACCTTGATTAGTTAACATTATAAATTTAATTTTTATTATGCAAGAAAAACTACTTATATTTCAGAGAACATATGATTTTTTACTATTACTATATCCTGTTATTAATCGCATACCAAAAAGCCATAGATTAGTTTTAGGAAGAAACTTAGAAGAAATTGGAATATCTTTATTGGTTTTTATTATTAAAGCAAATAAAGTACGTGGACGTCCTCGTACAGAGTTGCAACTTACAATATCCGACAATCTTGATTCATTACGGATACTAATTCGTTTAACCAAAGATTTGAAATTTATGAGTATAAAGCAATATACGTTAGCAGCAGAGAAAATAAACGAAATTGGAAGAATGCTTTACTCATGGATGAAAGTGGTATGATGAAATTAGGGGAAAATCAATAAAATGCAGTGTGTGTTCCTACGTGGCGCGAATTGGAATAACACGTCCAACGCGGGAGCGTTCACACTCAACTTGAATTGGACGACTAGCAATACGAACAACAATGTTGGGTTCCGCTGCGCCAGTGATTAAAGGTTAACAGTTCTATTAAATAAGAACTGCGCCAGATGAGTGACACATGTTTACGGATATGTGTCCAGGATCTAAAAGATCACCAGATTTTCTCCTTCTCGACCAAATCGGGAAAAAATAAAACCTGTATCCCCGTGTCTTGTCCTGCAATATGCGGGATGAGGTGCGGGGAAAATGGGTTCTGGAAAAAAATAAATGTTTAATAATATTTATAAATTAGAGAATCTTCTTAAAGCATATTATTTTGCCCGTCGTGGAAAACGAAATAAACCTCGTATTTGTCTATATGATTTTTTTTTAGAAAGTAATCTTATTAAACTTAGATATTTTCTTACTTCCAATAAATATTTACCTTCGCCTTATGCTCATTTTGTTATTTATGATCCTAAAACAAGACAGGTTGCAGCACCGGCTTTTCGTGACCGTGTTTTGCAGCACTCATTAGTATCTGTAATTGAGCCTTTGTTTGAAAAGAAATTTATATACGATTCTTATGCATGTCGTAAAGGAAAAGGAACTCATTTTGGCGCCAAAAGAATTAAAAAATTTCTGATGGCGGCAAGGTGTATTAATGGCAAAGAAAAAGAAATTTATGTTTTACAATGTGATATTAATAAATTTTTTCAAAGCATTTCCTGGAATATTTTACTTTCTATAATTTCTAAAACGACTAATTGTCGACAGACCGTAAATCTAATTGAAAAAATTATCACTACTCACGTTCAAACTTTAGGAAAAGATCAAGGTCAATTATCTATTTTTTCCTTCACTGGTTTTGACAATGAAGCCGTTTCCGTAACTGAAAGAAGAGGTCTACCGATTGGCAATTTAACCAGTCAACTCTTTGCGAATATTTATCTTAATGAACTTGATCATTTTGCAAAAGAAGTTCTTAGAGAACGATGGTACGCCCGCTATATGGATGATTTTTTAATAATACATCCCGATAAAAATCATTTACTGAAAGTAAGAGAAAAGATAAAAATTTATCTGAAAAAAGCTCTTAATTTGTGTCTTCATTCAAAAAAACTTACCATAAAAAACGTTAGAGAGGGAGTCCCTTTTGTCGGGTACAGAATTTTCTATGACCATATTTTAATTCGTAGCTCAACACTTTCTCACATGCAGAAAAAATATAAAAAGAAATTAAAGCTTTTACAACAAGGACTAATTTCTCAAGAGGAACTGCGTCAAACGATATACTCGATTCGCGGTCATCTCAATCATGCAAATGCCCACAACCTGTATTCTTTTATGATTAAAAAATCTATTTAACCTTGACAAAAAAAATTATATACTGTTATTAACCCTAATAGGGCTAATAATTTTATAGATATAAATATTAACATGTTAAGACGCGTTAAAGATTATTTATTTTATCCTCGTTTTCATTTTAGTCGCTTCCAATTTAATCTTGTCGCTGTTTTCTTTCTTACCATCGGATTCATCGCAGGATCATATCTTACATTATCAAAAATTTTTCCCAATGTTTTTGCTCTTAACGATACTCATCAGACTTGGACTTTTAGTACAGCTAATGCCGGTAATTATACTTATGATTCCAGTTTGGTAACAGTTAACGATACCGGAGCACATCCTGTTGCTAATAAACTAACTAATCCAGCGTTCGCTTCTGACAATACATCTTGGAGTGTAGCAGCTGTGCCCCCCTCCGGCTGGGTAGAAGTACCGGCTGATTCAAATTTTGGCACAAGTAATTTTTTAGCAATGAAGTATGAAGCAAAATGTGCGGCTACTTCCGATCCGACAACCGGCCTTACCAGTCCGGATACGGGTTATAACACTTATTCCGATTCGGGTACTGCCTGTACCAGTGCCAACAGTAAACAAGTAGTTTCAGTCGCTTCGGGTTATCCGATCGCAAACATTTCTCACACTAATGCCTTAACAAGATGTTCGACAGTTAGTCTAAATGGAAGCGCAACCCATCTTATGAGGAACGATGAATGGATGACCGTTGCTAGAAATGCCGAAGCGCAGGCTTCTAACTGGTCACTTGGCAGTGTTGGTTCAGGATATCTTTTTGCCGGTCATAACGATAATTCTCCTGCCAAAGCTAGACCAGCTTCAACAACCGATACGGGCAATTACCGTTGTGCATATACGGATTCAGCCGGCACGACCGAAGCTCCCGCTACATGCCCAAGTAATACTGCAGCTGGCACTTCAGGAAATACCGAAAATCAGGTCAGAACTTTTACCTTATCGAATGGAGCTGTAATTTGGGATATTGCCGGAAATGTTTGGGAACATGTACAGAGGAGTGTAAACAATTCAGGAGATGATAGCACTGTCATGAATCCATTACCGGCATGTACTGATAATGGTGCTGCATGGGGCTGGTGTCAATATGGAAGTACGACTACTCCTTATGTATCAACATGGACTTCTTCTGTAGTGAGAGATAAGGTTGGTCCTTTAAGTACATCATATAATTCCTCCCAAGGTGTAGGTCAAGTTTATACCTATAAAAACGGAACACAACAATCAACTACTGTGTTCCTGCGTGGCGCGAGTTGGCTTAACACGTCCAACGCGGGAGCGTTCACACTCAACTTGGGTTGGGCGACTAGCGGTACGGGCGACCATGTTGGGTTCCGCTGCGCCAGTGATCCCGTAGCTATCTCTCAATCTTTTTCATCTGATTCCGGCCGCGCCGGCGGAGGCGATACCGTTACTATAGGCTCAATCTCTGACGGGAAAATCTATCAATCTGTCAATGTTGGCGATACGTCTACTTATGATTTTTCTGCTTATGTTTACAACACCAGTCCTGATAAGGGAACAGTTGATGCCACTGTTGCCCAACTTTATTACAATGGGGCTGTTATCACTACTAATTATACGGAAACTCCATCCGGCTCAGGTTGGTACAAACTCACGGGAACTTTAACCGGCGCCAATGCTTCCCGTGAATACGGTGTGTTGGTCAAAGCGGGGAAAACCGTCAAGGTTGACGATTTCACTTTAAGCAAGCAAGGAACTTACAGTGTTTATACTACTAGTGCTTACTCTAACGCCCAGGTTAATTCTTGGGACACTTTTTGTGAAGGAACTTTAGTAGGTTCGACTTGCACTACCGATTCTACTTATTCGGGCAATAGCGCAATCAAGTACCAAATCTGTACCGATGATGGTTCGACCTGCCAATCAGGATCATCATGGAAGTACTGGAACGGCTCTGCTTGGGCAGCGGCTACAGATACAACAACCACAGTCAATACTGCTGCTCAGTTGACCCAAGCGGCAATGCAATTATTACCGATTACTTCTCAGAAAATCTCAGTTAAAGCTATTTTTACTTTTGGCGGTAGTGACCTACCATATCTACCCCATATTTCTATAGGATTGACAACCGATACTACTCCGCCCGATACAAATGCTTCAAGCATAGCTATGACTCGATCAAACGGTGGAACAACCGTATCATCAAATGGTTGGACAAAAAATGATTCTCCTTATTTTTCTTGGACTGCTGGAGCAGACAACAGCGGTGGAAGTGGTCTAAAAGGATATTGTTTATACTTAGGTCTTGACAGTAACGAAGATGGAAATCCTGACAGTGATCCTTCAACAGCCAAAGGTCTTTTGGGGACGAGTCCAGCAACGACAACGGGTACGACTTGTCAGTTTATCGTTACAGGAACAAGTATAGATTTTGCCACTTCGTCGTATAAAGGGTCTACTTGGTTGTCAACTTCAAACAAGCCTTATATTTTGGCAATAAAAGCAATTGATAATTCGGGAAATGTGTTTACTGGCACTGTTGCTAAATTTCAATTTAGATTTGATAGCACAGCACCAACGAATACATCATATATTTCTTGCGCTTCCGGTAATTTTTCCAATGTTGCGGATATGAATTTTTCCTGGCCAACTTCAGGGAGCGTGGCATCTTCAGACGATAACGCAGGACTTTTAGGTTGGCAATATCAGATTAATTCTACTTCTGGAACCTGGTTGGGAACAACCACCGAATCGACTCTTGGAGTAACTAATTACATTCCATCCAGTGAGTCAAATAGAACCCTGACTCAATCTCAAGATGGAAGCTCAATTGTTTCCGGTAATAACATTGTATATTTTAGAACAGTGGATGCGGCCGGAAACATCTCCGCTGACAGCAGTATCAGAACATGCAATCTTTCCTATGGTGGTGCTGCGCCAGCTTTCGGAGGAACAGATACCGTAACAGTTACACCTTCTACATCAACCTCCAATTCATATGCTTTATCTTGGCCGGTAGCCACAGCTACCAATGGTAAAACCGTAACCCATTATTATTACATGATCAATACTGCGCCTCCTTCAACTTTGGCTACTTTGCAAGGAAATGTGGCAACTTATATTGATAACGGAACTTCACGGACCGTTATCGCTTCAGCTTTAGCTGGCGTGAATAAAGGTTCAAATACAGTTTATGTAGTGGCGATTGACAATGCTTCAACTCCCAATTATTCTCCATCCAATTACATTACAGGAACATTTACACTTGATTCAACTAATCCTGATAATGTAGGAAATTTAGTAGCTTCAGATTCTTCGATTAAATCCCAATCCCAGTGGAATGTTACTTTAACCTGGACAGCCCCTTCTTACAAAGGAGCGGGTAATCTAACTTATCTTGTTCACCGTTCAACAGACGGAACAACTTTCTCTCTGGTAGGTACTACCTCAGGTTTGTCTTATGTGGATAATACTCCCTCATCAGCTAAATATTATTACAAGGTTTATAGTAAAGATGGGGCTAATGCCCAAAGCTCGGGTACTAACGCGGTTTCAATTACGCCAACAGGTAAGTGGACAACTGCTCCTTCTTTAGATTCGGGACCAACTGTCGGTAGTATAACGACTAAAAAGGCGACGATTACCTGGACAACCTCAAGAACTTCCGATTCTAAAGTACAGTATGGTACGACGAGCGGTAGTTATGGCGATGTTGAGCCAAGTAACTCTTCCCAAGTTTCCTCGCACTCAATTCAACTTACTGGTCTAAATCCGGGAACTACTTATTACTACAAAGTTAAATGGACTGATGAAGATGGAAATACTGGTACTTCAGATGAAAAAAGTTTCAGCACTGCTTCTGCACCAACCGTTAAAGACGTATCGGCAAAAAATATTGGGCTATCTTCTGCAATTATTCAGTTTACTTCCAGTAACGCGTCGAAGGTCAAAATATATTATGGGACGACAACCAGTTTTGGCGGAGCCAAAGAAACATCAACTTCCACTTCAGAAACAACCTATACTTCAGAACTCACAGGTCTTAATGATGGAACTAAATATTATTATAAAATTAATACTTTTGATAGCGAGTCTAGTGAATATGAAGGAACGATTCTTGATTTTACGACTTTACCACGACCAAAAATTACCAATGTCAGGATACAACAAGTAGCCAATACCGCGCAATCAACTATTTTAGTAACATGGACTACTAATACGGAAGTTTCATCAATTGTAACTTATTACCCTGAAGGTAAATCGGATGACGCGAGGGACGAAGTTAATGTAGCTTTAACTAAAGATGATCACCGGATGATTATTCGAGGTTTGTTACCACAAACAGATTATATTTTAGTAGTTAAGGGTCGGGATAAAATTGGTAACGAAGCCGTTTCCGATACACAAAAATTAACCACAGCAACAGATACCCGGCCCCCGCAAATTTCTGAACTTCATGTCGAGGGATCGGCTATTCCTCCAACCGCCTCAACCGCGCAAGAATCAATGTCTCAACTTATCGTTTCCTGGAATACCGACGAACCAGCGACAAGTCAGGTAGAATTTGGTGAGGGAACCGGATCAACTTATTCATCAAAAACACAAGAAGACGCTAATTTGACTTACAATCACATTGTAATTATTTCTAATTTAACTCCGTCAAAAGTCTACCATCTTAGAACAATTTCCAAGGATAAAGTTGGAAATATCGGTAATTCGATTGACACCGTAACCATTACACCGAAAGCAACTGAAAATGCTCTGAATTTGGTTATTAGTAATTTACAGGAGGCCTTTGGATTTATCGGAGGACTAAGGCAATAATTTAATCTATGACACAGTATATAAACAATTCAATCATTAAAGTAGAGAACCTTTATAAGTCATTCCATGTTGGGGTACAAAACGTACCAATTTTGAAAAACGTATCATTTGAAGTCAAAACAGAAGAATTTTTGATTATTTTTGGTCCTTCGGGTTGTGGGAAATCTACACTTCTTCATACAATGCTGGGATTGGAAGAACCAACTAAAGGTAAAGTTTTATTTTTAGGGAAAGATCTATATGATGGTATAACTGAAGACGATCGATCAGATTTTAGAAAACAACATGCGGGTATGGTATATCAGCAACCAAACTGGATTCGTTCCCTTACTGTAGTAGAAAATGTAGCTTTTCCTCTTCTTTTATTGGGACAAGAAAAAAGAACCACTATTGAAAAAGCTAAGGCAATTCTTGAAATGGTTGAAATGATTGAATGGGCTACATATGTTCCGACGGAACTTTCTAGCGGTCAACAACAAAGGGTATCTTTGGCTCGAGCTTTAGTGACAAATCCAGAAGTTATTATTGCTGATGAACCAACCGGTAATCTTGATTTTGAATCGGGACAAGAGTTAATGCAACTTTTAACCACACTTAATAAGAAGTCTAAAAAGACTATAGTTATGGTTACTCATGATCTGGAATATCTTAAATTTGCAAAAACTGCTGTAAGGATGTTTAACGGTGAGATTGTTGGAGTTTATAGTGAAAAAGAGAAAGATAAATTAATGAGTGAAATCAAAAGCAAACGCGGCAATGGCAATGGCGGAAAAACTGATAGAGAAAACTTTAATGGTTTAACTAAAAAAATATGATTATTAAGAAATTAGATTTAAAGAAAAAATTTCATATTTTGATGCAATCTTTATATAAAACAGGGACTTTTGTATTACTATTAACGCTTTACCTAACAGCTAAAGGCGTGGAAAAAGTTGCCGTGTGGCGATATTTTCCTAAATTTATTAGATTAAAACTTTCTCCACCTCTCACTTCTTTTTATGATAAATCAGTCAAATTACTAGATTTAAGGAGAGTTGGCACGATTTCAAGAATTAATCTGATTGAGCTTTCAATCCGAAATATGAAATCAAAAAAGACAAGAACCGTAGTAACAATTGGTGGTATGATGATAGGTATTGGAGCAATTGTATTTCTAGTTTCTATCGGTTATGGACTTCAACAATTAGTTATTACTCGCGTTGCAAGATTGGAAGAGATGAAACAAGCTGATATTTCTCCGCAGTCTGGAGGTAAAGTGAAAATAAATGATGAAACGCTTTCTAATTTCAAAGACATACCTCAAGTAGAAATGGCTTTGCCTCTTATTGCGGTAGTTGGAAGGGTTAACTATCAAAGTTCTGTTTCTGATATGGCAGCCTATGGTGTTACAACAAACTATTTAAAGCAATCGGCCATCAAACCCGTAGAGGGAAAAATTTTTGACAGCAATGAATTAACAGCCAAACTTCCCGAAATGAGCGGTCAAGTAGCCGGAGTATCAACCGAAAGCAAGATTGGTGTATTTGGTGAAAAAATTCAGAATGTTGATTTTACGATAAATCCTTCTTCTTGGATAAGAGTTAGGGAAAATCCGTCAGTTAATGCTAATATTTTAGGATACACCAAGCGCGTCGAGGGATCTCCGTCGGGTGAAGAAGTATGGGGCAATACTTACGAATCTGATGATAATGTAGGTAAATTTGGTCAAACAGAAGATGGGTCTTTTTTAGGAAAATGGATTAAGGCACCCGTGCTTCTTTGGAAAGAAGAAAAGTGCGATTCGCAAACACAAGGTGATTGTGAAAATGGTAAGTATTTAATTATGAGAGATGAAGACAACAAACAGATTCAAAAAACCGGTTATTTTGCCGAAATTAATATTAAACTTACTGGTGTAAACATAAAAAGTTCTCAAGTTTTAGGTATAACGACAGAAGCTTCAACTAGTTCTAAAGTCATAGCCAATACTACCAATACTTCAGTAGATTGGGTGGAAATTGCCTCTGAAGCCGGTATTATTGTTCCTCCAGAAAGTAAAACCGTGGAATTATCTTCTGTAGCAAAGAGACAGGCGGTAGTTAATCGAGCGATGTTAAAAGTTATGGGTATCAGTGAAAACCAAGCTCTTGGAAAAAAATTTAATGCCTCTTTTGTGGTTGTTGGAGATCTTCTTAATAATCAAACAGAAAAAATTGAGTCCGCACCTACGGAATATACAATTGTTGGCGTTACTCCAGAGGAAAAAACGCCGGTGTTTTATGTTCCTTTTATTGATCTAAGGACTTTAGGAATAACTAATTATTCACAGATTAAAATGGTAGTAAAAAATCAAACTGACTTACCTAAAGTAAGAAGACAGGTTGAGGCGATGGGTTATATCACTAGATCAGTCGCTGATACAGTGGAACAAATAAATTCTCTTTTCTCCACCCTTCGAACAGTCTTGGCTCTTCTCGGTATGGTAGCCTTAACTGTCGCAGCGTTAGGAATGTTTAATACTTTAACAGTATCTCTTTTGGAAAGGACACGGGAAGTTGGTCTTATGAAAGCAATGGGAATGAAATCTTCAGAAGTACAGGAATTATTTTTAACCGAATCAATGATTATGGGATTTTTTGGAGGGGTTTTAGGTATTGTTATAGGTTTCCTTGCCGGTAAACTCGCAGGGTTACTGCTATCGTCTTTTGCTATCTTAAAAGGAGTGGGTTTTGTTGATATATCATATATTCCGCCATCTTTTGTTTTAGTTGTAATATTTCTCTCCCTTCTGGTTGGTCTTGCTACAGGCATATATCCCGCCAAAAGAGCCACTAAAATTTCTGCCCTTAATGCTTTACGATACGAATAATTTTCTGTTATTAATTACTGACAATGCTATTATAAGATGATTTTCTTTATGTATAAAATCTTTAGTTTTTCATTAAACGACAATAATTATTTTATTGCATTTGATAATTAAAGTTTTTTTATAAAGCTTTGATTGTACTACTGGATTTCTTTATAATGACTTCATGAGGAGTTTTTTTATTCCAATAGCAGCCGGAGTCATTTTGGCTTTTTTAATTTTTATTCTACTCAAAATCTTCTAACCAACCACGAACTCTATTCAATCCAAATCCGGCCATGCCAAGACAACACTCACACATCAACCAAACTGTTAACAAGACGGTACGATGAATGGTTATATAAAAAGTCTGAAGAATGATTGAAGATTAAAAGGATGACTTTTTAATAAAAGAAAAAACGACTAAAGTTGTCAGAAAAAGCAAAAGGTATTCGATCATTTCAGTTTCTCCATAACTTCTAACTCCTTCGGCGAAAGGGCATTAATCACCTGATCGTCGGTAATTTTGCCTTTCAGTGATAAAACAACAAGGGCTATCAGACGGGTAAGTTTTTCCTCCATTTTCTCAAACCGTGAATTCCAGGCATTAATTAAAAGCATGGCTAAGATAAAAACACCGCCTAAATCGATAAAGTGGCTAAGATCTGCAATATTCATTCTGAGACTGATCATAAATCCAACTAAATAAAAATACAAGTATCAAATATTAAAAAGGATTCCATGTTTCCGGAGGTGGGGAAGGATAGTTGACCCAATGTTCGCCTTTCATTGTCAGGTAAACCGACATCCACAGATCATAGCCCTTAAGATCATAGATGTTTTTGGCATATAAAAGACCGGTAATGACAGCCAGCTGATGAGTGGTAAAAATAATGCCGGATGCCGGATTTAAAAAAGCGGAAGCAAGCATGGCCACAGGCACAATAAGACAAACAGGCTTCAAACTGGCGACAACAACCGCCACTCTCCATTGTTTCTTCACCTCATCGGATAAAATCGTTTTCCATATTTTGGCTGCCTGGGAAAAAAGCTTCTGCTGATAATTCAAGTCCGCCCATAAAGGCGGATCACCCTTATCCATAATATGTCTTTTCATCACACTACCACACTGAATGGTTAGGGTATTAGCAAAACTGCCGCTTGCCTTCTGGGAAAAAAACGGTGCCGTGACTTTAGCCATAGGATTTAGAACTATTGTAATTGAAAATTGGGAAAGTATTGCCCCTCGTAAAGTTGGGTAACGATTTTAAGCGCTATCTGTCGGGGTGTTAAGGAAAAAGTGACTAACAAGGCTAAATTACTATGTTTAAGTGCTTCAAGCGGTGTAATCAAATGAACCGCGGCCACATCATTATATAAGCTAAAAAACGGTTCATTCCGCTTGAATAACCATTGTTGCAAGCCCATCACTGCCGTGCCTTCTTAAACTTGGGTAATGAAAAGAAAAGCCACACTACATCGTCTCTGCTTTCTAAAAGTCAGTCGTCTGTGTGCTTGCTGATTGTGTGCTCCCTCGCTTCGCTCGGTCGCATTATTTCCCCGCCTTTGGCAGGGTTTGTTCGGGCAAGTAAGCAGCCCTGCGCTCAAAACGGAGTCCTCCTTCACCATCTCCTCCATTTCTCGCTTCGGGCTGTTTTCTCTCGGAACGAAAAAAATAATTTTAATAAAGCTTATTAAGGCGACAGTCGTAAAAAAATCTTTTTACAACGTCGCCAAAAGGATATTTTTTTCTGGTCATCGCAAAATAGCTAATTTTACGACGTCCTCCTTCGAGAAAAGGAAGACAATTACTCGTCCCGCTGAGCGGGACGAGACTTGCCCTCTCAATATAGGTGATTTTTTGCCTGTCAAAAAATCACCTGCGGTTATCTGCGTTTCCACTAAGGAAAGAATTCCGTTCACGATTTTCTAAATCCTTTGTCAGGCGTCCGTGAACGGTGTGGAAACGCAGCACCGCACTAACCAGCCACGAACAAAAAGCGACGAAAAACCAAACAAATTACAAAACAAAAAACAAGGAAAGAATACGTTCGGTTTTATAGTAGGCAGCCTTCTTAAAGTTTATTTGTTCTGTCCTTGTTTCCAATTATAAGGGCAAAAAAGGTTTGTCAAAAGGTGGGTATTTAGCCTGTAGAAATATCCTCGTACTGAAAATTTTAATAAACAAACCATTCCTCGGATATTTCTGACAGGCGTAAATATCCTTTTTTCTTTCTCTTTATTTCGGAAAAAACTTTTGACAATCGGAAAATCAAGTAAGGTAAATTCGTAATTTATTTTCAATAAATCTGCTCGATTTTCCTACCTTTTTTTAGCCCTTTACCCATTGTAACCTCCCTGTTGATTTCATAGTTGGTCTATCTGCACGGGCTTTTTTAAAAAAAATTGAAGGACAGAACAAATTATCCATTGATTATCAGTTTTCTGCCTTTCAATCGGACTATGTTTCAAGTTATTTTGGCTGACTTGGTTGTGTTGCTGGCAGTCATCTTCTTCATCCTCAAATTCTCACCGAAAAAAGACGAGCCGGAGTGGGTGGAGTTAAATCGATTCAGAGCATATCTGAGATCCGATGAATTTCGCAAAAAACACGAAAAGTTAATTGAGTCGTATTGGAAAGGAGGTGATAAACATGACTAAATTTCAAAGAATGATGAAGAGAATTGATGAAGCCTTATCCTCGCCTTCAACAATCACTCAAGAAGAGATTGATATGTACCAAGAGGATATCGACGCTTATTACGCCGAAAATTACAAATTTAATTCAAATTCATATGGAAGGTTTGAGGGAGATAGTTGCGGAAATAACTAAACTTCGAGAAGAACTCGAACAAACTGCGAACAAAAAACCGCAGACTCTCGAAGGTATGTGCGAAGAAATAATTACAAG
>Ga0172369_10007187_pt1 | contig 13001 bp, 8 predicted proteins | sample LakKiv25m_FD_114539 | JGI IMG/M metagenome (GOLD analysis project Ga0172369, IMG submission 114539) | Freshwater microbial communities from Kabuno Bay, South-Kivu, Congo - kab_022012_11.25m | ecosystem: Environmental > Aquatic > Freshwater > Lake | place: Democratic Republic of the Congo... | reverse complement strand
TTAACGAAAGGATATGACGCAGAACTTGGCGGACCGTACAAAGATTACAATCGTACAACGGGGCAGATGCTGATGTGGAATAATCCCGATACCGCTAAAGCCTGGTGGCAAATGGAACAAGCAATAATGGCGGGTTTGCAGATGTATCAAGTTACCTCGGAAGAACAATATTTAAAAATGGCGGATGAAACGCTCGACTTTTTTATGAAATATTTTGTTGACCACGTGTACGGTGAAGTTTACGAAAACCGGACGCGCAAAGGGGCGCAGACGTGGGGAGAGAATAAAGGGAATCCAAATAAAGCCGGGTATCATTCAATTGAATTGGGATACTACACTTATCTTTACGGAAAATTTTTCGTAACAAAAGAACCGATTACTTTGTATTATGATTTTCAAGCTAACAACGATAGGATGGTTTTATTAAATCCGATTGAACTTCCGTTTGATGCTTACAAAATAAAAGAAGTTGTTTATAACAACCAACCTTACGCTGATTTTAATTCTGTTACCCACGAACTGCATCTTGCCGCTAATGCCGGTGGAAAGTTTAAAGTTACTTATGAACTTAGTAATGCTACCAATATTGCAAGCGATGAAAACAATATGCCGAATCAATTTAAACTTGAACAGAACTATCCGAATCCGTTTAACCCAACAACAACAATTTCGTATCAGCTTCCGAAAGACGGATTGGTAACAATAAAAGTGTACGACGTTCTCGGGAACGAAGTAAAAACAATCGTGAACGAACAGAAAGAAAAAGGAAAACACACAACTCAATTTGATGCCGGTTCACTTGCAAGCGGAATTTATCTGTACCAAATACGAGCAAATGATTTTGTAGAAACAAAGAAGATGATTTTAATCAAATAAATAAATATGTATGGAGGAATATCATGAAAAAGTTTTTCGGTTTTCTGTTTCTGATGGGCTTTGGTAATCTTTTAAATGGACAAGTACTCATCCAAAGTTTTGATAATGCTGTCGGATCTTTCTTTCCGGATCCTCCTGTGTTGAACGAAAACTTCTTCACAAACGGACCCGGTTCTTTTTGCACATTATCAAACGATACGGACCATGTAGAAGGAATCGGCTCAATGAAGATAGAATACAAAATTCAAGCGGTGGATATCTGGGGCGGAAATGTTTCAAGAACCACATACAAAATTGGATTCACCGATTCATTACCTTATTTAAATCTTTCCGGCGGCACTCATTTAAGACTTCGTTTTAAAGTAACAAAACCAGCCTTGATGACTGCACCGGGAACCACATCAATGGAATTCAAAATGGCGGAATATGATGAAGCCGGTAATAGAGACCTTTGGCTTCACAAAATGGACATTTATAATGTTGACCAACCCGGCGTTTGGATAGATGTTGATATTCCTCTTGAGCAGAATACAGATAATACCAAAGGCTTCTCACTTCAATCCGGCGATGGCGATAAAATATTACAGCTTGAACACATCAAAGGTTTTGAGTTTGGTCTCAATTATGAAACCGCCGGTGGTGACACCAACATAACTTCTACCGGTTCCTTGCTATTGGATAAGTTAACCTTAGAAGAAAAAAGATCTATCCCAATAATATTTTTCAACGGGAAATCTCTCGCAAATTCTCTTGATTCAGGATGGACTTGGGGAGAATCAACGCTTGAGTTTGTTCAAGGCATGGGACGAGTACCCGAATTAAATGCTCTGAAGTGGGTGCAAGGCAATGGATGGTCTGGTTTCGGATTCACCATTTCTCCTCCTTTCGATATGTCCTGGTCGTATGATATTGACTCCTTGAAATTCTGGATGAAAGCAGAACCCGGCGTTAAAAAAATCAGAGTTCAACTTGAAAGCGGTGCTAATGGAAAAGTCGGAAAAGTATTTACACCGATAGATGATAACCAGTGGCATCAATACATAATTGCTTTAATGGATCTTGTTCCGCAAGATGCAACTACAACTTATGATTCTTCAAACGTTGGTACTCTCCGCTTCATGGCGGAAAATTCGGGGATAGCAGGTAAAGTTATTTATCTATCTGAAATATGGACGGGCAATCCGGTCTGTGATTGTATTTTTCCAAATTCGGTTACGGATTTTACTGTTGTTACGGAGGCTTATAAAAATTTAATTTGTTGGGCCGATGTTGCCGGTGAAACAAACGAAGTGTACGATATTTATTTTTCAGATAAGCCAATCACCGATATTACAAATGCCGGGGTGGTTAAATTGGGCATACCGGAGAACACGCAGTTATTTGAACATAGATTACGGACTCCTCTAACAGACCAAAATCTTTCTTACTATTATGCGATTGTGTGTAAGAGTGATGTTGGTAATCCTTCAGTTCCAACATTCTTAAATACTCCAACAATAAATATGGGGAAAGGCGTTCCAACAATTGCTAAAACCGCTCCGGTAAATTTTAAAGCAGACGGCGATTTAACTGAATGGGTGAACGTTCCTCAAATAAAAATTAATCTTAAAGATGGAACCGGTTATGATGTCTCGGGCGGTTCGCATAACGGTGATGCCGATTATAGTTTAATCGCATATCTGGCAGTGGACAATGATAATCTTTACTTTGCCGCAGATGTTACGGATGACTTTTATAGTTGGAAGAGAAGAGTCGATCCATGGATGAATGATTGCATCAATTTAATGATCGGACTATTCGATGCACATGATAAGACGGCTTTCACCTCTTATAAACACGGCACTATTCCTCATTATCAACTATGTTTTGATCAAGAACGAGTTACTCTTACAAACAGTGACAGTTTATTATACGCCGGAACAAATTATTTCTTCGGTACGAAAACTTCTCCAGGTTATATTTACGAAGCAAAAATTCCTTTAGTTGATTTAGCAAAGAAACGTAATTATAATTATCTCGATCAAGTTGATAGCATTTTTCATCCGGCTGAAGGGATGCAAATACCTATCGATTTTTCATGCAACGATGCCGATGTTACGGGTAATAGAGAATTGATTTTCTGCTATTCTCCATTTAATGAAGACATGTCTTGGAGAGACCCTTCAAGATGGTTGTGGACATGGATCGGTGAAAAAATGACGGTTGGCGTAAATGACGAAGCGTTCAGCAATAGGATAAACAGCTATAATTTAGTACAGAACTATCCGAATCCGTTTAACCCAACAACGACAATTTCATATCAGCTTCTGAAAGACGGATTGGTAACAATAAAAGTGTACGACATTCTCGGGAACGAAGTAAAAACACTCGTGAACGAACAGAAAGAAAAAGGAAAACACACAACTCAATTTGATGCCGGTTCACTTGCAAGCGGAATGTATCTGTACCAAATACGAGCAAATGATTTTGTAGAAACAAAGAAGATGCTTTTAATCAAATAATTTAATATGTATGAAGGAATATCATGAAAAAGTTTTTCAATTTTCTATTTCTGATGGACAGCGTTCAACGTTTACAATGTTAAATACTTATCTATAGTTTTAATATTATTTCTTGGCGCTCATTAATTTTAATTATACTTTCTCATCAAGTTCCTTCGCCAATAATTGCGATACGGTTTGCATCAATATTTTATTTGAAACCGGTTTCGTTAGAAAAAGATCTACTCCCGCAGCCAAAGCATTTTCTCTGTCTTTATTCATCGCGTGGGCAGATAAACACAAAATGGGGGTTTTTGAAAACAGAGGTAATTTTTTTATTTCCGTAGTTAATACAAGTCCGTCTTTTGCACCGCGCAATGAGATATCCGTTATTATAATATCAAACTCCGTATTAACATATTTATTGTAAAATTCCTCCGCAGAATCGCACACCGCAACCTCAAACTCTTTATTGAATAATCTTGACATCGTTATAAGGGTTAAACTATCATCATCTATAATAAGTAATTTTTTCATTTCATATCCCTTCATGCTTTGCTGCTTGAAAAGTAATCGTAAAGGTTGAACCGGCGCCTTTTCGGCTTTCAACTTTTATTTCAGCGTTGTTCAATTCACAATATTTTTTAACAATTGCCAAACCGAGACCGTTTCCTTCATAACTTCTTGAATACCCTTGCTCTTCTTGACTGAACGGTTGGAAAATTTTCGCTAAAAAATCCTCGCTGATACCTATGCCGGTATCTGTTACCGAAACTTCAATTTCTCCTTTTTCAGTATTGATTAATTCTACGTTGATAATTCCTGTGTCTGTGTACTTAATTGCATTACCAATGAGATTAGCAAAAATCTGAGTAACGCAATATTCATCTGCAAATACTTCGGTATGCTTTGCTTTATTCAAATACGTAAATTCAATATTTTCCCTCATGGCAAAACGTTTATGTTCGCTGCATAGTTTAACAAGGATATCGGAATTTATATCGAGGAGAACCGGATTGGTTTCAAAATTACCCGTTTGTATTTCAGCCATGTTCAAAATAAGTTCGATGGTTCTGATAATTCTTTGAGACGATAAATCAATCGCATTAAAAATATCATTAAGCTCTTCCGATATGTTTCCTTCAAGAGTACTCTGAATATACTCGATGCTACTTGTAATAATATTTATCGGCGTTCTGATTTCGTGAGACATTTGAGCCAAGAATTCTGTTTTCAATCGATCTGACTTTTCAGCCATTTCTTTGGCTTTTATTAATTCTTCCCTCGCTTTTTTCATTTCGGTAATATCGGTTGCAACGCCAATTAACGCTATCGGATTGTTCTTGTGATCTTTAATAATGGAAGTGGATAATGAGACAGGAAAAAGAGCGCCGTCTTTCTTTTGATTTAAAATTTCGCCTTTCCATCCGCCTCCAATTGTATCTTTTAAAATCCCGGAAAAATTTTCTAGGTGCGTTCCTTCTTTAGGACGAACGATACTAATGTGTTTACCGATGAGTTCATTCTCTTTGTATCCGTACGTCCGTTGAAAAGAATCATTCACAAATAAAATGATATCATCTTTGTCCGTGATAGAAACGCATTCACTTACACTTTCCAACGAATGAGCAAGCAGTCTCATTTTCTTTTCAAGCTCTTTTTGTTCAGTTATATTTTCGACCGTTCCTTCGTAATACAGCGTATTGTCTTTGTTATCTTTTATTGCTTTCGAACTATTGCGGATAGTTATCTGCGTTCCGTCGGCTTTTTTCCATTCTGTCTCGAAGCCGTGAATGACACCGTTTTCTTCGATAATCTTTTTGAATAATTGTCTGTCTTCCTGATGAATATAGAAATCATCTGTTGAGTTTCTCGCAGCAAATAAATCTTCGAACGAAGTGAATCCAAGCATGGAAATAAATGCCGGACTTGCCATAAGAATTTTATTTTCCGGAGTAGTTCGATAGATACCTAAGGTTGAATTTTCATAGATGCTTCTAAAATTTTCTTCGCTGTTTCTAATCGCATTTTCAAATTGCTTTCGTTCCGTAATGTCATGAACAGAACCAACAATATGTGAGCAAATTCCATTACTGTCAAAAACCGGGCGGATACTTACTTCGCCCGTTAATCTGCCGGTCGGATAATCGGACGTTTCTTCCCATCTCACCAATTTTTTTTCCTTGATTGCAAGATTGTAATTCCCCAAAACTAAATTTAAGGATGGTTGTGGAATTACCTCAGTGACTAATTTGCCGATTAAAAACTCAGTTGGAATTCCGGTAACTTTACTAAAAGCGGGATTTACCGTTACAAAACGGTAGATATTATTTGGCTCTACCGCCAGGTAATAAATTACATCGCCTACGGTATTATAAATTGAAGTTAACTGCTGTTCATTTAGTCGCAATGCTTCTTCGGTTTTTTTTTGAGCTTCCAAACTCTCTTCCAGCTCTTTAACATATCTCTTTAGTTTTTTTTCGTTTTCTTCGGTTTGGCGCATCTTATCTTCAAGTTTGCAGATAAGCGTTTGGTTATATTCTTTAAGGATGAGTGTTTCAGGTAATTCCGAAATAGTAATGGTTCGGCTTTTATCTTGTTTCACTTCGTTGAGACATTCTTCAATGATATTTTAAAAAACATCGGGGTCTTGAGGCTTCAGTACAAATCTATCTGCCCCAAGGCTAAGAGCAAATTCTTCATCCTTTGGATCTGTGTATGTTGCAGTGTAAAAAATAAACGGAATTTTTTGGAGGCGGATATCTTTTTTGCATTCTCTGCACAGGGTATAGCCATCCATCACCGGCATTAAAATATCAGCAATAATCATATCGGGTTTTTCTTTAGTAGCAAATCCCAATGCTTCGGCACCATTGCGCGCAGAAATTGTTTCGTGCCCGTTTGCTTTCAAAATTGATTCGACGAGATATAAATTTTCAGGTTTATCATCCACGATTAAGAGTTTCATCGGAGCCTTCCTTTTGGTTAATAAGTATCTGGTAAAAAAGATTTCATTTGAGCAATAAACGTATCGGGATTGATGGGCTTTTCGATATAACCCGTTGCGCCCGCCTCCAAAACTTTTTCTTTATCGCCGGGCATTGCATAGGAAGTAACTGCGATTATCGGCGTTACTTTCAACTCATCAATTTCTCTTAATTTTTCTGCAACGGTATAGCCGTTCATTTCGGGAAGTTGAATGTCAAGAAGAATAATATTTGGTTTGTGCTTCTTCGCTTCATCAATTCCATCTTTGCCGCTGTAAGCTTGAATCACTTCATAGTTTTCGCTGGTTAAAAGAAAAGAAAGCATGTACATGTTTTGCTCGTTGTCTTCAATAATTAAAATTTTTGTCTTCATACTAATTTCCATTCTGTTTATGTAAGAGAATCGTTTTTATCCGAAAGCGGAAAGGTTATCGTGAACGTACTGCCAATTCCTATTTCGCTTTCTACCGAAATAGTCCCGTTCAATTTTTCAATTAATTTTTGACTTATCGAAAGTCCGAGTCCGGTGCCTTCGTGGCTGCGCGTTAAGCCGGAATCAACCTGGCTAAACGGTTTAAAAAGTTTGTCCATGTCTTTTTTTTTTATTCCGATGCCGCTATCAATTACTTTAACTTCAATGTTATTGTTGATAATGCAGCATTTAATTTTTACAAATCCGGTATCGGTAAATTTTATAGCATTATTGATAATGTTGATAAGAACCTGTTCGGCTCTTCTTTCGTCGCTGAAGGCTTCTTTCACATTTGTCCCAATTTCTGAAATCAGATTTATATTTTTTTTATCTGCCATCGGTTGTATGGAAGAAATAACTTTGTGAATCATCTTGCCGAAGTCAAACGTTTTAAGCAAAACCACAAGCTGTCCGGCTTCAATTTTTGAAATATCGAGCACATCATTAATGAGTTCAAGTAAATGTTGAGCGCTTCCCTTCGCCATTCCAAGTTGTTTTAGTTGCTCGGCATTTAAAGGTCCGGCAATTTGTTTCATTAAAATTCCGGTAAATCCGATAATTGAATTTAGCGGCGTTCTCAGCTCGTGCGACATGGTGGCTAAAAATGCCGACTTGAGCCGATCTGCCGACTCCGCACGCTCTTTGGCTTCCAGCAAAATTTGTTCTGATTTTTTTCTATCTGTTATATCAAGAGACCAGCCGCACGTAGCGTAAATTTCGTTGTTGCTATCCATGATGGGGAATAAAATGTCAACGAAATAATGGGCGCCGTCTTCCTTCTCGGAAGCATTCTCAAACACTTGGGCGCGTTTAAGAGAAATAACATTTTTGTTTTGGGCAATATTTCTTTCCGCTCTTTTTTTAGGGAATAATTCTAAATCCGTTTTATTAATTACCTGTTCGGATGAAAGCCCCATCAGCCTTTCAAATTCTTTGTTAACAAAAATGTAACGGTCGTTTAAGTCGTTTATATAAACGAGTATCGGCGCATAGTTAAGAATGTTCTCAAGGCGTTGTTCACTTTCTTGAAGCGCTTTTTCGGCGTTCGTTCGTGTTTCTATTTCTTTAACCAACTCTTTGGTTCTTTGGATAACTCTATCTTCAAGTTCTTCATTTAATTTTTTTAATTCTTCTTCAATGATTTTGCGCTCAGTTACATCTCGTGATACAACTACAACATTAACGGCTTCTCCTTGTTTGTTGTGTATTACGCTTCCGTTCGATTCGATATAATGAACAGTGCCGTCCTTATCTATCAACTTATATTCGGTTCGCTTGCCGATTCCGGTTATGATAGTTTCACGAAAAATATTTTTAACTCTTTCTCTATCGTCCGGATGGATATTTTGAAAAGAGTCTGTGCCGATCAAAGAATTTGTATTGCCCAGCAACGGTTCGTAGGATGGATTGTTATAAACTCTTCTTCCCTGTAGATCTAAAACGACAATCATATCGGCAACATTTTCGTAGATCATGCGGAATTGTTCTTCGCTGGTACGTAGCTTCTCTTCGGCTTTTAGCCGTTCGTTCAGTTCGGTTACCAATTTCGTATTTGTGTTTTTTAATTCATTTGATGCCGACTCAACTTCCTTCCGACGCTTATTTAATTGTGTAAGCATGTCGCTAAATCTTTTATAAAGAATTCCTATCTCATCGTTTTGCCCGGTTTCAACTTTAAAGGAATAATCTTCCTCTTGCGCTATTTTATTTGTAATGTCTGCCAACGTTAAAATCGGCGACGAGATAACTCGCTGCAACCTTGAAGCCAAAAAATAAACCGGAAAGGCAAGAACCAATATTACCAACAGCATAATAAAAATGTTGCCCGCAATTTTATCTCGAATGGAATTTGTGGAGATTCGCAAATATAACGTGCCGTATTTCTGATTGTCGCTTACGAGCGGCTTAAATACATGAAGATAGTTATCGAAGAGTATTCCGCTCTGATTTGATAAGCGTGGAAAGGCATAAGCCTCATTGGCGACTTTAGTATATTCTGCAAAAGGTTTGTTGTCTTTATCATAAATACAAGCATTAAGCACATCGGGAATAACCGAAAGTTTTTTCAATGCGGCATCTGTTTCGCTTTTGTACCCGAACAAAAGAGGCGCAGTACAATATTCGGAGACCAACGTTGCATTTAACAACGCATTGATTTTTACCTGCTCTCTGTAATTAATGATGTCAAGTAAACTATATAACAACAATCCGAGAATGATAGCAAACGTACTTGCACCAATGATGATGATCACCAATTTCTTTTTGATTGATGTTTGATGTGAAAGTTTCATCATGTGCTTCTGTTATTTGTTGAAAATTAAATTACTCACTCACCTTACGCATAATTGTAGAGCGAATTCACCGGCGGCGAACCGTTTCGCTCGAAAATAGATATTTTGAAAACAAAACGCGTGGGCGATTCTGAGAATCGCCCTACAATTGCGTAAGGTGAGTTACTCATACACCTTAGCCGCAATAGATAATAATCGCGAGTTAGGGATGAATCCATTTTCTTCAAGTACTTTTCTGTTTATTTCAAATTTGATTTTATCTTCCTCTCGTATAAAATTAATGCCGGCGCCTTTTTCGGCAAATCCCTTGGCATTTGTAATCAATAAAATTTTCTTGCCGCGAATTCTTTTCAAGACGGCAGTTAATTTATTTTCATCGTCGGATGGAAAAAACAAAATGGTTGTATTTCCCAAGGTGTTGAGGTCGTTCAGCTCGCCAACAAGCATCGTCTTCCCATTTACTTTTTCTGTTCGTGCAATGCTGCTTAACGGGGCAATGATCGTATTCTTCCCCAAAACGGAAAGATTAATATTTTCGGCGTTGTTATCAGGAAGTTGAATGAACTTTGTAATATTATAAATGAAGACCGCTAATATATTTTCATACTTAGCTTCACTTTTTTGTTGTGCGTAGCTATAAGATGAAATACATACGAGCAAAACAACGGAGATAATTTTACAACTTGTTTGTCTCTTTGCTACCATCTGATGATGCCGTTAAAATGAGTAATCAATACCGAACAGAAAATTTCTCTGCGGCTGTCTATATCTGTCCGGCGGACGATTGGAAGTATCATAATAAATTTCATTAAGAAGATTATTGACGGTTAGACTCAATCTTGTTTTATCAAAAAGTTTATACGATGCCGATAAAAAGAGCACCAGCGCATCGTTAATAACTGCATTACCTGTCGCTGAAATAATTTTAGGATTCAATCTTTCTCCGATATACTTTCCTCTTAATGATAGAAGGAATTCATTAAAAGGATTATAAGTGATTCCGATATTTCCGCTGTGCTTGGCAACTTCGGGCAGCAATGCACCTTTATCATCAACAGAATAATTAAAAGTATAATTTGCAAAGGATTTCAAAACTCCTTTTTGATAATTTATACTTACTTCAACACCTTCGGTTTTTACATTGCCCCGGTTTATCCATCGATAATTACTACCAACGTTCTGTTGGGTGATTAAGTTTTCCAACTCATTTTTATAAAGCGAGAGCTGACATTTTACATAATTCGAAAGCGAATAACCTCCGGAAACTTCAAATGAATTCATTCTTTCGGATTGTAAACTTGGATTACCGAGACCGCTTGTAAAATCCCACGGCTTTGGCGCTCTAAAAGCTTCTGAATACAGTAATTTTAGCGTCAGTTTTTCTTGATTATATACAATCCCTAATCTTGGTGTAACAACTTCTCCGTAATTTGAACTGTTATCATAACGTCCGCCGACGTAAAAATTTATAGAAGTTAAAAATGTTATCTGCGCCTGCGTGTACAAACTCAGCAAATTAACATTATCCATTCGAGGTGCGGGAGGAGTTGGAGGAAGCTGATTTGCCGAGGCGCTGTAGGTAATCGAATAATCATCAGCTAACGATTCATTCTCAACGAGCGCTCCGGCAATTATTTTTGTGGATGATAAAGGCGTGTAAGAAAGAATCATCTCGCCGGAAGCCAATCTGCTGGGTCTATAATAACCAACTTGAGAAGTATCGGTAACATACGCTACTGTGTTATCATACACGGTGGAATTTCTGTAAGCGAGCGTAGTATTTAAATTTAGTGATTGCGAAATATCGTACGAGTGTTTCAAATAAGCATTGAAGAATCCGATATTCCATAATGAGTTTTTATCGAGATATTTTGTTCCGGTCGATTTATAATTTGTTGTTCGCGAAGCTTGTTTATTCTGATATAAAAATCCAAACTTAAATTCCTGATAAAGACCTTTCATCTGAAAAGAATAATCATGTTCAAAGTTATCCATTGAAGAAGACCAATTATCATCTCCTTCTGCGCCGCGAAGATTTCCCTTTTCGGAACTTTTTACCATAGCAGAAAACCGCAAACCGAATTTTCTTTCTTCGTTGTAATAACTATAACTTCCGTTGCCTTTGTAAGTCTTAAACGAACCGATAGCTGCCGATACATGAATTCCGGTATCGTTAGTTGGTTCTTTTGTTAAGATATTAATTACACCGGAAACGGCATTGGTTCCGTATAACGCCGATGCGGGACCGTAAATAACTTCAATCCGTTCAATGTCATCAAGATTGAATTGTCCCCCGGCATAAAAACCGCCCGAGTTTAATTCATTTATTTCAATTCCGTCAACAAGTAATAAAGTAAGATTATTTTGATTGGGAATACCCCGTTGAAAGATGTAGCTGTTAAATCCTAAAATATTTCTGAATTGAAATCCGGGAAGTGATGATAGAGCGTCTTCTAAAGTAAGATATCCATTCTGCTTTATGGTTTCCGATTCAATTACTTCAACTGTGGCGGGGACTTCGCTTATATTGGTTAATGTCTTCGTGGCAGAAATAATTTTCACCTCTGCTAATTCCTGGATGTCGAGCTTTAGCAACTTTTCAATTTCTGCATCTTGAGCATTCAACTTAACCGTAAAAAAAACAAATTCTAAAACAAGAATTAACATCTTAGAAGACACATGCACTTGGAACATCATCTTATCTCCGTATAAGCGTTAAGAAAAAATAAGCAGATTAGAACATAAAGTCAAACTTGGCGGGGATTAAGAGTTGGGAGTTTCTACTTAAAATATAATAGCTTTATTATATGAAGCAATTGAGGTATTGGTGCAACTGCTGTGAAATCTTTATTCAGGCACAAGAACTGAGACGCAGGGTGTTGCGGCAGAAAAGGCACAGATAAATCAAAAATCTAAATTACTAACTGAAGCTACGCAAAAACGATAATATTTAATTTCCAAGTGAGAGTTTTAGGAACGACACAATCAAATAAGACAGCACGAACTTTATAAATTGTGCCGATATTTCTCGTAATTCTAAATACTTCCAATTGGCAGAAAGCCATTAAGACAAAATAAATATGATTCATCTGTGCCAGCGATTCTCGGGAAGAGCCCCCTTCTAATCTCAATTCTGATTTGAGAATTTTACTTCGGAAGATTGTAAGGATAAATCACTTATCGCCCAATAGTTATCGCTATCTTTAACAATACGGGCTTTGATGTTCTCTGATAATTTGCCACTATGAATTCCGTAATGATACCGGAAAAACTCTTGAACTTGGTGCCATTAATACAACGATTGGATTTTATTTTAGCAATCCACTGCCAACGAAATTTGCGAATCACCTTCAAGAGTTTTGCTGCCGGGTAAAACGAATCCATAAGCACATAACTTGGTTTTGTGTTGCAATATATTTCTAAGTTTTAGCAAGCAACTATAATGCTTTTGGATATATGTATTCCATTTCCTTTCGAAGACCAATAGTCTTTGAAGTCTGTCGTGTGAGACACATGGATTCCCGGAATCATAAATGATATTCATGTTGTATTGTTCAGAAATATTGGTACACATTGGTCTAAAATTCCTAAAACATATCGCATTTACATAAGCGATTAGGGATGTTTGATAAATTAGTTTTTTCATCATATACTAATTTAACATCTTATTTCGCTTATGTTTTTGCCCTTTGCGTAACCTCAGTTAGCTTATATCTTTTAACAATTTACGGCTCTTCTTGTTTTCCTAACGGGACAGAAGTAAAGTTAAAATTTATTTAAGCAGAACAACTTTCTTCGTCTGTGTAAAATTCCCCGCCTCCATTCTTACAAAGTAAACACCGCTTGCAAACGTCTTACCATTAAAATCAACTTCATAACTGCCCGGATTCATTTC
>Ga0172369_10007186_pt1 | contig 13006 bp, 13 predicted proteins | sample LakKiv25m_FD_114539 | JGI IMG/M metagenome (GOLD analysis project Ga0172369, IMG submission 114539) | Freshwater microbial communities from Kabuno Bay, South-Kivu, Congo - kab_022012_11.25m | ecosystem: Environmental > Aquatic > Freshwater > Lake | place: Democratic Republic of the Congo... | reverse complement strand
TGGCCATTGCCACTAGGTATATTTATGACCCCCGATACAGTTTTTAGATTGTCCGAAAAATCGTGTGAAAAGCTTACCTTAAATACATAGGAAGTAAAAGTATCATATTCTTTGATTATATCTCCTACCTCAATTATTGAAGGATTAAAATCTCTATTCGATAGATTTTCAATGGTGTATTTTAAAAGAGGGGTCGGCTTAACAACCGATATGGTTTGGGTCACAAGATTTGAGCTTTTCGGAAGAGTGTACAAAACCCGGCCAAACCATCCTATCAGGATAAAGATGATCGGAATTAAAATATAACCTAAAACTTTTTTCACTTAATTCTTTTTTGAAATATATTTCTATCTGGAAATCTTAGACCTTGGAATATCCCTCCAACCAGAAAACCGCGTGTTGTCCATGAAGCAAGGATTCCACCAGATACAAAAATGGAAATACAAAGAAGTATTGTAAAACTAAACCAATGGTGAAAGTGAATAATTCTACCTTTAATTGTTATTTTAATGTTTGGAAAAATATCAAAACTTTTATACTTCAAACGTGGCAGCTTTTTATAAATCCAGGAATTGGGATTGGAAGTTATGCCAAGCATCAAATAGCCTGTAATTGCCGATATCAGTGTATAAATCTCCTGCATCTATCTACTTTAGCACAAAGATACAGAAAGACATATTGATTTCGCATTTTCTTCGGGTATATTATTAATTATGCTGATAAATGAGGTGGTTACTGTAGGAATGGTTAACGATTCTCCTAAATATGTAATTTGGAAAGGCAGAAACCATACGGTTATAAAAATAGGTTTACGCCACCACTTTAGAAAAGGAGCAACTCTTTATCACACCTTTTCTATAGCCACAAAAACTCTTTTTATGAAGCTTACTTTAAATACAGAAACTCTAGTCTGGAAACTGGAAGAGAGCGAAAATGGAATTTAACCCCAGTCCTTCTTTTAATCTCCACTTGGACCTCAATTCCTGTTTTGCCAGTATAGAACAGCAGGCTAATCCGTTTTTAAGAGGAAAACCTGTGGTTGTTGTTTCCTATCCTACCTCCGGAGGATGCATCTTGGCAGCTTCAGTTGAGGCTAAAAAGATTGGTATAAAAACAGGTATGCGTGTTTTTGAAGGACGCGCCATTTTTCCAAAACTTAAAATCCTCTCTCCTGATCCTTGGAAATACAGAAGTGTCCACCTGAAACTTAGAAAACTAATTTCCGAATATACAGATGACTTTTGTCCGAAATCAATTGATGAATTTGTATTAAATCTAAAAAACTATTCTACATTGAACGGGATATCTCTGATGGGGATTGCAAAAGAGATAAAGCTTAGAATCAAAAGTGAGATTGGAGACTGGCTCACGGTTTCTGTCGGTATTGCTCCGAATAGGTACTTAGCCAAAATTGCCGCAGGACTTCACAAACCGGACGGTCTTGACGAGATTAATAAGGACAATTTTTTAGATATCTATTCAAGGCTAGGGTTAACGGATTTGACCGGAATTAAAACCCGGAACGCGGCCAGACTAAATACGATGGGAGTATATTCAGTAATGGATTTATATGAATCCCCTATATGGCGCCTTAGAGCCGCCTTTCACTCAATTACAGGTCTTTATTGGCACATGAGGCTGTCCGGTTACGAAGTTGATAATATTGAACCCAAACGAGGAAGTTTTGGTAATTCCGTGGCTATTGGAGCAAATTTAACAAAAATCGATGAAATCTCCCCCATCCTTGCCAGACTTACGGAGAAGATGTGTAGTAGATTAAGGAGCGCAGGATACAGTGCATCGGGTATTCACCTTGCTGTTATTTATAAAGACGGTTCCTGGTGGCACAGGGGTCACAGGCTACCCATTACATGCTTTGACACAAAGGACTTTTACAAGGCAGCTTTTAGACTTCTTCTTGAGGCAAAACCCGAAAAACCAGTTTTAAATGTATCTGTCTCCTGCTTTGATCTCTCAAAATCAAAAAACATTCAATTGGATCTTTTTTGTGATATTCCAAAGCAAAAGAAACTTGTTGAGGCGAGGGATAAAGTGAATGAAAGATGGGGGGAATTTACACTTGGAAGCGCTAGAAGCTTTGGTGGAGCAAAAGTCGTTCTTGATAGAATCGCTTTTGGCGGCATAAAAGAAATTCAAGAGTTTAGTTTAAATTCCTGATATGCTAACCGGATCTCCAACAATTATTGAGTTTGCTTCAGAAAAACCTGAGTTTACTTCTAAAACATAATCGATAGATTGACCAGGAGAGTAAAGCTTAAGTTTGGTATCGGGAGTATTGGGAGCGGGAGCTGGCACAGCTTTATCTATTCTGACAATTTTTCCATCGCGAATCCAGATAATGTCTAAAGAAATAAGCATGTCCTTCATCCAAAATGACGGAGGTTTTTCAGATGAATCAAAAACGAAAAGCATGCCCTTGTATTCGCCAAGTGATTCTCTACCGGAAAGCCCTTTTTCCCTATCTTTAGGTTCTTTAACGACCTCAACGGATATGACTTTATCGTTGATTGTTACAGATGGAGTTATAGGAATTTCCTGATTGTTAAGAGCACTATTAAAAGAAGTCTTTTGAATAAATACTCCTAAAGCAACTATAAAAACAATTACAGCTAAAAGACTTATGAGTACTTTTTTAATCATTTAACTATCTCGATCATTACAGTAAATGTAGCCAGGAAAACTAAAATTGGAATGGATAAAAAAAGTATATTTTTGATCGAGGATCTGTGGTTTGGGTGAAGGTGTATATGGAGTTTTTCAGTCTTCATTTCATTATATTAACATAATTCATTAATAAGTGCCCTCGAGAGGATTTGAACCTCTAATCCGTAAGGAATACGCTCCTAAAGCGTACGCGTATGCCAATTCCGCCACGAGGGCTTAAAGTAACCTCTAGCTTAGATTATATCAAAATCAACAGGTAGAGTATCTATCTTTTTGACAAAGAAGATGACATTACCTCCCCATGTAGATGAGGGTGGAGCGTAAACTTTGGCAATTTGATTAATACTAACCACTCCACGATCAATATATTTAGCCTTAAGTGTTTTTGATACGTGTTCGATTGATTCTTCCCATGAAGAAAATGAATAATCTCCATTTGCCCAACCATATGCGTTATATGAATCTAATGGGATATGTTTTCCGAAAGTCGATTCGACACCTGTAATAGCTGGAACTAAACGATAATCAAGATTATTCTGATCAGCATAGATAACAAAATCTTCCGCATAGGGCGCAAGAGGAGAATTGTATTTCTTAAAAAAATTCTTTAAATTTTCTACACGAAAGTCAAAATCGACACCTTTGTCACTGGTTTTAAAATAAGCCGATGATTCAGATATATTCTCCGCATATGTATTACTCGCACCTCCGACGATGAGTGCGAACGCAATTGATATAATTGTAATTAATTTTTTCATATATCCCCTTTTCCTAAAAAGAAGGCCCGTCTATAAATAGACGGGCCAAATATAAATCCTAACGCCTAGGTCATGTTTCCATGCCCAAGCCTCAGAATGTACGGGTACTATAGCATGAAACTACAGGATTGTCAAATAATATTGGTGGAGGTAAATAATAAATGAAGTTATTCCATATCACTCATAAAAGAGTTAACTCCATGGGCCCATGATCCGTTACTTAGTGGGGTATACTTGGACATAATTTCTTCAATGGTGGTATATCCCTTATTAAGATAGTTGTTACGTAGTCCTTTTGAAACCGTTTCAATTCCATCTTCAAAAGAATCAAAACCAAGTGTACTCAAACCAGTTATTCCCCAACCCCAACAGTTATATGATCCGGGAGGGATAATCTTGCAAAGATTACTTTCTTGTTGGGCAATAGCCGTAATAAGTCTAAAATCAATGGAATATTTATCGGCGACCTCCACAATTAAATTCGAATATGGCGAAAGTGGTGAATTGTAATACTCTAAGTACTGCCTGACAATCTCCGGCCTAGCATCGGAAGATTCGATTGAAGAAAATATCGAAGGTATAACAACAGGAAGGGAGGCGTAAACACTTATTCCAGATTTAGGAGACACAACAATATTTTTTGTATTATATTTTTTCTCAACAATTTCGGATTTTTCAAGAGAAAATATTGAAAACAGGCTTACCCCGATTGTTATGGGAGTAATAATAAAAAATACTGAAACTAAGAAAATATTTTTCCAGAATCCAATATCCTCCTCTTTTATACGTGGCTTTCTTTCCATCAAATCAGGATGTCATATTCGCCGACAATCTGTCAAGTTAGACTATATTTTGATATAATTGACGAGCAAAGTTTGCCGAGGTGCTGGAATTGGCAGACAGGCACGCTTCAGGAGCGTGTGCTCGCAAGAGCGTGCGGGTTCAACTCCCGCCCTTGGCACCGTTCATTAAAATTTGCATGCCGAGGTGGCGAAATTGGTATACGCTTACGCTTGAGGTGCGTATGGAGAAATCCGTGCAGGTTCAAGTCCTGTGCTCGGCACATATAGAGTTCTACTTGTAAAATTATTTTCAATTCCTAAGGGGACACTTAGCTCAGTTGGTTAGAGCGCATCGTTTACATCGATGAGGTCGGGGGTTCGAGCCCCTCAGTGTCCACCGGAATTAGCCGAGATAGCCAAGGTGGTCACGGCGGGCGCCTGAAGAGCGTCAAATGTGTGTTCGACTCACACTCTCGGCACAGATGCGGCGGTAGTTCAGTGGTAGAATGCTTCCTTGCCAAGGAAGAGGTCGAGGGTTCAAATCCCTTCCGCCGCTCAATAACAGTTGTAGTGAAAAGCGATAAATAAGCCCCCGTAGCTCAATGGATAGAGCATCTCCCTTCTAAGGAGGAGATGACAGTTCGATTCCGTCCGGGGGCACAGGGGTTTACTAAGCCAGGAATTTTATTAGTTTTACTTCACTGAGGACTTTACAAGGCTCAATTATCTTCGGGTCTACCAATTTATAGAATATATTTTTCCCTACTCTTTTTGAGCTAACCATACCAACATATTTTAAATAGGAAAGATGTTGCGATGTATTTGATTTCCTCGTACCGAGTATTTTTGAGATTTCATTTACGGAAACCTCCTTATCTTTAATAATATCCAGAATTTCCAATCTCTTGGCGTTAGACATAATCTTAAATAGCTCGGCGCATTTGAAGTAAAATTCTTTCTTTTTAGAAGTATTTTTGGGTGTATTGACCATAGGGATTCTATTCTAGTATAGTTTCAGACCTTGTCAAATAATTGCTACAATGTACTATCAATGAAAAAAGTTTTTATATTTGTTTTATCTCTGATAGTGTTTTTTGGCACACATTCTCCTATTGTTGCTAAGGTCAAACCCCAAGACTCGCCCAATAACAAATTTGGAATTCACATAACAGATGAAAGAGATTTGGAAAATGCCGCAAACCTCGTAAACTCCTCAGGGGGTGATTGGGGATATGTAACATTTGTAATCACGGAATCGGAACGAAATCACGACCGCTGGCAAAAAACTTTCGATCAGATGAGGAGACTTCACTTAATACCTATTGTTAGGCTGGCCTCAAAACCCAACGGCGATAACTGGGAAATTCCTCAAGAATCAGAAATAAATAATTGGATTGCCTTCTTAAACTCCTTAAATTGGGTTACTCAAAACCGATACGTTATTATTGCAAACGAACCCAATCATGCTACAGAGTGGGGCGGTACGATTGATCCTGACGCATATGCAACCTACCTTAATAATTTTGCAAATAAACTTCACGAAGCTTCATCAGATTATTTTGTTCTTCCTGCAGGTCTTGATGCATCATGTAAAACAACAAAAACTACAATGGACGAGGTTACATTTATTAAAAGGATGCTGACAAGAGAACCAAGCTTGTTTGATAACTTAGATGGATGGACATCTCATTCATACCCCAACCCCGATTTTTCTGGAAAATCAACAGACACTGGCCGAGGAACAATTCAAACATTCAGCTGGGAATTAAATTACATAAGATCTTTTGGAATATATAATGATTTACCCGTATTCATAACAGAAACAGGCTGGTCTAATCAGTCTGTAAATTCCGACTCAATTTCTGGAATGTATAAATACGCCTTTGAAAATGTATGGAACGATAAAAGAGTAGTTGCCGTAACTCCGTTTATTTTGAATTATCCAGATTTTCCATTTTCCCAGTTTTCTTGGATTAAAGCAGATAGCTCTTTTTACTCATACTACGAAGGTTTTCAAAAAATCAATAAAACAAAAGGAAGACCGCAGCAGATTGAAAGCGGGCAAATTCTTGGAGCATTCGCACAACCTATCGTTTCATCCGACTCAGATTTTGTGGGAATAATTGTTGTCAAAAACACAGGACAATCTATATGGAACACTAGTAATTTAGTGGCACAGAGTGATAATCAGGATGTAAGTTTTAAAAATATTCTATTTTTTGATATTGAACCCTTAAAAACAGGCCTAATTGTTTTTAAAGCCAAACCAGAACAAAAAAGAGGTGTTTTAATTAAATCCATATATCTTTCAGACATGAACGGTAAAAGAGTTACCAACAGTTTTCCAATTGAGGCTATAATAATTAGAACAACAAAAATGCAACTAAGTGGCATTTTTGATAGAATAAGCAGTTATTTTAAAGGTGTAGTCAAGGGCCCGTAGCTCAGTGGTAGAGCAATTCCCTCTTAAGGAAAAGGTCGATGGTTCGAATCCATCCGGGCTCACAATAACTACCTACTCCACCTTGCCCAAATTCCGGTAGAAAGAAGCCTTCCGGCAGATTTTTCTTTAAGAGTTAGTTCTCCATTTTCAATATTACCTCCAAGGTCTCTAAAATAATCACTGAGTGTATTTGCAAGTGTAATTGACGAAGAAGATATTGCATACGCATTAGCTAATATAAAAATCGGGTTAACAGAAATAATTTTTTTACAATTATTTAAAAGCTCTGGAAAATGTCTATTAAAATCCCAGACTTCCCCATTAGGTCCATGACCATATGCAGGGGGATCCATAATTATTGCTTCATATTTCATCCCTCTTTTGGCTTCTCTTGAGGTAAATTTAATGGCATCATCGATTATCCAGCGAATTGGATAACTTTGCATTCCATTTAATTCTCTATTTTCATTTGCCCAGGTGATAGCAGGTTTACTCGAATCAACATGTGTTACGTTTGCACCAGCTTTGGCGGCAAAAAGACTGGCTATTCCTGTATAGGCAAAAAGATTGAGCACGTTTACTTGTATATCTTGTGCTTTAGAATCATTTTTAAAATTATTTATTTGTTCATAAATGTAGTCCCATTGGCTAGCCTGCTCAGGAAATATGCCTGTATGCTTAAATGGAGTTAATTTAGTCCAAAATTTAATTCCAGAATGTGTAAGTTCCCATCTTTCAGCGACTTTGTTTTTAATTACCCAATTTCCCCTATCTTCGGACAAACGTTTATAATATGCATCAGCCTTTTCCCATTCATCTAAAGATAAGGTTTTCTTCCAAATAATCTGAGGGTCGGGTCGATCTAGCAAATATTTGCCGTAGCGTTCGAGTCTCCTACCTTCTCCACTGTCAATTAATTCATATTCCATACTTTAAAGATATCTTATTTCCATTTCCTCCCGAACGGTAGTTGAAAATGACATTTCCTGACCAGGGAATTTTGCTCCAGGTCCCCATATCTTAACTATTTTTTTGTTTTCCGCAAAATCGGGTCCAATTTTAAGAGCAACGTCTTTTAGGGTATTTCCCTCTTTCATAACAATAGGGCTACCTTTACCGATTTCTTCTTCGGGTTTCACAAGATAAACAGTAATGAACTTAAGTTGTTTCCAGATTTCTTTGATTAGATTATCAATACCTTCATTTTTACTTGCACTAATGGCAACATATTCCCCATCTATCAATTCCTTATAATTAGGTTCTTCATCGATCTTATTTATCACAAATATTGCCGGTAAATATACTCGATTTTCAGAAAAAGCGTCAAAAAGTCTGTCCATCGTAATATTTTCCTTAAGAGTTATGGTTCCGTTTTTAATTCCATATTCACGAGCAATTTCCTTAATTGTTTCCTTATCTATATCCTGCTTAATGTTTGAGAATATATCCAATCCTCCGCTTATCTTCCTATCGATTAAAACTTTAGGTGCTTCCTCATTTATCCTTATCCCGGCACCCAATAGCTCCTTTACCATTCCTGCAAATGCATCTACGCGCGAAACATCAGTCATGATTATAAGTAGATCTGATGACCGAGCAACGGATAAAACCTCTTTTCCACGGCCTTTTCCTTCTTTTGCCCCTTCAATAAGTCCAGGGATGTCCAAAATTTGAATATATGCTTCATTATATTTAAGCATCCCTGGAACTACTGTTACTGTTGTAAATGCATACGGGGCAACTTTACTTTCCGCATTTGTAAGTTCATTAATCAAAGTTGATTTTCCTGCAGATGGTGGTCCGATAAGAACGACAGTAGCATCACCTTGCTTTTTAACCTGATATCCGCCACCTCCGCCACCACGTTTACCCGACTGCTCAATGTCTTTATCTCTTAACCTTGATATTTTTGCTCTCATCGCGCCTATAAAACCATTAGTTGCTTTATGATGTGGCGTTTTTCTTAAAACCTCCTCAATTTGTTCAATTTGTTCGTCTACTGTCTGCATTAAAGATGATTTTAACAGAATATCTAATTTTGAGGTAGTACTTCGATTATAAATATATTTTCGAGGTGATATAATTGTGTATGTCAAAAAAATGTTCCAGATGTTTACGAACATTGGATGAGTCTGAATTTAATTGGAAATATAAGAACATTAAATTGCAATATTATTGTAAAGAATGTTCCAGAAAATATATTCGTGATCACTATTATAAAAATAAAATATATTATCTTGACAAAGCATATAAAAGAAATAAGGAAGAAAAAGATAAATCTCTTAAATACATTAGATTGTATTTAAGTACACATCCCTGTGTGGATTGTGGCGAATCTGATATTCTAGTGCTAGAATTTGACCATAGACGGAAATCCGAAAAGTATAAAGGTATTAGCCAACTAATTAAAAATAGAGGAACCTTTAAAAGAGTATTGGAGGAAATATCAAAATGTGATGTCAGATGTGCAAATTGCCATAGAAGAAAAACGTCATTAGAAAGCAATAGTTAGCGTTTGCAGTATTAAATAGTTAGCGCCCGTAGCTCAACGGATAGAGTATCTGTCTTCGGAACAGAAAATGAAAGTTCGATTCTTTCCGGGCGCACATAAAAAGATATTAACAAAACTTCTTTTAAATATGTTATAAAGAGTTCCAAGGTGAAGTATATTATTATTTCCGGCGGTGTTCTTTCCGGCCTTGGTAAAGGCATTACTGCAGCTTCATTAGGTTTACTTCTTCAAAGCAGGGATTACAAAGTTACAATCATGAAGTGTGATATGTATCTTAATATCGATGCTGGCACAATGAATCCCCTTGAACACGGCGAAGTGTTTGTAACGGCAGATGGCCTTGAAACTGACCAAGATCTTGGTCACTATGAACGTTTTTTAAACGCAAATTTGTCAAAAGCAAATTATTTAACAAACGGTCAGATCTATAAATTTGTTCTCGATAAAGAAAGATCGCTTGATTACGGAGGAAAGTGTGTTGAACCGTATCACCAAATACCCCCCGAAATAATTGAAAGATGGAAAAATGCAGGTGTGGTCAACAAAGCAGATATCACAATTGTTGAACTTGGTGGAACCGTAGGTGAGTACGAAGGTCTTTTGTTTTTTGAAGCATACCGTCGTTTAAAATTAAAACAGCCTGATGACGTGTTATTAATTCATGTAGGTTATTTACCGGCACCTGGAAATATAGGCGAGTTAAAAAGCAAACCCCTTCAGCAATCAATTTCTACACTAAATTCTTTAGGTATAATGCCGGACTTTGTAGTAGGGCGGGCAGAACAGCCGGTGGATGATAAACGTAAAGAAAAAATTGCTTTGGCTTCAGGACTTCCTATAGAAAATATTATAAGTAATCCTGATCTAGATTCGGTATATAAAGTACCTCTTTATCTAAAAAAGGAAAAACTTGATTCTAAAGTTCTTCGCAAATTGGGATTAAAAATAAACAAATCTAATTTAAAAAGATGGAAAATAATGGTTAATAAAATTACTAGAAATAGCCATAAAGTAGTGAAGGTAGGTATTATCGGTAAATATCAGAAAAGCGGAGACTATATACTCCAAGATAGCTATGTAAGCGTTGTGGAAGCATTAAAGCATTCATCGGCATATTTAGGTATCAAACTGGTGATTGAATGGATAGATTCCGAGGATAGACACATGAACCTTAAAAATCTTGATGGAATTCTCGTTCCTCAAGGATGGGGAAAGCGGGGAATTGAAGGAAAAATTAAAGCTATAAAATACGCACGCGAAAATAATATTCCCTATTTAGGGTTATGTTTCGGGATGCAAATGTCGGTAATTGAATTTGCCCGTAATGTTTTGGGGCTTAATGACGCCAACACTGAAGAGGCTGAAGATGGAACCAAAAACCCTGTTATTCACACAATGAATTATCAGAAAGAATTACTCAAGAATAGGCAGTTTGGAGGTACAATCAGACTTGGTGAATGGCCTCTTAAAATTAAAAAAGGTACTATTCTCGAAAAGATATATGGGAAAAATTTAATAACTAACGAGAGACATAGACACAGATATGAATTTAACAATAAATATAGAGAAAAATTCGAAAAATCGGGATTTGTTATTTCAGGTACTTCCCCTGATGGAAAACTAGTAGAGGCTATTGAACTTAAAAATCATAAATTTTTTATCGGTACTCAGTACCATCCTGAGTATATCAGTCGTGCACTTTCACCTCACCCGATATTTAACAGCTTTTTAGGCGCTGCCGCTAATAAGTAGCCTCCATTTGTGTTAAAATTCACTAGTTAACCTTAAGCCGAGGTGGCGAAATGGTATACGCAAGGGCCTTAAGAGCCCTCGAGTGCATAACTCATGCGGGTCCGAGTCCCGCCCTCGGCACTATCGGAGTGTAGCGCAGTTGGTAGCGCGCCACGTTTGGGACGTGGAGGTCCCCGGTTCGAGCCCGGGCACTCCGACATATAAATTTGGTATAATATTTTGTTTTTAGATGCGGGTATGGTTCAATGGTAGAATAGGAGCTTTCCAAGCTTTTGATGGGGGTTCGATTCCCCCTACCCGCTCCAATCCCCGATCTGTCGGGTCGGCACGAAGTGCGGACCAGACATTTATCCCTTCCCCTCGGACTTTTTTGTTTTCTAGAAAGAGGTCCGAGCCGAAGATTTTAGCGGCGAGAACCTTTTTAAGTTGCAAGTCCGCAGACTCTGCAACTTGTGTGGCTGTTCTTGCTTCATTTATCCAACTCCTCATGGGTCCGAGCCAACTGTCATTGGTTTGCTGGAAGTTAAAGATTTGCTCCTCCATTTTTTTCTTTTGGGAAAGAAGTTCTGACTTTTTAGAAAGGTAACTTTCTTTGTCAACTTCTTGATCAAGATATGAATCCAAAAGAATTGTTAATTTGGAGGAAATCTTTCTAACTTCCTCTTGTTTTTCAAAAACAAACCTATGACCTGATTGGGCAAGGTCAATTTTTTCTTTGTCTAGTCTTTTTAACATTTTACTTGCCCAATCTTGTCTCAAAGCATACTTTTTGATGAGTGTGGAGATTTGAAAGTCTAAATTCTCTTCCCTTATAAATGGTTGTCTACAATTATGGAATTTAGACTTTCTAGTACATCTATAATATTTAAAAATATCCACCTTTCCGTTTTTATAATATTTATTTTTAATTTCACCTGTAATTGCCATTCCACACTCTCCACACTTTAGAAGTCCTAAAAATGGCTTACTAATTCTTGCCTTAGTCCACTGTTTACTTCTACCATTTAGGACTTCTTGTACTTCATCAAAAAGTTTCTTTGTGATTATTGGCTTGTGGACCCCTTCGTGGATCTCTCCTAAATACCTAAAATGGCCGTAGTAGAATGGATTTTTTAAAACTAGATTCATTTTGTCTATCCGAGCACATCTAGCTTTAGGTAAATTTATGCCATTTTCTGCCAAAAAGTCACCTATTTGGTAAAGCCTATACTTGCCTGTTGCAAACATTTCAAAGGCTTTAACAACAAGTGGTGAAATCTTTTTATTAATTTTGATTGACTTATCCCTAGAATCATTAATGTAACCTAGTGGTGCAACTCCTGGCATTTCACCACGTCTGACTTTTTGGCGTAGTCCTCTTTTGGTATTTTCAGAGAGAGCATCCACGAAGTACTTGCTTTGGCCAAAGGCCATTGCAAGCATGAATTTGCCTTGAGGAGTTGGTTCAAACCAAAATTGAGGACATTTTAATGACTTTAACTTTCCAATATCAATTAAATAAATAATTTTTCCACCATCCATGGAGTTTCTCGCAAGTCTATCAGGATGCCAACAAATTATTCCAGAAGCACGATCTTTTTCTATATAGTCAAGCATTTTATTAAACACAGGTCGACCTTGAATTTTGGCAGACTGTTTTTCAACAAATTCTTCAGCAACAACCAAATTCTCACGTTTTGCAAACTCCCTTAACTCAGCAAGTTGTGCTTCGATCGAAAGAATTTGTTTGTCTTCTACATCAGTAGACTTGCGTGCATAGAGGAAAAACTTTTGAGTATTAGGATTATTTACAATATTGGTCATACCAATATTATTTATACGCCCGTAAATAATCCGTATCAATAGATCTTTTTATATCAATTTTTGGTTTGATTGTGTTTGTAGTTTTGTCCGAGGACAGGGGATAAATGTCTGGTCCGCACTTCGTGCCGACCCGACAGATCGGGGATTGGAGCAATGTTACGATCTTGCTCGGACTTATTTTACCACAAATTTCTAAGTTGTGGCATTCTCCAAGGGAGGGGTCAAAGGGGAAGGAATTGGAGAATGCAACACAACATGTTAAAATATAATC
>Ga0172369_10007182_pt1 | contig 13010 bp, 5 predicted proteins | sample LakKiv25m_FD_114539 | JGI IMG/M metagenome (GOLD analysis project Ga0172369, IMG submission 114539) | Freshwater microbial communities from Kabuno Bay, South-Kivu, Congo - kab_022012_11.25m | ecosystem: Environmental > Aquatic > Freshwater > Lake | place: Democratic Republic of the Congo... | reverse complement strand
TAAAATCTTTAACGGCATTTTTATCAATCAGAGGACCAACATGATTTTTTTCATCAAGTGGATTCCCAATCTTTAATCCACTATAAGCTTTAACAACTGAATCTTTTACTTTATCATAAATAGATTCGTGAATAATTAATCTTCTTGTAGAAGTACATCTTTGTCCGGCAGTTCCTACTGCACCAAATACTACGGCAGGCATTGCCATTTTAAGATCTGCTTCTGGTGTCATAATAATAGCGTTGTTACCACCAAGCTCTAGTATCGCTCTTCCAAATCTTTTTGCAATAACTTCACCGGCATGCCTTCCAACCGTGGTTGAACCAGTAACTGAAATTAATGGAATACGTTTATCATTTAATATTCTCTCACCAATAGTTGAACCTTTTCCTACAATTAATGTAAAAACTCCTTCAGGAATTTTATTTTCAATTAAAACATCTTTAATAATATTTTGGCAAGCGATAGCAGCAAGTGGAACTTTGGATGATGGTTTCCAAATATTTACATCACCACAAACAGCTGCAAGCATCGCATTCCACGACCAAACAGCTACAGGAAAATTAAACGCACTTATTGTACAGACAATTCCAAGCGGATGATATTGATCGTACATTCTATGATTTGGGCGCTCTGAGTGCATAGTAAATCCATAAAGCTGCCTTGATTGACCAACAGCAAAATCACAAATGTCAATCATTTCCTGTACTTCACCCATACCCTCTTGAAGTGATTTGCCCATTTCAAAAGAAACAAGTTTTCCTAAATCTTGTTTATACTCTCTTAGTTTATTTCCGATTTGTCTAACCAATTCTCCTCGTTTAGGAGCAGGAACAGTTCTCCAATATCTAAATGCTTCTTCAGAAGTTTTTAATAATTTTTCTAAATCAGCTTCAGATGCCTGGTAAACCGAAGCAATATACTCTCCTGTTGCTGGAGAATAAATCTTTAACTCACCCTGGTCGGTTGTCTCATTCCAGACTGTACCTGTACTTGATCCAAAATTTTTCTCTTTTATTCCGAGTTTTTTAAGAAATTCCATAATGCTCTCCTTAAATATTATTAACTAATTTTATCCAGTATTGATTTTAAACTAATTGTTTCCATTTTGTTTTCGATTTCAATTTGTATTTCAGAAAATAACTCAAGAAATAAATAATTTATTTTTTCTGATTTACTATTTTTAATTGAGTTATCAGCATTCACATCCAAATAAAATGCTTTTCTATCTTCAATTGCACAATAAACTTCCTGCAAATGAATATCAGAAGTATTTTTTGCAAGAGTAAATCCTCCTAACATTCCAGTATCACTTTTCACTATTCCAGCTTTTCCAAGCATTGAAAGTAACCTTCTGAGTTTTGATGCGTTAATACCAATTTCATCAGCAATCTCATTACTATTTTTAGGTTTGTTTTCAATTGCAAGAAAGCACAATGCTTTAATTGAACTTGAAAGTTTTGTTGAAGCTGACATAATATTTATAATTGTTACCGTAAGTGTAACATATATCTATTACAAAAACAATAAAAAAAGCCGCCCAATTTGGACGGCTTTTTTAAGAAAGCAGAATCAGAATTATTTAATTAGCATCATCTTTTTGACAGATGAGAAGTTTTTCAATCCATCACTGGATTTTGCATCAATGGTGTAAATATAAACTCCTGAAGCTAATGAACTAGCATTAAAGTTTACATTATGATAACCAACTTCTTTAACCTGATCAAAAATTACATCAACTTGTTCGCCAAGTAAATTGTAAACAACAATTCTAACTTTACTATCAAAAGGCAAAGCAAATTTAATTGTTGTACTTGGGTTAAAAGGATTTGGATAATTCTGATACAAAGTATATTCCTTTGGCGTAAAGTCAATTTCTACAGAAATTGTATTTGAATAAGCATAAGTACCATCAAAATCAATTTGTTTCAATCTATACTGTATGGTTCCCTGATAAGATTGATACTTAAATTGATCTACATATGAATAGTTTTGCTTTTCTGTAGTTGTACCTTTTCCCTGAATAAATGATATTTTTTTCCACTCACCGTTTAAGTTACGTTCAACCTCAAATCCACTATTATTTAGTTCAGTTGCAGTTTCCCAATTTAGTGAAATCTGTTGATCACTTACATTAGCTACAAATGTAGTTAACTCAACAGGAACAATTGTGGTTGTTGTTACTTCATTACTATAAGCAGATACACCAAGTGAATTATATGCTTGAACTCTATAAGTATAAGTAGTATTTGGAGTTCTTCCGCCATCAAAATAGGTAACTACATCAACGCCAACTGTATCAATAACAACATAAGGATCAACACTTAAAGTATCACCATTCTTTCTTTCGATGTAGAAACCTAATTCTGCAACTGAATTATCATTCCAGTTTAGTACAACTGCAAAAGTATCAGCAATAGCAGAAAGATTTGTTGGTCCAGCAAGTGCTGTTGCAACACCTTGTTCAAATGCACCTATCGTTGGTGGATTACCTCTTGTTACACCTAAAAAGTCAACTGTAACTGCAGGAACATTAACACCAGCACCCAATAGTGGTGATGTTAATTGCGGTCTAAGATCGGTCAATGAAACGTATTGTGGATTTGCAGAAATTGAATTTACATCTACACCAGAAACAGTTTGCCAAGCTGTTAGATCTACTTGATCTGCAGTTCCCCATAATCCTAAAACTCCGCCAGTTCCGGAAACAAAATAATTATTATTATTTACATTTGCTGTTGTTCCAAATACGGTATTTGTTGCAGCGACTGCATAATGTTTACCAGTTCCTGTGCCATTTGAACGACTATTATAAATTGTATTATTCAATGCGCTAAACGAATATGCTGCATCACGTTTAATAATGCCTGCGGTCTGACTTGTACCGGTTACATCAGTGCCATTAATAAATACAGTATTGAAAAGGTATTTTACTGAATTTGCTGCATACCCAAAATAATCAAGCCCTCTTCTAATGCCAGCAGGTTGAGTTGAATCAGCATCTAGTGATATAACATTGTTTACAATTGAAACAATCATTGAATCACTACTAGCACCAATTAAATAAATTCCATATTTGGTAGGAGTTGTACCAGTAGATAGCAAATCGTGTATATAATTAGCTTCGACAAGACAATCAGGAGTTCTACCAAGATATATTCCATAAATTGAGGTTTTAACAGACGAGTTTATTTGATAAATCTCATTTCCTATTAAATTATTACCTGTTACTCCAACACCACCTTGTAATGTAATACCTCTATCAGCAAAATCAACTATTAGATTTTTACTAATATTATTATTAGAACTTAATGTTGTTGAGAAGAAGTAAACCCCAATTCCATACCTTGTAGCAGAGGTGTCCACACGTTTAAATGTACAATTTTCTACCAAATTGTTCATTGAACCAGTACCAGAACCAAATATCAATGAACCTGATCCCGTACTTGTGTTTTTACTTTGAACAATCACATTCTTAATAACATTATTATTTCCACTATTAAAGAAATGGATTGCAGGAGCAGAAGTTGTTTGTGCACTAATAGTTAAATCTTGAGAAGATGTTCCATTGTTTGATCCATCAATTTGAACATAACTTCCACCACCAATTTGTAATGTTGATGATGCTTGTGTAACACTTCCAGGAATTTCTGCAGTAACACCGGCAGCGGGCTTAATTGTAATTGTATTAACTGAACTTGCACCACTTACACTTGGAATTAAGATTGGATATGTTTCATTTGGATAAAGAGCATCTACTAATTCAAATGTAACCGGGCCATCAACTCCTCGTAAAGTAAGATCAGCAACTGCGGAGGTTAATGTAGGATAAATTCCTAATGTTTGCTCACCTCTAAAGAAGTTTTGATCAAAAGGTTTACCGTTTTCCATTAAAACGATTCTTTCTTCAACAACTTCTATGAATCTTTCAGGTTTAGGTAACCTAACATCTTCATATTTTTCTGAATAATCAAAAGCTCCACGATCAAGATATGAATCAACAGCATCAAGATCTTTTGTTACAGTTTGTGCTACCTTTTCAAAGTAAACATTTTTACCATAAGCTTGATTAAATGCAGCTAATCCAACAGTATAAGTACCATTCATAGGTAGAACTATTCCTGTCTCGTAAGCACCAATAGATGGATTTGTTGCACTTCTTGTTGTTCCAACATAATCCGTAGTTATACCAGCAATTGGATTACCAGCTGCAAGTACTGGAGATGTCCATAATGGCTGTAGATCAGTTAAAGTATTAAACTGTGGAGCTACAGAAATTGAGTTTGAATCTTTACCAGATGCAGTCTGCCAGGAAGCTAAATCAATATAACCTGCAGCAACAACTTGTCCAATGTTTTTAACACCTGAGCCAGTTGGATTGACATATATATCGTTATAATTACTATAGTTTAATTGAGTAGTAGCTGTTTGCAAAAATATACCAGCGCTGCCAAAACCAGTGGCTGCTGAAAGACCTAAATTATTATTGATTATATTATTTTTAAGATCAGCAACAGTACCAGTTCCTATAGAAATACCAACAGAAAGTGCATTTGTTTTATTAAGAGTATTTCCTTCTAAATTTATAGAATTGTAATAAGCATTTACGCCGGATTGTGTACCAAATAGATAAATACCAAAAGGATTATCTGCAAAGAACGAACCGGTATATGCATATCCATCACCAGAAATATCCGACAAAAGATTATTAACAACATTTACATTAGCATTTAAACTAGCAGTTGATACTGCAATACCATGAGCACCATATCCGCCTGTTCCCAAATATTTTAGTGTATGAATATTATTTTTTTCTACACTTGTATTCTTTGATCCTGTAGCTAACCAAATACCTCTATCATCTTCACCATTAGTACCATCTAAATTGGCTATAGTATTTTGTGATACTAAAGCACTATCAACACCTTGCAGATACAAACCAGTATATCGAATTGCATTTGCACCAGCGCTTGATAAATCATTTTGGGATAATACTAAACCGCTTCCATTTCCAGACGCAACAACAGCATTACAATAAGCTCCAATATAAGCTTTTTGAATTGTGTTGTTTTGTATAGTAATATCAGAAAAATATCCTGCAGTACCTGGATTTGTTCCATCAGAAATAACTAAAGCACTACTTGAATTAACACCGTTTATAATGTTAGTATTTTTAACAGTAACATTCGTAATTGGATTTGTACCAGTTGAACCAATTACAACTACTTGTGGAGATGTAGTGCTGGTATTTGTAATGGTTAAATCTCTGGTTGTTCCGCCGGAATTTGATCCATCAATACTTACATAACTATTAAGTATTTTGAAAACCTGTGAACCAGCAGAAGCACCTGTAATTGTTGCTGCAATACCAGTGTTAGGTTGAATTGTTACATTATTTACTGATGTTGGAACTGATACATTAGTAACATTAACAACAATTGGAAGTGTTTCAGTCGAATATAATGTATCAACTAAAAGGAATCTTGTTGCACCACTAACACCACGAAGATTTAAATCAGCAACTGCGCTTGTAATAGTAGCATAAATGCCGTCTATACCTTCTGGAAAACTTAGCTGCGGATTTTCATTTTTCTTTACATATAAATCTCCAGTATATAAAATACCATTGTTATATGGAACCCAGCTAACTTTTTCAACCTGAACTGTTCTGGTTAATCCATTAGCATTTGGTGTTAGAGTTGTATTTTCAGTTTGGTTTTCTTCTCTTGATTTATTTTGTTCAACAGGTACTTCAACATTTACATATTCAACTTGTTTTACTAATGAAATGTTTTTGTTTGCAATTTTATTGAACAAAGCTAAACCAACAGTATAATCACCTGCTAAACCAGATTGTGTAATTAAATAACTGCTTGGGTTACTTGGTGGTGTACTTGCAGCAGGTGGATTTGTTGTAAATCCGCTGGCTCCAGCCGAAGGATAAGCACCAACATTTGGAACCGTAGCATTATCTTGGGCAACTATATAGTAATGAACTGTATCACCAGCAACTACTCCTGTACCAAAATCGTAAGAATAATCGCTGCCAGAAACTCCTGTAGGAGGAATTGCTGTAAAAGATACTGCAGAATTAATATTCCAATATAGTGTTGGCCAGCCTGGTGCAGTTGTTGGAACTCCGCTTGCATCAGTAACTGTTGCAACTAAAGTTCTGCTGCCAGTTGAACTGGTATTTTGCAAATTTGTGTATGCAATAGTTGGAGCAGATAAATCCAAACCATTTCCGGTAAATTCATCAGCGCCAACATCCGGAGTAGAAGCGTTTCTTAAATCACCATCAAAATCAGTGGTAATTGCTATTGGAGTTGTAACTGGAATACCGCCGCTCTCAAGCTGAGTTGGAGTCGTCGTATTTATTCGTAAATCATAAGGAACTGTAACTGAATTTACAAATACTGGATTTTCACTAAATGAAGCTGACTCTCTCGGTGCAACTCTTGTTTTAAAGTCAGCTATAGTTTGATCTGAATTTATGCCATCATAAAAGATAAGATTTGCAGCGCCAGGAGCACCAGCGTAAAAATCATTATTATTTGAAAGAGTTGAGTAGTTACTTAAAGCTGCATTTTCTGCACTTCTTCTAAAAGCTACAGTTAGTCCGGTTCCAACTGGAGCACAATTATTAACTACTATATTATCACGCATATCTAATTGCACAGTTGTATTTGTAACACTATTTGTGTGATAAATACCAGACGTTCCAAAATTTGCACCTGCAGAAGTTCCACTTAGATAAATTGTGTTATAATACAATCCAAGGTTTGATGCAGTGTTTGTAGCGGTAATTCCGATACCTCGTAAAGCATCAAGACTTGCAGATAATGGGGCTTTAAGATTAGAAATAAAATTATTATATATATTATGATTAGTTACTCCTGAAACCACAACACCAGTAACCAAACCAGCGGTAGTTAATATAGAACTACTATTTAAATTGTAAACATCATTATTATAAACATTTTGATTTCCTGAGCCTAAGCTTATACCATAAACTGATGAACCTCCAGACAAATTATAAACGGAATTATCGTGCACTGAACCTGAAGCTAATGTACGATGAATTCCGTAAGTAATTCCAGTTCCGCCAACAAAATCACTAATAGTGTTATTATATATATTATGAGTGTGTGATGAACCGGTTGTAGATAAGATACCATATAATGCACCAGTACTACCTGCATTATTCAAACTATCAAAAACATTATTAAAAACATTTTCAGTACTTGTCGGGCTTCCATTATTGTAATAACAATAAATTGTGCCAGAAGCACCAGTTCGAGTAAGACTTCCTGAAATTGAATTTCCTGAAATGTTTGTTACTCCAGGAGCTAATTGCGAAGAGTTATTATAGATTAAATATATGCTGCCCGTAGATAAAAGTGTTGTACCATTAAATATGTTATTTGCAATGGATACATTTAACGATGCAGCAGCAGATGAATTATATAAATAACCAACTGTACTGGAATTTGCAGCAGTTAGGTTAATTGTAATATTATTATTTTCTAAAGTAAGATTACCAGTAGCTGCATTATTAATTCCATAAATACCAGAAGCAGCTGCAGATGATGTAACATCTATATTATTGTAAGTTGCACTAAATGTTGATGTTGCACCTGTGGAATGAAAAACTCCGTAAAAAGTACTTGTAGCTCCTGAACCACCACCTGATATGTTATTTATTGTATTGTAGCTTACACTTGCGTTATTGTGGTAGATTAAATATACGCCGTAAGCAGATGCAACTGCATTTCCACCAAAATTCTGGATAATATTTCCAGCACCAACACTACCAACAACATAATTTTGGTCGTAAAAATCGTAAGGAGCAACAGAATGTCCGTAACCTCTTAAAACTATTCCTGCAAAAACATTCTGGATTGTGTTACCTGTTAAAGTTACATTCTCATTTCTACCTTCAACTGAAGTAACTGTAATTCCAGTTGCTGAAGAAACTAAAGAAAGTGAATCGTTATTAGATGAATAAATACCTACAACATAGGCACTTGTACCTTTAGTTAAAGTAACAACTGCATTTTTTATAGTTACAAATTTACATCCGTTAGTAACAGAACCTTTTCTAAGGTAATAACCATACTCAATTCCTTGATCGGAAGATGAGACATCTATTCCATCAAAAGTAACATAATCTGAACCTTGAATTAAAATTACAGCATCACCTTGCCCGCCGAGCGCACTTGTAGCAAATGTACCTGCATCAGTTCTGGAAACCAATGGATTTGCGCCTGCACCACTTTTTTGAAACACAATTGGATCAGTAACTGTTCCAGTAGCAGTGACAAAAATCGGTGAAGTGATTGACTCAGTATAACCAGCAATAATGTTAAATGTAACACCGCCAGCGCCAACACCCAAAGTATTTAGATCAGCAACTGCCAATTGAATAGTTGCATAATCACCGGGGATGGTTTTTGTTCCTACCAACTGAGCATTAATTGTGCTGGTAAAAACAAATACTGAGGTTAGAAGAGTCAAAAGAGTAATTAAAAGAGTATTACTTCTTTTCATTAGATACCTCTTAGATAAGTTAATAATGGTTGATTAGATTTTATAAATGAGAATTGAATCTTCAATTTTTTCAGATTAAATAGTTATTACAGATAATCGAAATTTTATGTTATTTATTTAGGGATTTATCTTATAAAAATCAAAATAATTGTTGTAAATTTTTAAAGTTTTATGTTATAAAAAATACTTGGAATAATTATTGTTAATCATTTATATTGCAGTATAGAACAATATAATTATGAAAATATCAAACAAACATAATCCCATTTCCTTCCGAAGCTATTTTGTTTCAAGCTTCGAAAATGTATTCTAGTTTCACTTCTTTTTTCATTTCTTAAATAAATACATCATTTTAATTTTTACACAGTGGAGTGAATTATGAATTCATTAATTTCAAACGAAAATAAATATATCGAAGAATACAAACCGGCAATAAATGCACACGAAGTTTTAAAAACTCTTTCTAAATATATGCTTGCCGATGGATTCGAAATCATCCTCGATTTAGATAAGAGCAATGGTTGTACTATTATTGATGAGGTTACCGGCGACGAATATCACGATTTTTTTACTTTCTTTGCATCATCACCAATTGGCTTAAATCATCCTTACTTAAATTCAGATGAAATAAAATGGACTCTTGGTAAAGTTGCTGTTAACAAACCTTCCAATTCGGATATTTACACAACTTATATGGCAGAGTTTGTTGATACATTTGCCAAAGTTGCAAAACCAGATTATATGAAACATTTGTTCTTTATTTCTGGTGGTGCACTTGCAGTTGAGAACGGATTAAAGGTTGCATTCGATTGGAAAGTAAGAAAGAATTTCTTAAAAGGATGTAAAGAAGAAAAAGGTCATAAAGTAATTCACTTTAAAGAAGCTTTTCATGGCAGAAGTGGCTACACAATGTCACTTACAAATACTGATCCAACAAAAGTAAAATATTATCCAAAGTTTGATTGGCCTAGAATTACAAATCCAAAAATTAAATTTCCTTTAGAAAATAATCTTGAAGAAATTTTAAAATTAGAAAATCAAGCAATTGAAGAGATTAAGGTAGCAATTAAAAACAATCCTGATGATATAGCGGTTATTATTATCGAACCAATACAAGCTGAAGGCGGAGATAACTATTTTAGAAAAGAATTTTTTGAGCAGCTTAGAAAGATTGCTGATGAAAATGAAATACTTTTAATGTTTGATGAAGTACAAACTGGTTTTGGATTAACAGGTAAATTCTGGGCATCAGAGTATTATGTAAAACCTGATATAATTTCATTTGGTAAAAAAGCGCAAGTTTGCGGCATTATGGTTTCGGATAGAATTGATGATATTCCTGGTAATGTTTTTAAAGTTTCCAGCAGAATAAATTCTACCTGGGGCGCTGATTTAACTGATATGGTTCGTTCCAAATTTATTCTTGATGTAATCAAGAATGAAAATCTTGTTGAAAATGCTAAAGTAGTTGGTGAACACCTGAAGGTTGAACTATCTTCAATTCAAAACAACTTCCCTTCTCTTATAAGTAATGTACGCGGTTTAGGTTTAATGTGTTCTTTTGATTTACCTACACCTGAGCTTAGAAATCAGTTTAAAGATTTATGTTACAAAGAAAAATTGATGATTTTAGGCTGCGGTGAAAAATCTATAAGATTTAGACCAGCATTAAACATCACAGAAAGTGATATTGATAAAGGCTTGAATATTATTAGAAAAGTTTTAACATTTATGGCGTCCAATAAATAAATTATATACTAACTACTTGCACAGTACGGCTCCAATGTTGGAGCCGTAATTGTTTTAAACTATTTTTATGTATGAAACTTTATATTGTTAGCACACCAATTGGTAATCTTAAGGATATTACTTTAAGAGCTTTAGAAACTCTTAAGGAAGTAGATTTTATTCTTTGTGAGGATACAAGAGTTTCATCAAATCTTCTTAATCATTTTGAAATTAAAAAAGAGCTTATCTCATTTAATGCGGTTAATGAGAAAAATAAAATTGATTTTGTAATTAACAGATTACTATCCAACCAAACTGCTGCGTTAATCTCTGATGCAGGTACACCACTAATTTCTGATCCTGGTGTTAGATTAGTTTCATACTGCATTGAAAACGGAATTGAAGTTATCCCAGTTCCAGGTGCTTCAGCAGTTTTATCTGCCCTTAGCATAAGCGGCTTACCGACTGATTCATTTGTATTTGAAGGATTTCTTCCACAAAAAAAAGGAAGACAAACTAAACTTAAAGAATTAGCAATTGAACCAAGGACAATTGTGCTATATGAATCAATGTATAGAATTGAAAAATTATTAAATGAATTAAACGAGTTTTTGCCGGAAAGGTTTTTGGTCGTGGGACGTGAATTAACAAAAAAGTTCGAAGAAACCTGGCGCGGTTTTCCAAATGAGCTTCTAACTGAATTTCCAAACAAAGTTATTAAGGGAGAATTTGTTGTTATAATTGCACCATTAAATTGGAAAGTTAAAAACTCTTAATGTGAGTTTAAGTGAGTATAATCTTTAAGAACTATATTTAAAAATCTAACTGCATTTGCTTCAGGTTCAACTCCCATTTTTCTAGCAATTCCAAATTTAGCTTTATCAACAAGATTTTGATAAGCATACATATCTAAATTTAACTTATGATTCAGAACATCTTTTATGATCTGAATATCACTGTCATTCAATAAATTAACTTGCGCATAAACAACTTCATATTTTTCCTCAACTTTTGGAATTAGTATATCTTCAAGATTTACATCTTGTTTAAGTTTAATAACCGTTGTGTTTGCAGCAAGATCACCAAGACGCTGACCTTTTCCATTAATCAAGATTGTTAAAAATGCAACTGATCCTTGAGTAATAAATACATCAACAGGTTTTAATATCCATCTTAAAAAGTAACTTCCAATTCCAGGCTGCGAACCATCAATTTTTACAACTCGTATTTCCATAGCTTTCTTACCTATTGATTGTCCGTTCATAAAAACTTCACAAATAAAATCGTAAAAGAAAAACGGCAAGTAAAGTGTTACAAAAAAAGCAGTTGGATAATAAAAAGTACTGTTATAAAGCGCTTGATTTATATAGAACAAAATAAATCCCATTGCAATTGCATATCCAAATAATACTAGAAAATCAATTATTTGGGCAACAACTCTATCACCAAGACTTGCAATCTTATAATTAATATCAACATTTTGCGTCGTTTCAATTCCAATATTTTCCATTAAATCATTCCCCGTGCTTTTAATTCCAGGTATTTATTAATTGTGTTTACAGATAATTCATTTGGAGTAGTAAGAATTGATTGAATTCCAATTGAAGATAATTCTTTTTGAATAACTTTTTTCTCAAAAGAAAACTTTTCTGCAATTGTTTTATGATAAATCTCTTCAAGTGATTCAGCTTTTTTATTTAGTAAAGTGTCCAGTCCTGTATTATGAAAAAAGATTACAATTAATAGATGCGATGAAGCAAGACTTTTAAAGTAACTCAATTGTCTATTTAAAGAATTCACAGATTCAAAGTTTGTATAGAGTAAAAGTAAACTTCTTTGTTTTAATTTTGATTTTACTACTGATGCTAATCTCTCATAATCTGATTCAAGAAAATCAGTTTCTTGCTTATACAATAAATCAATTATTTTCTTCATTTGCAGAGAATTTCGTTCAGCAGGTAAAACAGTAGTAACTTTATTATTAAAAGTTATCAAACCGGCTTTATCCTGTTTCAAAAGAGCAATGTTAGAAATTACAAGTGAAGTGTTGATAGCATAATCCATTAAAGACATTTCATCAAAAGGCATTTTCATCGTCCTGCCCATATCAACAATTGAGTAAACCTGTTGTGCTTTTTCATCAACATAATGATTTACCATTAATTGTCTTTTTCTTGCAGTAGCTTTCCAGTTTATTGTACGGTAATCATCACCTTTTACATATTCTTTTATCTGTTCAAATTCCATTGAGTGACCGATTCTACGAACTTTTTTAATTCCAACTTCAACAAGTCTATCACTTACTGCCATTAGCTGATACTTTTTCATTTGTATGTAAGAAGGATAGACTGCAACATTTTTATTTTGTTCAAATCGAAATCTTCTGCTAACAATATTCAGTATTGTTGAAATGTAAATATTAAGTGCTCCAAATTGGTATTCTCCTCTTCTGGTTGGTCTAACAAAGTATGAATATATTTTTGTTGTGTTTGGATTAAGTTTAGAATTTATTTCAAAATCCCTGATTTGAAAAACAAATGGTAACTCATCAATTATTTTAAGATTGATATTAAATGTGTAGTTATTTGTAACAATAATTTTTATTTCATTTTCATCACCATTAGAAAATCTTTCCGACAAAACTCTTTCTGCATAAAGATCTTTCTTCTTAGAAAACAAAACATAAGTTTCAAATACTATTACTGTTACAAATCCTATTAAAAGCAATTGTG
>Ga0172369_10007179_pt1 | contig 13012 bp, 18 predicted proteins | sample LakKiv25m_FD_114539 | JGI IMG/M metagenome (GOLD analysis project Ga0172369, IMG submission 114539) | Freshwater microbial communities from Kabuno Bay, South-Kivu, Congo - kab_022012_11.25m | ecosystem: Environmental > Aquatic > Freshwater > Lake | place: Democratic Republic of the Congo... | reverse complement strand
CAAGAAGAAAATTTGTACCTGCTACAGATACAAGAAAACCTGTGGCTGAATTTAATTTTAGATATCTTTCTCAATGCACGAGTATAAGAGAAACGGTTTTTCTGACGCCATTTGGTTTGCCAAGCGAAAGATTAGGAAATTATATTGAAGCAAAATATTAATCTAAAAGTTCGATATTTTCGATATACATTTGTTTGATTTTTTTCTTATTTTGTCTAACCCATTTTTGAATAAATTCTTTCAAGTTAAAATTAATTTTTTCTTTTGCATAAACTCTTGCGTTTTTTATAAAATAATTTTTATGTGCTTTCTCAAATTTTTTCAAACTTAATTTGTCTTTTGCAAACGGGCCTTCAAATAATCTTTCTTTTTTATTTTTACCGACGACAAAAAACCTTGCAGATTTTTTCCCATTATAATTAAATCCTTTATTTTTTATCTCAAAATAAATTTCAGTTTCTTTAATTAGGTGGTTGTAAAATTTCAAGAGTTTACTTCCTGCAATATCCCCCTCTTGTTTTTCGGTTTTTATCTCAATTAAAACAAATTCATAATTTTTTTTCGCAGATTCTTGTTTTATTTTTTGCAAGTCGGTTTTTTCTTGTTCGAAAAATTTAATGCTTGGATTTTTTAAAAACGAAGTTCCTATTTTTTGAAATTTCTCAAAAGTTTCTTTGGAAAGAGCAGCGAGAGCATTTCGTTTTTTGAAGGTTGGGTCAATTAAAATTATCGGGGAATTTAATTTAGAACTATTCAAGTTCATTAAAACCTCTTGTTTATTTTTGTAATCTTTTTCTATGTCAATTATCAATTTATCGTCGAGGTTTGAAACTGCGTTTAAAAATTTTAAAAAAGTTTTATAATGGTAAATTAAAAGTTCTAAAGAATAACCTGAAAACCCGTTGATGTAAGATTCTGCCCCGTAGCACTTGTTAGCGTAACAAAACGCTTTGGCGATTTTTATTTCCTGCAAGATTTTGTCGTCGGTAATTTTTTTATTTATGTAGTGAACATGACTATAAGACAAGTCTGTGATGTTTTCTGCTTGAGAAGAGTTTGATATTTTTTTTACAGGAATTAATTCTATAAACAAACTTGAATCAATTTTAATTTGAAAATAATCTCTTGAACCATGAACGCGAGTTACTCTGTCTAAATTTTTTAAAATTTTTTCTGCAAGATTTTCCATTTCCTCTTCGGAATATTTTTTGTCAAAACGAATAAATAAATCAATGTCGTATTTATCTTTTTTTATCATTGTTTTTTTTGCAAAACTTCCTCCGACAAATGCTTCGGCAGTAATTGAATTTTTTGAAATTGCTTTTTTTATTTTTTCCAGAAATAATTTTAATTCATAATTTATTCTTTCATAATCTTTTTCAGACAATTCTACTTTTTCAAGAACCTCTCTGAAAATCTTTTTAAAATTTTTATTCATAATCTTCTAATGGATTTTCCTCTTCGGAATTTTTAATTTCTTTGATGTCTTTTAATTCTTTGGTTAAGGTTGTTGCTAAGTCGATTATGTATTTTCCCTCTTCGAGTTTATAGACGAGCGGGCGATTTTTGCTGAATAAATTTACCAAGTCGATTTCGAATTTTCCGTCGCCAGTTACTCTTATTGACTCGATGTCTAAAATTACTGGCGTGTCTTCTTCGACGATTCCTGCAATTTCACGAATGTCTTTTTCGATACTTACTTTTTGTTCTTGAGGGATTTCAATTTGTTGCTGATTTTTTATTCTTTCAAGTTGCTCTTCTCGAATGTAAAAAAAGAAATGCCCTTTGCAATCTTGACAGCCTTCGATTAATTCTTTGCTTGCGACAGGAATAATTCTCTTGCAGTGGACGCATTGGTGAGGCATAATCATTCAAATTAAATTAGGTTAATAAAATTATCGCAAATTCAGAAATGTTTATAAACAAAATTTACGACGGCGTAACAATGAGTCAAATAATTGATATGCAAACTATGAGGCATTTGAATCTCTTTGAAAAAATCACGAGGATAAGAACGCGATTCTGTTTCAAATACAACGAGATGATTTTCTTTTGTGTCCCGCGACAATTAATTTCACAGGCAATCGGACGCGAAGGTGCGAATGTAAAAAAAATTTACAACATTCTCGGAAAAAAAATAAAAATAATTCCAGAGCCAAGAGGCATCGAAGACATTCGCGGATTTATTGAATCAATCACTGCGCCGGTTCAGTTTAACGAAATTGAAGTTAGTAACAACGAAGTTATTTTGAATTCTGGAAAGCAAAGTAAGGCAGCGTTGATAGGAAGAAATAAAAGAAGATTATTAGAAATGCGGTCAGTTGTAAAAAACTTTTTCGGAAAAGATTTCAGAATAATTTAATTTTTCAAAACCTTTTTAAACCACTTCCTCAATAAATATTAAGATAAAATGGGATTAATGAGCGCTAACAAAAAAAAGAAAGACAGAAAGAAATTTAGATGGAATGACAGAAATTATAAAGTGAGAACTCTAAATCTTTACGCAAAAGCCGACCCACTTCAAGGCGCGAGTCAAGCAAAAGGAATTGTTCTTTCAAAATTTCAAAAAGAAGCAAAACAGCCAAACTCAGCAATGAGAAAATGTTGCAGAGTTCAACTCACGAAAAACGGAAAAGTTATCGGAGTTTTTATTCCAGGAAATCTTGCGCAGAAATTTATCGACGAGCACGACGAAGTTATGATTGAAAGAATCGGCGGAAAACAAGGACGTTCAAAAGGCGACATTCCCGGAATTAGATTTCAAATAATTAAAGTAAACGATCAACCACTTGCAAGATTAGTGAGCGGAAAAATACAGAAGGGTAGAAGATAAAATGACAGAAAAAAGATTAATTGTTCAATCAAGACCTTTTTTAATTGGAGGAAGGTGTATTATTATTAATGGGGCAGAATATTATTTTAAATCAAGAGGATATTCCGAGGGTTCAACGGCAAAAGAAGAGGCAAGAAAAATTGCAGGAAGAATGTCGGATTATGGGGGTAAATTCAGAATAGAAGTAGGGAGTAAATAAAATGAATAAAAGAAAAGAAGATTTATCTGTTGGAGGAATTGAAAGAGAAGAAGGAGACAGATTTGATTGGGAAGGAAAATCCGTAAGGTATAATGGAAGAAGAGGAAAGTTGAAATTTGTTGGTTCAAATAAGGGGTTAGTATATTTAGCATATGAAAACGCATATAAAAAAGGTTGGGCAGTAGGACTTATGTTAGGAGATGCAGAAGATTTTTCAAGAGATTATCAAATCGTCGACGGAGAATTAATTTCTAAAGATTTAAGGAGAGTTTTAAAATGACAGAACAAGAAAATATTTTACCAGAGTTTAAAATTTTTGACAAATATGATTTGAAAGAAATTGTTGTAAATGATTTAGGATTAAAAGAAATAATAAATTTAAAACCAAAATTAATTTTAAAGTCGCAAGGAAAAAATGTCGTGAAGCACGGGCAGACAAAAGTGAATGTCGTCGAGAGATTGATGAATAAGTTGGCGGTTTCAGGACACCGAAATAAAAAACACAAAATCGAAAAAGGAAATGCTTCTGGAAAATATTCAAAAAATATGGGAATTATTTTAGAAGTTCTTGAAATGGTTGAAAAGAAAACTGGAAAAAATCCCGTCGCTGTTTTGACAAAAGCGATTGAAAATTCTGCACCGCGCGACGAAATAACTGTTATTGAATATGGCGGGGCAAGATATCCGCAAGCAGTTGATGTTTCACCTTTGAGAAGATTAAACCTTGCGTTGAAATGGTTGGTTCACGGCTCATCTGACAAAGCGTTTAACAAGAAAAAAACTTTTGCACAAAGTTTAGCAGAAGAAATTATTTTGGCTTCAGAAGAAAACGGCGAGAGTTTTGCTATCAGAAGAAGAAAAGAATCAGAAGCTCAAGCAGATTCGGCAAGATAAAAAGAACCTAATTATTTTATAAATTTTTGTCTAATTATTTTTCAAAAATTTTATCTAATTCTATTTCTAATAATGTTACGGGCATTTTTATTTTCCAGTTTCGCAAAATTTTAGGATGAATTTCTCCAATGAATCCAACTGTTTTTTTGTCTAAAATAATTTCTGCAATTCTTCCGTCGATAAACCACGGAATTTCTTTTTCGCATTCTTTTAATTCAAGATTTAAATCTAACATTCTTTTCAAATATCCTAAAACTTGTTTTAATTCAGTAAAATTTCCAGGAGAAATTCCGAGGGATAATTTTTCCTTTTCAATAATCTTGTTATTTTCCAATTCAAAAATTCTTCCTGTTTCAAATATTTTTTGCGGATATTCTGAGTCAACATTTTCTGAAAATATTTTCATAATGTAATGCGATAAATCTTTTCTTAGAATTTTGTAGTCGGTTTTTGATTCTTCGAGTTCGATAAATTCCGGAATGTTTTTTTCAGGATAACCCATTTTTAAAAATTGGTCTTTAACATTTGTCAAATGTAGATTTGATATTTCTAAGAATCCTAAACCAGAAAGAATTCCGGAAATTTTTCTTTTTGTTTTTTCTTGTAAATTCTCGTCTCCGATTGTGGATATTTTTGGTATTGCTGGCTCGAAATTTTCATAACCATAAGCTATTGCAACGTCTTCGATTAAGTCAACTTCTGCAAGAACATCGGTTCTCCAAGCTGGAACTTCTACAAAATCTGTAAAATAATTATGCCCCATTTTTTCGATTAAGGTTTTTATTTCCTTTTCTTCTAAATTCAAACCCAATAATTTATTTGTGTTTTCCGTCGACAAATTCATTTTTTCTGGATTTAAATCTGGCGTTGTTTCTTTATATGCTCCGCTTAATTTCATCTGATATGCTTTACCGCCCATATCAATTAAAGTTGTTATAATTATATTCAAACATTTTTTCAAAATTGGGAAATCAAAACCTGAACATTCAATAAAAACTTCTTTTGTTTCTTCAGTTATTTTTCCGGTTTGGTGAGAATTTATTATTGGAGGCATACTTAAAATTTGGTTATCATCGTCGATAAAAATCGGAAATTTTTCTTTTCCTGCAAGTAAATGTGCGTAATCTCTTCCGGTTGGGTGTCTTTGTAAAATTTCCAAGCCAGAAAATTCCCGATTCATTTCAAGAGGGATAAATTTTATTTTGTCTGGTTCTAATGCCTTGAAAGTGATTGGAAGTTTTATTTTTTCAAGAGGGTAAATTCCTATCGCGAGTTTTTTTCTTTTTCTTCCAACTGTTGTGTGAATTTTTTCCTGAATGTCAATTATCTCTTTGATTTTGTCGTCGTCAAATTTCAAATCTTTGACAATTGCACAAGCAGTATAGGGACGAATATTTTTCAAAGAAGAATCAATCACAACTTCGAAATTTTTTTCAGGGGGATTTAAAATATATCTTTTCATTCCTTTTGTTTTTCCTAAAAATCCTAAGAAACTTCGTTTGAATCCTTGATAAGAAAGTAAATCAGGACGATTTGGAAAAACTTCAATTTCAATTTCGTCGTCGGAAATTTTCTCAACAGGAGTTCCAAACATCGCAATTTTATTTTGCATTTCTTCGTTTATTTTTCCTATTTCTTTTTCAAAAATTTTTTTGTTAAATGATACTACTGCCATTTAAAAGACACCTGCGGTTTCTTTTGAGCTTCCCTTTTTTGTTCCGGAAACGTGGCATTTCTCGATGCCTCCGGTGATGCCACAAAGAAAATTCTCAAGATTTAATTTGGTTATTTGAATTTTCATTTTTATTTTTCCCAAAATTTCATTTTTCTTATTTGAGTTAAATTATTTTTGTACAAATCTCTGATGTCTTGAATTTTGTAAAGATTCATTATCATTCTGTCTAATCCTTGCCCCCAAGCTAGAACCGGAATTGGTTTTCCCAAAAGAGGTGCTGTAACTTCTGGTCTGAACATTCCTGCCCCACCCATTTCAACCCATTCTTTTTTTTCTGGATGAAAAACATCAATTTCCAAACTCGGTTCTGTAAAAGGATAATATGCCGGCCTGATTCTGATTTTTTCGTAACCCATTTTTTTATAGAACTGAATCAAGTATCCCAAAAGATTTCTGAAATTTGCGTTTTCGTCGACGACAATTCCTTCTGTCTGGTTAAATTCAAATGCATGTTTCCAGTCAATTGTTTCGTTTCTAAAACATTTTCCAACTGCGAAAAATTTTGCTGGCAAATCTTCTTTTTTTAATTTTGCAAGTGTTTGGCTTGAAAGAAAAGTTGTGTGAGTTCGCAAAACAATTTTTTTTGCTTCGTCTTCATCCCATTTATACTGCCAGCCCTTGCTCCCTGCGATTCCGCTTTCGTGTGCCTGTTTCACAGCAGAAACAATTTTTTTTTCCGGCAATTCAGATTTCTTGTTTATAAAAAAAGTGTCCATCATTTCTCGCGAAGGATGATCCTGCGGGCTAAACAGAGCATCAAAATTCCAAAAAGAACTTGCGATTATCTCGCCGGTCATTTCTTTGAAACCCATTTCAGTCCAGATTTTTCTTGCATAGTCAGTTGCTTGATTTACAAAATGTCTTTTACCTCCAGAAATTTCAGGAACCGACGAGGTGACGTCGTATCTTCTGAATTTTTTTCCTTTGTATTTTCCAGAGCGAATTAAATCCGAAGTTACTTGCTCGATCAAATCCTCTTGTTTTATTTCTGACTTTAACAATTCTCTTCCTAATTCTGTAACTGAAATTAAAATTCTCTTTTTCTCGACGACGTTTACAATATCTTTTCTTTTTTCCAAGGATTGAAATGCGAAATTTTGTTCTGGTGTCAAATTATTTTTTTCAATAGGAAGGGATTCCAAAAATTGTTCTTCTAAAAATTTTTTTGCGACTTCTTTTTTTTCTGCAGTTAAAGTAACTCTTCCGTTATTGAGTTCAATCATTGCTTTTTTCTTTAAAGCTCCAAGCGAAACTTTGAATTCGTCGTCGGACAAACCTGACCGTTCTTTTATTTCTTCTAACTTCATAATTCTTTTTTCATTTATTAAATTCAGAAACCTTCTTTCAGGCAAACCTTTTTTTCTATACAGTGCGCCGTTTGTTCCGAGTTCTACAAATTCTTTTTTCTCGTCTGACAATTCAACAATTTTTTTATTTTGCAAGTAAGTCAAAGCCCTTAAAACTGAAACTTTATCCAGATTTGTTTTTTGACAAATTTTTGTTACAGGTTCTTCGAGATAGGGCATTATTTTTATTTCTATTGGGCTCAAAGATTCCATGATCTTTTTAATGTTCATAATGTCTTTATTTAAGGTATATTAATAAATATTTTGATACTACGGGAAAATGAAGCAATAAGAAAGATTTTTAAATATGAAATTTTTTAATGAGATATGTTTGGAAGAAAAAAGCCACAACCAGTAGAAAAACCGCGAAGTAGGACTTATGTACTTTATAGTGCAAGAGAAATTCCTGCCCAAAGTGCTAGACAAAAATTAAGAAGAGAGTTAGGTTTCTGGAAAAATCAATCAACACAAAATTTAACGGTAGATATTTTTTCTTCTGATGGAATTATATTTGACGGAAGCGATCTTAATTCACTTGACACCTCTTCCGCAGACGAATTGGTTAAATATCTTAGTGGAAGAAGATATTCCCTTGAAGATAGAATCGATGTTATAACAACTATTCCTGCACCAAAAATTGAAAAGGGAAGAATAAAAATTCCCGTCGACATTACTACTTTAATTGAATTTGAAAAATTATTTGGGGATATTTCTTATAAAGAAGGCATTCGCCACGTATATGAAGATTTAAAATAATCAACAATAATAAATTTTATTAATTCTAATTTCTAAAATATTTTGTTGCCTCTGTAGCTCAGCGGTAGAGCATTTGCTTCGTAAGCAAGAGGTCCTGAGTTCAAATCTCAGCAGAGGCTTAATTTTTGTCCTGAGTTCAAATCACTTCATTCCTAAAACAATTTCCAAAGATTTCAAGTCATAAGAATTTCTTTTGTTTTTTTCTTTTTGCGAAACGAATTTTTTATTGAGTTTTATTTTGTTGCAAATTTTTATATTCTGAATTATCCTTGCAATAATCTCTGATTTTTCTTTTCCAGAATTTTCTAAAACCTCGTCGAGGTTTATTCCAATTGCGACATTTTCTTTTTTTGCAATTCTCGCGACAATTTCATTTAATCCAGAATTTCTTTGTTTTTGAAAATCTTTTCTATTTTTTTGATTAATTAAAAAGACATCAATTTCCTCGCCTAATTTTTCAAGAATTTTTCTTGCTAATTCATCGTCGTCGAGAGAAAAAACTATTTCTGCTTCAGAATTTTTTGTTTTTATTTCTGAAATTTTTTTCTTGATTTTTTCAAAAGTTTTTTCTGAAATTATTTCTTGTTGCATTTAACAAATTGTCTTCTTAATTATATAAATCTTTATTAAGAGGAAAAATTTGCGAACATAATGGCGACAAAAGAAGAATTGGAAAAAGCTGTAAGATTTGGATTAAGAGTTAGTAGAGAATACTTCGATTTATCTTCAGATTTAAGTTTTATTGATGGTGGTTGCTGGTTTGTGAGTAACGAGAATAAGCAAAATATAGTAAAGAGTAAATTACATCAACATAGAAAAAATGTTCATGAAATTACTGAAGTTGCAGAGAGAGATTATTCTGGAATTCAAATTGTCCAAGATTCAATAGAAAGTTTGCAAAAAAGATTAACGGATTTTGGAGTAGAAGCCAGTCGTTATCTTCCTCAATAATTTTATCCAAAAATAGTTGTGCCTGTAAATTTTTTCCCTTTTAGCAATTTGTCGAGGTTGTTCATATTTTTTCCTAAAATGTAGGTTTTTATTTTGTTGTCTAAAATTATTTTTGACGCGTGTTGGTCAAGGACAAAATGTTGTCCTGGTTTGAATTTTATTTTGTTTGCGATTTTGTGGAATTCTTCCCAAGAAATTTCTGGAATGAATTTTGCTTTTTTATTTGTTAGAGGATTGTCTGTGTAGAGTCCATTTATATTCGTCAAATTTATAAAAATTGAATTAAATTTTTTTGCTATGTCTGCTGATGTTGAATCCGAAGTTTGGTGAGGTTTATATTCAAGTGCTCCGCAAAAAACAATGTCCTCTTTTTTCAAATATTTTTTTATATGCCGTATTTTGTGCGGAATTCCTCTGTCAGGATTTTGATTAAAAAAATAACTCATAAATCTGGCGTTGGTTCTTGTTACTGAAATTCCTGCTAAACTTTGCAAATGCTCATTTATTTTTATTTCTCTAAGTGCGTTGATGTATTTTCTTGCAAAACTTCCACCGCCACAGACAACGACAAATTTGTATTTTGATGAATTTTTTTTAAGAACCGCTCTAAAATTTTTAAGAACTTTTAAATCAACGTCGTCTGGAATAATCAAACTTCCTCCTAAACTTATGACTACGATTTCTTTTTTCATTTTTCTTTTTTAGTTTTTCTATTTTTTTCTATTTTTTCTTCGACGATTTTTTCAATTTCTTCTTTAGTATCGGGTTTTTCTTTTTCTTTGAAAAAAATCCAAAGTTTAAATCCAACTCCAAATAAAATAAGAACAAAACCTAAGATTAACATTCCGATAAAAACAAAACCTAAAGATACAATTAAAAATTTAAACGAGTCTAATGAGAATATTGAAAGATTGGAATTTATCGACGACAAAACTAATTTTAATAAAAGCCAAGAAAGAGTTCTTAGTAAAATTGAATCAAGAATTAATATGCCTCCTGCGAGAATTAACGCGTTAGATTTTTTCTCAGACAAAAAAAACATTGAGATGAAAAATATCGACGACAAAATAAAAACCAAATTAAATTTTGCTTTCCAATAGTCGTGCGCTTTTTGCGAAATTATAAAAAATGGAAGCGACTCTGATTTAAAACATTCCCAAAATTCGCATTGATAATCTTGATAATATTTTTCTTTGACAATTCTTTTGATTGCAGAATCGACGATGTTTTCTGTTCCTTGCGAAATTTCGTTACATAAAATTGAGACGGAAAACTGCGATTGTTCTAAAATATATTCTGAATTATTTTCGCAGTATTTTTGTATTGTTGAAAATTTTCTTGTTATTAAATCCTGTAAATTAACTTGTTTCTCAATTAAACTTTTTATAACTGGAGTTAATTCTACTTCGACGTTACTATATTTTAAAGAAGAAGCGATAGTTAAAAAAATTCCTCCTACTAAAACTGAAATTAAAAAACACACGCTTACAAATGTGAAAATTCCTCCTCTTATTAATCCCATGAATAAATTAATTAATTCTTGTTTAAAAATATTTGCTGAACTGTTTTACATTCTTTCCAATGCCATAATTCTTTTTTCAATTGGCGGGTGAGTCGACGTCAAATTTTTTAAAGGGTTTGCGAAAAATAACGGAGCGATAGATTTACTAATTTTTTTTTCTGGAAAAGTGTTTTCTTTTTGTATTTTTTTTAATGCACTTATTAATGGTTCAGGATATCTTGTGAATTTTACTGCTGTTGCGTCGGCGGCGTATTCCCTTTTTCGTGAAATTGCAAATTGAACAAGTTGGACAAAAATCGGTGCTAAAATTGCAAGCAAAACTCCGACAAGAATTAAAATTGCTCCAGCTTTATTGCCTTTGTTGTCTGTTTTAAAATGCATACTTCTTAAAAAAATTTCAGAAATTATTGCTATCATTCCAACCATAACAGCGACGAGAGTCGTGTAACGAATGTCAAAATTTGCGATGTGCCCCATTTCGTGCGCGATTACACTTTCAAGTTCTCTTTTTTCTAATTTTTCTAAAGCCCCTTCGGTTACACAAATAACTGCGTGATGTGGATCTCTGCCAGATGCGAAAGCATTTATCTGTTGCGAATTCATAACGTAAATTTTTGGTTTTGGCATTCCAGACGCAATTGAAATTCCCTCGACAAGTTCGTGATACATTTTATATTTTTGATAATCTGCTGGCTTTGCTCCGACGCTGGCGATTGCTATTTTGTCAGAATTATAATAACTAAAAAAAACATAAATTGTTGAAATAAAAATTGAAAAAATCATTATGATAAAAAAATAACTTTTGTCAAATGCAAATGAAATTACATATCCTAAAAAAATTAGAATTAAAAAAACTATGAGAATTAAAAAAAATGAATTTCTTTTGTTTCTTGCGATTTGATCTCGAAAGTCAATTCTTTCCATAAACTGAAAATGAAAAAAGAGTATATAATTTTAACGATTGAAAAATTTAAGCCCTTGAAAATAGGTAGAAACTGTGACGCCCCGGCCGAGATTCGAACTCGGGTTACCACCGTTCTCCAAAGAGTGGTTTGCATTGAGATGCAAGACCTATGCTCTCATCGAGTTTAGATCACCTCTCCTTTAATTGAGGGAATCTGAAAGAAAATTTTCTGAGTCCTCAACTTTGAGAGGGTGGCGTACTTGGCCTCTGTACTATCGGGGCATAATAATTCGACAATATTATTTTTTATAAATCTATCCACTAAAATTTAAAAAGATTATTCTCTAATTTTGTTAATGAATGACAAACAAATTAAAATTTTATTTCTATCTTTTTTTGTTGTCTTATCTTTTATACTAATTGCATTTCTAAATTTCAGAACAGGTGTTTTTGGAATTAATAAGCTAGATGAAAAGGATTCGGAGTTTTGGATTCGAGATGAAAATAATCTTGTGTTGAAATCTGAAGAAATAATTTTTAACGGAAGCAAGGAAACTTGTTGGCTAATGATTCACGGCTATTCTTCTGGTCCATATGATTTAAAAAATTTAGGCGAAGAAATAAATAAAAATTTTTCTGATTATGTTTATATTCCAAGATTGAAAGGACACGGCGAAATTCCAAGTCATCTTTTGAATTTAACCCTCGACGATTGGTATCTTCAAATAGAAAATAATTTTGATTCACTAAGTAAAAATTGTTCAAAAATAAATTTAGTTGGATTTTCTTTTGGCGGGGCAATAGCGACGAGACTTGCCGAAAATAAAAAAGTAAAAAATGTTTATTTAATTTCACCTTATTTTTTTCCAAAAAGAAATTTTATAAAAATATTTGATTATTCTTCTTACATAAATTATTTTGCAAATCGTTTTGTTTATGTTCATAAATTAAAAATCGCGCAGATAAATTCTGACGAACTTTTAGACGAATATTTTTCTTATTGGAATTTTGTATTACTGCCAGTGAAAAATTCCAAAAAGTTTTTAGAAGACACTTTTAACGACGCCGAAAAAATAGATTCAAATATTTTAATTCAACATTCAAAAAAAGACGATACCGCTGACATACTTGGTTCTGAAATTCTTTTCAATAAAATTTCTTCGCAGGTAAAAGAAATAATTGAATTTGAAAAATCTAATCACGTTATTTTGTTTGACTATGAAAGACAAGAGGTAATAAGCAATATAATTGATTTTGAAAAAAATCACAGAGAATTATCTTTCTAAAATTTTTCCATCTTTGACAATTCTCGACGGTGTTCCTGAAATTATCCCACAATCTATCGCAAAATTTATTTTTTCAATTATTTCCTTCGGAGTTTTTTTCAAATCAGTGATAAAATGTTTTCCTGAAAAATTTACCGACGTGGTAACAATTGGCTTTTTGGTTTTTTGTAAAATTTCAGTCATTTGATGCAAGGGAATTCTAATTCCCAAAAATTCATTATCCGAAACTTTTGAAAGAAAATTTTTGTTTTTCTTTTTTAATATCAAAGTGTAAGGTCCGGGTAAAAATTTTTTTATTTCTTCTTCGGTTGTTTCGCAATTTTTTAAAATCCAGTCGATACCTGGCGCGATAACTGAAAAAGGTTTGGCGTCTCTTTTTTTAATTTCTCGAATTTTATCGACGAGAAAATCGTTTTCAGCATCACAACCAATTCCGTAAATCGTGTCTGTTGGATAAATGAAAATTTTATTTAAGAAAAATTCTGGTTTTTTATTTTTTCAAAGTTAATTAACATTTTATTTGGTTCTCATCCTGGATAATTTATTTTTGTTCACTTCGTGAAATTTTTTATAGCCCCACCAGGAT
>Ga0172369_10007176_pt1 | contig 13017 bp, 5 predicted proteins | sample LakKiv25m_FD_114539 | JGI IMG/M metagenome (GOLD analysis project Ga0172369, IMG submission 114539) | Freshwater microbial communities from Kabuno Bay, South-Kivu, Congo - kab_022012_11.25m | ecosystem: Environmental > Aquatic > Freshwater > Lake | place: Democratic Republic of the Congo... | reverse complement strand
CGGCGGCGGGCGCGGCATCCGCGTGGTGCAGCGCGCCGAAGAGCTGGCCGACGCGTTCGCGAGCGCGAGCGCAGAGGGCCTGTCCGCGTTCGGCAACGGCACGCTGCTCGTCGAGGCCTTCGTGCCCGACGCGCGCCACGTCGAGGTGCAGGTGCTCGCCGACTCGCACGGGACGGTGCTCGCGCTCGGCACGCGCGATTGCAGCGTGCAGCGACGCCACCAGAAGGTGATCGAGGAGGCGCCCGCGCCCTTCCTGCGCGAGTCGGTCGACCGATCCCTGCGCGAGGCCGCCGTCGCGGTCGGAAGGGCCGCGGGCTACGTCGGGGCCGGAACGGTCGAATTCCTCGTGACGCCGGATGGTTCCGAGCGCTTCTTTCTCGAGATGAACACGCGCCTCCAGGTGGAGCACCCCATCACCGAGTGCGTCACCGGGCTGGACCTCGTGGGCGCGCAGATCGACGTCGCCCGCGGCGAGCCCCTGCCGAGCCGGCCCGTGCCCATCCGCGGCCACGCGGTCGAGGCTCGGCTCAACGCCGAGGATCCGGACGCCGAATTCAGGCCCTGCGCGGGCCGGCTCGTGCGCTTCGATCCACCCCAGGGCCCGGGCATTCGCGTCGACTCGGGCTTCGGGGAAGGTGATGAGATTCCTTCTGAATTCGATTCTAATATTGCAAAAATTGTTGCATTTGGCGAGACGCGCACGGAGGCCGTCGCCCGCCTGGAGGAGGCCCTGTCCCGCCTGGTCGTCGCCATCCACGCCGGCCCGTCCAATCGGTCGTTATTGCTAGAGATCCTGGGATCCGCTGACTTCCACGCGGGGCGCATGACGACCCGATGGCTGGATCGCGCGATCGCGGACCGGCCCGCGCCGACCGAGCGGCCGCTGCTCGACGCCGCGCTCGTGGCCGCGGCCATCGGCGAGTACCGTCGCGCGCGGCGCGGACATGTGCTGAACTTCTTTCAGGATGCTCAACGCGGTCTGCCCCGCCAGGTGCCCCCGGCCGAGGCCGAGAGCTTTCGCTTCGACGTGGGCGGGCGACCCGTCGCGCTGCGCGTCGCGGCCACCGGTGCCCTTCACTACCGCGTCACCGCCGGCGATCGTGCCGTGGACGTGGCCTGGCAGCCGACGGGCGAGGCCACCGCGCTCCTGACGTGGCAGGGTCGCCGCCTGCGCGTCGTCACGGTGCGCACGCCGGCGGCCTTGCACGTCGACGTGGACGGCGCCGCGCACCGCCTGCAGCGGGCCTCCGACGGGCGCGTGGTGGCGAGCGTGCCTGCGGCCGTGACGCGCGTGCACGTGGCGGCCGGCGATGTCGTGCGTGTGGGACAGCGCCTCGTGACGCTGGAGCTCATGAAGATGGAGGTGGGCATCGACGCGCCCATCGCGGGCCGCCTCGCGCGCCTGCTGGTGGAGCCGGCGTCGCGCGTCGCCGCGGGCGATCTGCTCGCGGTCATCGAGGCCGAGGCGGAGGGCGACGGTACGCCGTCGAGCGGTCCCGCGGAGCCTCTGTGCCCCTTCGACCACACCGCGTGCGCCGTCGCGGCGAGCGATCCGCGGCGCCCGCTCGAGGTCATGCAGTCCGGGCTGCTCGGCTACGACGCCGCGCCCGACCAGGTCTCGGCCGCGCTGCACGCCATCTCGCACGGGCAGACGGACGCGAGCCGGGCCGAGATCTTCGCGCTGGTCGAGGCGTGGCTCACGCACGAGGCCCTCTACGACGGGCAGCTCGCGCCCGAGCCGGATCACGAGGCCGCGCCGGTGGTGGACCACCTCGCGCTGTGGCTGCGCTACCTGGGGCGGCGTGGGGAGGGGCTGCCTGGCGCCTTCAAGGCGCGCGCTCTCGCGGCGCTCGGCTGGCACGGACTGCAAGACCTGGAGCCCTGCGACGAGCTCGAGGACGTCGCGCTCCGGATCGCGCAGGCGCGACGGGCCCGGGAGGCGCGTGACGAGTGGGTGCTCGGCCTGCTGACGCGCCTCGTGGAGACCGCCGAGGACACCGCCAGTGACACGGAGCGCACGCGCCGCCGCGATCTGCTCGACCAGGTGGCCGCCGCGACGATCGACCGGCACCGAAACCTGGCCTCTGCCGCGCTGAGCGCCGTGTACGTGCTGTGCGACCGGCCGCACCAACTGCGCGAGGCGCACGTGCTCGTCGCGGCCGCGTCGGAGGCCCTGCGCGTGCTGCTCGATCCGGGATCGGAGCCCACGTCGCGGGCTGACTCCGTCGGCGTGCTCGACGCCCTGCCCGCTTGGACGCTGCTGCTGCTCGTGCACGACGCGCTCGCGCTGCCCCCGCACGGGCGCGCGACCTACGTGGATCTCATCGTCGACCGCCTGTGGCCGGGCGCCGAGCGCGTCGAGCTTATCGGTAGTTCCGATGCGCCCGTCGGCGTGCACTACGGGCTGCCCGGCGGTCGCGCGGTCCTCGGCCTCGCCGGGACGTGGGCGGACGCGCCCGATCTCGTGGCGTCCGCGCTGGCGAAGCGCCGCGCGCAGCGTCCGGCGCCCGTCGACGTGGATCTGGTCATCCCCGAGCCGACCGCCACCGAGCTCGCGGAGATCGACACCCTCGCCGAGGGCAATCCCGATCTGCTCCTGCGCCTCGTACCGCCGGGCGTCGGGCGGCTCTCGCTCGTCTGGGGCACGCTCGGCGACGGCCGCCGGAGCCGCACCTTCGAGCGCAATGCCGCGACAGTCGTGGAGGATCGCTTCCTGCGCGACCTCCACCCCTCGCGCGTCGACTTGCTGGAGTTGTCCCGCCTCCAGGCCTTCGCGCTCGAGCGCCTGCCCGGCCCCGCCGAGCTCTTCCTCGCCCTCGGGCGCGCCACGCAGGATCCGAGCGACGAGCGCCTGCTCTGCCTCGTCGAGTGCGAGCGGATGGATCCCGAACGCGACCCGCGCACCGGCCGGGTCACCCGCATCCCGAGCTTCGAGCGCGTCTTCCACCTCGTCCTGCACGCGATGCGCGAGGCCCAGCTGCGCCGCGGTCGCTCGCGCAAGCTGTTCTGGAACCGCGCGATCTTCTTCATCCGTCCGCCCATCGCGCTGGAGCGGGCTGACATCGAGGGCCTGGCCCGCCGACTCACGCCGCCCACCGTGGGCATCGGCCTCGAGAAGGTCGTCGTGCGGTGTCGCATCGGAAGACCCGATGGCGGACCGGCATTGGAATCGGTGATCGAGTGGTCGAACCCCACCGGTCGCGGCGCGCAGATCCAGATCACACCACCCAAGACAGAGCCCATCCGTGCGCTCGACGCCTATGAGCGACGGGTCGTGGAGGCCCGCCGGCGCGGCCTGTTCTACCCCTACGAGCTGCTGCGCGCGCTCGGGAGCGACGACGTCGGCGCGGCCTTCCCGCCGGGGCGCGTGCAGGAGTTGGAGCTCGACGCGGACGGAGAGACCTTGGAGCCGACCGATCGTCCGTTCGGTCAGAACACGGCGAACCTCGTGGTCGCGCGTGTCGTCAATGAATTCAAGCCTTTCCATGACGGTCTCGGACGCGTGCTGATCGTCGGCGATCCCACGCGCGAGATGGGCTCGCTCGCGGAGCCGGAGTGTCGCCGCATCCTCGCCGCCTTCGATCTCGCCGATCGCGAGGGGCTGCCGGTCGAGTGGGTTCCCGTCAGCTCCGGGGCCAAGATCGCGATGGACTCGGGCACGGAGAACCTGGACTGGACGGCCCGTGTGCTCGCGCGGATCATCCGCTTCACGCAGGCGGGCGGCGTCGTCAACATCATCGTGGACGGCCTCTGCGTAGGCGCGCAGAGCTACTGGAACGCCGAGGCGACGATGCTCTGGCACTGCAAGGGCGCGCTGGTGATGACGCCGCAGGGCGCGATGCTGCTCACGGGCAAGCGGGCGCTGGAGTTCTCGGGTTCGGTCGCGGCGGACGACAACCTCGGCATCGGCGGCCTGGACCGCATCATGGGCCCCAATGGTCAAGCCCAGTACGCCGCGCCGGACCTCGTCTCGGCCTACCGGCTCCTCTTCCGGCATTACGCGCTCACGCAGCCGCCCCGTGGCGAGAGCCGCCCGCGCCGCCTGGAGAGCCGCGATCCCGCCGACCGCGACCCCATGACGTCGCCCTACGCGGTCACGGGCTTCACCGCGCGCCTCGCAGGCACCACGCCCGAGGGCTTCGCGACCATCGGCGAGATCTTCGACGAGCGCACCAACCCCGGTCGCAAGCGCCCCTTCGCGATCCGCCCGGTCATGCGCGCCGTGCTCGACGCCGACATCGAGCCGCTCGAACGCTGGGCGTACCTACAAGGCGGCGAGACCGCGGTCGTTTGGGAGGCGTCGCTCGGCGGCGAGCCGGTCTGCTGCATCGGCATCGAGAGCCGCCCCGTCAAGCGCCGTGGCGCGCCCCCGGCCGACGGACCCGACACCTGGTCGAGCGGCACGCTCTTCCCGCTCTCGTCGAAGAAGGTCGCGCGCGCGCTGCACGTGGCCTCGGGCGTGCGCCCCGTCGTCGTGCTCGCCAACCTCTCGGGCTTCGATGGCTCGCCCGAGTCGCTGCGCAACCTCCAGCTCGAGTATGGCGCCGAGATCGGCCGCGCCGTCGTGAACTTCCAGGGACCGCTCGTCTTCTGCGTGATCTCGCGCTACCACGGCGGTGCCTACGTCGTCTTCTCGCGCGCACTCAACGCCACCCTCGACGCCGGCGCGCTCGAGGGCTCCTACGCGTCGGTCATCGGCGGCGCGCCCGCGGCGGCCGTCGTGTTTCCGAGCCTCGTGCGCAAGCGCGCGCAGGCCGATCCGCGTGTCCTGGCCGCGCGAAGCGCCATGTCCTCGGCGCCAGCCAAGGCCCGTCCGGCCGCCACCGCCGAGTACGAGCGCGTCCTGCGCAGCGTCGTCACCGAGGTCCAGCTCGCGGTCGCCGATGAGTTCGACGCCGTGCACAGCGTAAGCCGCGCCCGGGCCGTCGGGAGCCTCGCGACCGTCATCCCACCGAACGGTCTACGAGCTTTCCTGATCAAGCGCATAGTCTGCTCGGTCTAACCGAAGGCCCCGAGGCGCGACGCCCAGCGGCCCCGACAACGGCGCATTTGTACGGTATAATCGGACGGTTATGCCGGATCCACTCCTCTCGTCTGGGTGGATCCCGGCGCGCGGGGGTTCCCTATGGACCTCCAGGTCTGTCTCATTATGCTGCTTGAATTCATCATGTTGACTGGATCTTGAATCCCCCGTGCCTCGATGACAGACTCCGCCCGCCCGCGAGGACGCCACTGTCGTCCGGGGGTCAGGGGCTGACCAGTCTGAGGCTCGCGACGCAAGGCGCGTCGTAGCCACTGGGTTCCGGAATATGAGAGGTGTGGGATGAGAAACGATATGGGCGCGACGACATGGCGCCTCGGCTTGCTGGTCGCGATGGGCGCGGCCGCCCTCGCCTGCGCCGGCGACAACGGAGCAGCTGGCACCAGCTGCACGGTCAAGGACAACGGCGATGGCACGAAGACCATCACCTGCGGCACGTCCACTGTGACCATCGCGGACGGCAAGGCCGGCATCGACGGGTCGACCTGTGCACTGAAGGAGAACACCGACGGCTCGAAGACCATCGCGTGCGGCAGCAAGTCGACCACCGTGTCGAACGGCACCGACGGCGCGCCCGGCAAGGACGGCACCGACGGCACGCCCGGCACCGCCGGCCTCGATGGTAAGGCAGGCACGGACGGCAAGGACGGCGCGCCTGGCGCGGACGGCAAGCCCTGCACCGTCGCCGACAACAACAACGGCACGATGACCATCAGCTGCCCAGGTGACCTCACGGTGACTGTTTCGGACGGCGCACCAGGCAAGGACGCGGTCCCCTGCACCGTCAAGGACAACGGCGACAAGACCAAGACGATCATCTGCGCCGACGGCACGAGCGCGGTCATCAACGACGGCGCTCCCGGCAAGGATGGCGCGGCGGGCAACAACGGCGCGGACGGCAAGAACGGCGCCGATCTGACGGTCAAGAACTTCCACGGCTACGACGCGCTGCACAACTCGGGCGAGTACGCCAACGGCGCCAAGACGCTCGTGAAGGCCACGATCACGGGCGCATCGATCGACGAAGCTGGCATCACGACCGTCAGCTTCAAGGTCGAGGACGCCTCCAAGAAGCCCGTCACCACGCTGACCTCAGTTTCCTCCAATCTTTCAAAGTTGGTCCCGCCGGCGGCCGGCGCAGGCGGCTCGGCCAACTGGGTTCCCTACCTCTACACGAAGGCGACGGTCAGCGGCGCGGCAGCCGGTGGCTTCTACAAGCCGGACGGATTCTCCACGTGGCAGCCCACGAGCGAGTCGAACGGCACCCTCAAGAACAACGAGGACGGAACCTACACCTACACGTACAAGGCCAGCGTCAGCGCGGTCTCGCTCGACGGCTCCGCCGTGACCTACGATCCGAAGCTCAAGCACCGCGTCGTCGTCATGATGGGCGGCCACGCGGGCCCGACGGCGGACGCGTGGTTCGACTTCGTGCCGGACGGCTCGACGGTCACCACGACACGCGACATCGTCCAGACGGCGGCGTGCAAGGAGTGCCACGGCCCCGACTTCAAGGCCCACGGCGGCAATCGCCTCGACGTCGAGGTGTGCGTCTCCTGCCACAACCCCTCGGGCATGGACCCGCAGAGCGGCAACACGCTCGACCTCAAGGTCATGCTCCACAAGATCCACGCTGGCGCAGAGCTCGACTCCATGGCGGGCGCCGACGGCAAGGTCTTCGACAGCCCGACGACGCCCAGCAACGAGATGGACGACAACGGCAAGGAGGCCCTCGACGGCAAGGTCTACGCGATCTGGGGCTACAAGAACACGAAGTACTCGTGGTGGGACGTGGGCTTCCCGGCGATCATCGAGAACTGCACCAAGTGCCACCAGGGCGCCGGCAAGGACGTGGACGCGTGGAAGGCTGCGCCGTCGCGTGATGCGTGCGGATCGTGCCACGACACGGTGGACTGGGCGGCTGGCAAGAACCACAAGGGCGGCAAACAGACCTCCGACGCGAACTGCGCGGGTTGCCACGAGCCGGGCACCGACCTCGGCGCCGACGAGCTCCATGCGTGGACCAAGCACGATCCGCGCGGCGTCCCTGAGTTCACCGCGAAGATCACCGTCTCCGCCCCGAAGAACGGCAAGTTCTTCACGGGCGACGAGAAGCCGGTCGTCACGGTCGTGCTCGACGACGGCACGGGCAAGTTCGACCACACCACGGTCAAGGAGGACGACAAGACAAAGGGCGGCGCCGAGGGCTGCTGGGCCGGCAAGGCCGACGATCCCGTCCCCAACCCGATCCCGGCCAAGTGCGGCGCTGGGGACGGCTACTTCGCCGCCGCGTCGTTCTTCGTGCACGGCCCGCGCGCCAAGCGCAGCCCCGCGCTCACGTCGACCGCCCGCGTCAAGATCCTGAGCACCAGCGCCGGTCCCTTCGCCCTCAGCATGGAGCCCACGGTCACGCTCGGCGCGGTCTTCGACGGCGGCGAGGCCGTCTTCAACCCGGCCGGCTACAACGGCGCGACGGCCTACCTGCCGGCCGCCGTCACGCTCACGGTCGCTAACTCGGCGTTCGCCGACAAGGCCAAGGCCACGGTGACCGAGATCGCCACGGCCCTCAACGCCAACGCGGAGTTCAAGGCCCGCGCCATCGCGTACGAGGACGAGGCGACGAAGAAGCTCGGCATCCGCAGCCGCGGTAAGGGCGACGTGCCCTCCGTGCAGCTCCTCGGTGGCGCGCTCTTTGCCAAGGTCTTCGGCAGCGACGGCAAGGCCTACGGCACGAACGCCAGCACGGCCTCGAACAACATCTCCGAGCGCGCGAAGGCGAGCGACAACGACCCGAAGGCCAAGCGCTTCACGGACAAGATCACGTACGAGCTCGACGCCGTCACCGACGCGCGGCCCGGCACCTACGTGATCGGCATCGAGATGGGCGACCGCTACCGCGTCGACGGCAACAACTACGTGACGCCGACCGTGGCGTGGGCGACGTTCCAGATCGGCGTGGAGCAGGAGGAGTTCCCCATCGCGCGCAACTGCCAGACCTGCCACCAGAACGCCGAGGGCAAGGGCTGGATCGTGGATCCGTCCCGCCACAACAAGCCCCTGCGTGACATGGCGCTCGACCAGTGCGGTTCGTGCCACGACTACCAGCCACAGAACCCGAACAACCTGTCGACCTCGGCCGCCTCGTCGGTCCTCTTCGATCAGGGCTGGCAGGGCGCCAAGCCGATCGCGCGCCGCGTGCACGCCATCCACAACGGCAAGGCGCTCCACAACCCGATCCAGACCGTCTGGTACTCCAACGGTGACGCGGGAGAGCCCGGCCGCGGCTGGCGCATCGGCCTGCCGCAGGACGTCCGCAACTGCGAGGTCTGCCACCCGGCCGGCACCACCAGCGGCACCTGGGCGACCAACCCCAACCGCCTCGCGTGCTGGGGCTGCCACGACAGCGACTACGCCATCGGGCACTTCAAGACCATGACCTATGACCCGACGCCGCAGAGCCAGTGGAGCGGCGACGAGATCGAGGCCTGCGTCAACTGCCACTAGTCCGCACAGCGCCCCGCGGAGAGCGCCGTCGTCTCTCCGCGGGCCGCGCTGCCCTGCCCCTCTCCCTGCCCTCGTTTCCAGCACTTGCAGGCCGCGATGCCGAGCGGGATACTGCGGCTCATGAAGCCCGCACCTCCCTCGATCCTGCGCGCCCTGCTGGTCCTCACCCACCTCCTCTGCGCGGCCAGTGTCCTCGCGGCGCCGCCCGCCAAGGCCCCGGCAGGCCCGCCGCGGCTCGTCATCTTCGACCTGGTATTCGGCGAAGGGGCCAAGGACCTCGGCGAACCGGGCGGGCTGACCGAGATCGTGTTCACGCACATGGCGCGCACGCTGGAGGACCGCGCGATCATGGTGCCGCGGTCCGAGGTCGCAGCCGAGATCCGCGCGGCCGGCGAGGCGTCCGGTCCCTGCGAGATGAAGTGCCGGCAGAAGGTCGCGGGCAGGCTCGGTGCGATGCTCGTCGTGGCCGGCGCGCTCGAACGCAAGGAGTCGGGCTACGCGGGCACCATCGAGCTCGTGCGCGGCAAGGGCGGCGCGCGGGTGGGCTCGGTCGACATCGCGGGCAAGGACCGGGCCGGGGTGGAGGACAAGCTGCTGGAGGCCGCCACCGAGCTCGCCGAGCTCGTCGGGAAGGCCGCCGCGACGCCGGACAAGCCCTCGAAGAAAAAAGGTAAGTAATCAACTATGAGAGCCATCGCGCGCCGGCGCGCCACGTCGTTCGTCCTGGCGCTGGCGGTGCTCGGCGCCGGGCTCTTCGGTGCGCGCGTGCTTTGGGCGGGCGATCGCGTGGTCTTCGAGGCCCCGTCCGTCTTCGGAAAGGTGCGCGTGGTCGATCGCGCGGACGGCGTGCGGGTCCTGGGCTTCGGCGACGACCTGGAGCAGAGCGCGATGGTGCCCGGCAAGCCCGACGCACTCGTCTACGAGTACACGCGCACGATCGCCGCGATGCCCGCGTTCCTCGGCAAGCTGCGGCGCGTGTTGGTCGTCGGCGTGGGCGGCGGCACGCTCCCCGGCTTCCTGTTGCGCCACTTCCCGAACGTGAAGGTCGACGCCGTCGACATCGATCCCGCGGTCGTGGACATCGCGCACCGCTTCTTCGAGTTGCCGAAGTCCAAGCGCCTGAGGGTCGAGGTCGGAGACGGCCGCTGGTACGTCGAGAAGAGCAGAGCCCGCTATGATCTCATCATCTTGGATGCCTACGGCGCGGAGTCCGTGCCACCCCACCTCGCGACGATCGAGTTTTTACACTCTGTGCGCCGACACCTCACGCCGGGAGGTGGCATCGTGGCGAACCTGCACCACAACTCTGGTAATTTCCAGGCGATGTTGAGGACGTTCCAGGAGATCGCCGGCTCGCTCTGGGTGGTGACGCCGCCCGGCACCCCCATGACCCGCGTCGTCCTGGCGTTCCCGCACAAGACGGTGATCGACAAAGAGAAGATTCTCCAACGCCTGGGTCGTTGGCACAAGGCGTGGTCGCTGCCCTTCGACCTCGCCCACAACGTGCGCGAAGGTCTTGCCGAGGTCACGACGCGGGATGAGAAGGCGGAGATCCTGCGGGACGGTGTGTCGCGGCCGGCAGGGCCGTGAAACCGCACGCGCACCGAGGCGCCGGCGCATGCGCGAGCGCAGATTCTGATCTCGATCAAACCCCATCCACCGAAATCGCGCATCGTCGCGCTGGCGCTGAGCCGTCCGTGGCGCTCCGAGACCCAGCCTATGCGCAACGCCTACATCCGTGACCAGCGCGAGCGCCATCGCCGACTCGCGGTCGCCGTGCTGCCGATCCTGGCGCCGCGGCCGCTCTTGACGGCGATGAACGTGCTCGGCGTGGAGCTGTGGGGGCCCCCGGGCGCGCCCCGCGGCCACGACGCCGGGCGGCTCCAGGCCTATGTCTGCGGGCTCGTGCGCAACGCGCTCGCGTTCGTCGCGTCGGGCGGGGCGGATGTCGCCGACGCGCTGCTCGTGCCGCACACCTGCGACTCGCTGCAGGGCTTCGCGACGCTGGCGCCCGACTTCGGCGGCTGGGGCAAGCCCGTCCTGCGCTTCCAGCACCCGAAGGGGCCCGCGAGGCCGAGCGCCACGCGCTTCGTGCAGGCCGAGCTGCGCTTCTTGGCGACCGAGCTCGTCCGGATCGGCGCGCGCTGGCCGGCGGACACACAGCTGCACGAGGCCATCGCGCTGCACCGGCGGATCGACGCGCTGCGGGCCGAGCTGCTCGACCAACGGGCGCGCGTGGACCTGGACGACGTGGCGCTGTACGCGCTGCTGCGGCGCGGTGAGTGGCTCTGGCCCGAGGATCACCTCGCGGAGCTGGAGGGGGCGAAGCAGCAGCACCTGGGCGATTGTGCAGTGCAGCACGGCGTGCCGCTGATGGTGACCGGCTACGTGCCCGAGCCTGCCGGGCTGCTCGCGACGCTCGGCGAGGCGGGCGCGTACGTCGCGGGCGATGACTGGGCGGCCGTCGGGCGGCGGGTGCTGCGGGGACCCGCGGGCGACGTGGACGGCCCCGCCTGGGAGCGGCTCGCGGCCTGGTTGCAGGGGATGCCGCCCTGCCCCACGCGCACGGCAGATCAGCCGGCGCGCATCGCGCACCTGTGGTCGATCTTCGAGCGCAGCGGCGCGCGCGGTCTGCTCATCCACACGGTGAAGTTCTGCGAGCCCGAGCTCTTCGACGTGCCGGCGATCCGAAGGCATTTTGCAGCGCACAACGTGCCGGTGCTCCACGTCGAGAGCGAGCTGGAGGCTGTCCTCTCGGGACAGACGACAACCAGGCTGGAGGCCTTCGTCGAGACGCTGACTCGCAGGAAGGAGGCGTCATGAAGCCCGACCCGAGCGCTGTCGGACGCCGCGCGCGCTATGAGGTGGCCAAGCGAGTTGGCTCGCCGTTGCTCGATGCGGCATCCTTGTTGCGGCGCACAACGCGAAAGAAGAAGCCGCCACATCCGGGTCCCTTCGGCCCCCCGCTCGCGTGCACTGGGGCGCTCAAGGACCTCATGACGCGGCACTATTTCGAGGGCCGCTACGCCGACGGCGCGGTGCCGGTGGCCTGGGTGACGAGCGGCTTCCCGGTAGAGGTGCTGCGCGCGCTCGGCTATCACACGGTCTATCCCGAGAACCACGCGGCGCTGCTGAGCGTGTCGCGCCTGGTGCCCGAGCTCTCCGGGCCGCTCGAAGCCGAGGGCTACGCGCGCGATCTCTGCGGCTACGCGCGCGCGGACATCGGCTCGGTGGCGAGCGGCAAGACCCCCGTGGGGCGCCTGCCGAAGCCCGATCTGCTCGCCTGCTGCACGAACATCTGCCAGACCGTGCTCTACTGGTATCGCGACCTGGCCGCGCGCTTTCGCGTTCCGCTCGTGCTCATCGACACGCCCTTCGTCTACGGCGCGCCGCAGCCGCACCACCTCGCGTACGTGCGTGACCAACTCGGCGAGGTCATCGACGTGGCGGAGCGCGTGGCGAAGCGTCGCCTCGACTGGGGCCACCTGCGCGAGGTGGTGAAGACCGCGCGCGAGGGCACCGAGCTCTGGGGCGAGTGCCTGCGCGCCGGTACGCACACGCCATCGCCGTGGACCGGCTTCGACAGCTTCTTCCACCTCGCGCCCATCGTGACACTGCGCGGGTCGGAGGCCTGCAACGCGTACTACCGCACGCTGCGCGACGAGCTGCGCCACCGCGTGAAGGCGGGCATCGGCGGGCTAGTGGAAGAGCGATACCGCCTGATGTGGGACAACCTGCCGGTGTGGTTCAACGTGCGCGAGATGAGCACGCTGCTCGCCGAGGGCGGCTTCAACTTCGTGTGCACGACCTACACGAACGCGTGGTACGAGGCCGGCCGGCGCGTGGAGGCCGACGATCTCATGGGCAGCGCGGCGCTCGCCTACACGCGTATCCTGCTCAACGAGGATCTGCCGTCGAAGCTCGCGCTGATGAAGCGTCTCGCGACGGACTACGACGTCCAGGGCGCCGTGCTGCACAGCGACCGGTCCTGCAAGCCCTACTCGATCGGCCAGATCGACCTCAAGGAGCGCCTGCAACGCGACAGCGGCATCCGCGTCCTGCTGCTCGAGGCCTGCCACGCCGATCCGCGCGCATGGGCCAAGGAACAGGCCGAGGCGCGCCTGCACGCGTTCATGGAGACGTTCGGATGAGCGAGGTCGCGGCCGTAGGCGTCGATGTCGGCAGCACGACGTTCAAGGCCGTCGTCCTCGGCGCGGGCGGCGCGCTGCTCGGGAGCCGCGTGGAGCCCATGCACCCGCGAATCGAGCCGCAGGCGGAGCGTGTCCTTGCCGCGTTGCGCGACGAGTTTGCTGCACCGCACAACACGCCCGTCGGCGCGACCGGCTACGGCCGCAGACGCGTGCCCGGCGCGACACGCGTCGTCACCGAGATCACGTGCCACGCGCGCGGGGCCTTTCACCGTTTGGGCCGCGCCGGCACGCTCGTCGACATCGGCGGACAGGACACGAAGG
>Ga0172369_10007172_pt1 | contig 13023 bp, 10 predicted proteins | sample LakKiv25m_FD_114539 | JGI IMG/M metagenome (GOLD analysis project Ga0172369, IMG submission 114539) | Freshwater microbial communities from Kabuno Bay, South-Kivu, Congo - kab_022012_11.25m | ecosystem: Environmental > Aquatic > Freshwater > Lake | place: Democratic Republic of the Congo... | reverse complement strand
TTTGATCAAGATACTGGCGACCGCGGGGATCCCCGCCGCCTGCGTTCTGCACGGCTATGTCGGCTTCCTGTTTGGTTCGATCAAGGCAAATCCCTGGTGGTCCACGCCACTCATGCCCGTGATCTTTCTGATGTCAGCGATCGTTTCCGGGATCGCCCTGCTCACGGTCTTTTATGTCACGGTTTCGAAGCTGCGCGGCAAGGAGATCGACCATGTGTGCGTCCAGACCCTTGCTCGCTGGCTACTCGGATTCCTGATCATCGACCTCGCGATGGAAGGCCTCGAGCTCCTGAGCATGGTCTACGAATCCGAAGACACCTGGCCGGTGATCTCGCGACTCATCACCGATCGCCTGCTCGTCAGCTTTGTCGGTATCCAGATCTTGCTCGGTTCGTTCCTGCCGCTTGGCATCCTGCTTGTGCTCGCCATTCCAGGACCGGTTCCGGGGAGGGGTTGGCTCTACACATTCCGGGATGCTACGGCGACGAGGTTGACCACCCTTGCCGCGGGCCTGGTGATGATCGGCATCTTCGCGATGCGCTGGAACGTGGTTGTGGGCGGGCAGCTCATCTCCAAGAGCCTGCGAGGAATGCTCTCCTACACGCCTCCGCTCGGCGGTCGCGAGGGAGTGCTTGCGGCATTCCTCTTCTTCGCGCTTCCCTTCTACATCTTCTGGGTCCTCACCAAGTTCATCCGGCCGTGGGACCGGCCCGTGCCAGAGCACGAACATGAAGGCCCATCGCCGGAACTGCAGCCAGGGCGGGCCGAGCCGGTTCCTGGCGTCGGCCGAGCGACTGGCTTCGGAATCGTCACGGCCGCGGTCGATCCGGAGCGGCCCTCATGACGCGCTCCCGCGAGGTCCGCAAGATCGCAGTGCTGGTTGTCGCCGCTGCGACAGTGCTTGCTTTTGGCACGACTGTCGTCTTCGGCAGGGACAAGGCGGTCGACAAGACGACGCACAACGTGGCTGCGCCAGGGGTTTCCCCGTGCACCATGTGCCACATCCCTCGTGACCCGGCAGGCGAGGTCCTGTGGGCGCAACCCACTAACAGCACCGGCACCTTCGCAGGCATCCGGCCACTCTGTTTCAGCTGCCACGATGGGACAGTGACGGCAGTAGGAGCCTACGTCTTCGATCCCACCACTCCCACCCACCTGAGCAATCCCGCCGTCCGCGGCGAAGACTGCGATCGCTGCCACGACCCACACGAGACCGGTTTCGGAAAGTTCCTCAAATACGGCCGCGGCGCCAACATCTGCCAGAACTGCCACACGAGGGCCGGCCCATCAGACCACCCCGTGAATGTGAACGCGACCGCGCGCGGCATCGTTCCCAAGGACGAAACGTTCGACCCCTACAGGGGTGACTTCAGCGGAACGCGCCTCTGGAACATCGAGGGCACCGGCGCTGGCGACTACGTTAAGTGCATGACCTGCCATGCACCGCATGGCGGGGCGGCGGGTACTGCCCTGAGCAGTATCGCGTTCACCGAATCAGGACATCAATCGTTTCTCCCGCTGTGCGTGAACTGTCACTACAAGTGGGGCGATACGGCCGCAAGTGGTATTGCCAGATGAGCATCCCCTCCGTTCGCGACCTCTATCGGGGACCGTATGACGTCAATCGCCGCACCATTCAGCGGCTCGTGGTCGCGGCTGCGCTTGTCGCGACGCTAGGCGCGGTGGCAGGCGTGCTCTTCCTCCCCGGCCACGCGACCGAACCCGAGGAGGGCGTCCTTGCCCGGGGCCTCTCCCACCTGGTGTTCCCGGCGGCCGTCGTCGGGACCGTGCCCGCACCGGTCGATGGCCCGTTCCGCTTGCCCGCGGCTGCGGTGACGGTCGGAAGCGCGACGTTTGTACTCGACACAGGGGACGCTCGGCTCCAGAAGCTCGACTCAACGGGCAAGGTGACAGCAACCTTCGACGCAAACAGCGACCCCCGGCTCGTGTTCAAGCAGCCGATGGCGATGGTCACCGACGGCAGCAAGCTCTACATCGCGAATTCGCTCGCCTCTGAGATCCTGGTCGTGGACACCGGCACCGGCCGCCTCATCAATTCGATCCGTCTGCAACCGCTCAACGCTGGCGAAAAGATCCCACGCCCGATCGGAGTCGCGCTCCTGCCGAACGGTGGGCTGGCGGTTTCAGACGCAGACAACCACCGTGTCCTCATCCTCGACGAAGGCGGCCGCGTCGCTCGCGCGATCGGCACCGGTGCTCGGGCCAGCGGCAAAGAAGGGTTCAACGTGCCTGCCGCCCTCGCCACCGACCAGGCCGGCAACCTCTACGTCGTCGACACCCTGAACAGCCGCGTCGCAGAATTCGGTCCGGACGGCACCTACCTGGCGCAGTTCGGCACGCCGGGCGTGACGGCCGGCACGCTCGCCCGGCCCAAGGATGCTGCGGGACGCGTCTTCGTGAGCGACGCATTCTCCGTGGCGGTGGAAGTGTTCAACCCCGACGGCAGCTACGTCGGCCTCATCGGACGGGCTGACGCCAAAGACCCGGCCTCGGCGTCGCTCTTCCGGTCACCAGCTGCGCTCTCGCTCGTGGGCGATCGCTTGCTGGTGACCGACCGCATCGCCGGCCTGATTACCTTCCGGCTTAGCGACCCGGCTCACCCGGATGCCAACCTCGCTGGCGGCGCGCACTGAAGAAGCACCGGTAGCGCAATAGACCCTGTCCCGCTCGGTCGATCGCTAGGGTGGGGCTATCTGCGCGCTGCCTTCGGTCTTGGTTACCAGCAAGCGACCCCACATGCGCCATATTCTCGCGCACGGACACACGATCCCCGTGGATCTTCGATCCACCCGCCAGGCGTGCATCCTGTGCCCTTCGCAGCCGCGGCCTTCCGAACCCGAAACGATTCGATAGCCCTCCACGGCGCGGCGAGCGCTATCCGTGGACCAGGGCCGGCCGAAAAAGCCAGCTTCCGCCGACGGTCCCCTTGAGGATCGGGCGAGCAAGCCGGCGCGAGGCGCATCCATAGGCATCAGTGCCGGGTCCAGCGGCTGTCGGCCTACTTCTTGGCCGCCGCCGTCGTGCCGCTTGCGGCTGCGGTGCCGTTCGGGTGGCATCGCGCGCAGAACGGCTTCTGGTGGCAGTACGCGCACGCCGATTCCCCGGTATTGCGGATGATGGCCGCGTGGTTGAACAGCATCGCATCGTGCTTGACGAGCGTGGCGCCTGACTCGTGGCAGTTCGAGCAGTAGCTGCGCGCGTGGCACCCCCCACACGTCTGGCCGGCCGGATCGGCCGACGTCGCGACCATCTTGTGATCGAACACCCAGAGCCGGCTCTTGTGGCTCGTTGGCGGAGAACCGATGGGAAGGCTTGTCGCCTGTCCCGCGCTCGGGAACGAATGGCATGTCGAACAGGCGGATGGAATCGCTTCGCCGGTTAGCCGTCCATCGACGATCTTGTAGTGCCCGCCGTCATGGCACCGGAAACACCCTGCGGAAGCCGTGTGCCCAAGAAAGTTCGGAAATGCCTCCGCTGCGACAGACATCTCCGGATGGGTCGATGTCTTGTAGATCTCCCACAGCGTCTGAAATGTCTTCGCGAACTTCTCCGGGTCGGCGAGCGAGAAGTTCGGATACTGGCCGTGGTAGAAGGATTGCAGCCTCCTGATCGCCGCCAGGGCCTCCTCCGGATTCGCGTACGATCCGGTAACGACTTCGAGACCCCGCTTCTTGATGAACGGCATGCTCTGGTCGATCCGGCGGTCGGTAATCGCGTCGTCGATTGCACGCGACGGCAGGGGAAAGTCATGGCCGACCCGATTGTGGCAGTCATAGCAGTTCATCCGGGCAACCTTGCCGTTCGCCTTCAATTCGACGGCACGCTGACCGGCCTGTTCCGAGATTTCTACTGCACTCTTCGCGATGTACTGCTCAGTCGTACCGTTTGGCCGCTCCACGCCGATCCACTGGATCTCGCTTGCCGTGAAGGGTTCAGCGTGGCTCTCGGCCTTGTCCTTTTCGACACTTTCTCCGGTGCCAACGTATTCGACTTTCGAGAGCACATGCCAGTGGATTCCCCTGGTCTCCTGCTCCGCTGAATCCGACAAGCGGAGGACCAGCGCCACCTGTTCGCCGGTGTTCTTCTCGTCTTCTGCATAGTGCGATCGCACGAGCAGCCGGTTGCTGCGCTCACGCCCCGGGTTGTGGCACCGCCCACAGGTCTCGTCGGGCGGCGGCATCGCATCGGCCGCTTCCGGGATTGGCCTCGCATAGTCGCCAGCGATGAGTGCGAGCATCTGCCGCATGCCACCGATCTTCGCCCTGGCAAGTCCAACGATGCCCTTGCCGACGTGGCACTCGGCGCATTCCACGTCGGCGTGCGTGGAAAGCTCATGGGCTTCAAGCTCGGGCGTCATCGTGTGACACCGTCCACAGAAGCTCGCGGTCTCCATCCAGGTGAGCGACTCGACACCGGCCACCGTGACACCAACGGCAGTTGTTCCCGCCACGATGGCGAGGACCAGCGGGCGGCTGGTAACCGGGCGCGCGATCCGGACGAATGGAAACAGGATGAGAGCAACGGCGCGGCGCAACCAGCTCACCTCTCGCCCTCCCGGCCGCCGCCGCGCACACGCGAAAACCGAGCCGTCGCCCTCCGATCCCGTCGCACCGGCTACTTCCCACCGGCCGGGGCGAGCAGGCTCTTCACCTTCTGTTCCATGGACTTCTTCGACATTCCCCCGATGCGCATCTCACGCAACACGCCATCGCGGTCAATGAAGTAGTGCGTCGGAATCCCGGCGATGCGATACGTCGCCGCCACCTCTGTGGACAAATCGAGCCCGATCGGAAAGGTCAAACTGGTGCGCTTCACGTAGCCACTCAACGCGCTGGGGTCCTCTCCGATGTCAACCGCAAGCACAACGAGATCGCTGTCCTGGTTGGCCGCGTAGATCGCCTGGATGTCCGGATTTTCCGCCCGGCACGGCGGGCACCAACTCGCCCAGAAGACAATCCACACAGGCTTGCCCTTGAAGTCGCTCAGCTTGTAGCTCGAACCATCCAGGCCCGGAACAATGAAATCCGGAGCCGGTTGCCCAACCTTCGGCGCAGAACCGGTGGGCGCCGCCGTGATATCGACGGACTGGCTCGCGGCAGCATCTCCGGGCCGTTCGACGTACCAGACTACTCCCGCGATCACCACGCCGACCACGAGGGTCATCACGATGTTCTGGAGCGACCAGAGGCGAGGGGCCGGCGCGGTCGTTTGCTGAGATTCGGACTCGGGCTCCATGGCTTCCTCCTATGGGGAAGGCGAAGGGTGTACAGGCACCGAACGGCTTCCCGAGCCAAGGTACGAGAACGTTGCGGTCTCAGCCCGCATAGCTGTGCAGGCCTCCGAAGAACAGGTTGCCGAAGAAAGTCATCAGAATCGCGGCAAACCCGATCAACAGCAAGTACGCGCTGCGATCGCCCCGCCAACCGCGAATCACACGCGCATGCAGGTAGCCGCCATAAATGAGCCAGGTGACGAGCGAGGCCGTCTCCTTCGGATCCCATGACCAGTAGGTGCCCCACGCGATCTCGGCCCACAGCGCGCCGAGAATGATGGTCAGCGCAAGAAGAGGAAAGCCCACCAGGACCGCGCGGTAGCCCATCTCCTCGAGCCGCGGCTGCGTCGGCAGCCAGCCAATCGAGTCGTTTCGCTGGGCGAGATAGAGAACCGCCGCCGCAAACCCCACCGCGAACGCCCCGTAGGATACGATCGCCACCGCAACGTGGACCGTCAGAAGCAGGTCGTTTTGAAGCGCGGGAACCAGCGGCGTGATATCGCGGGGGACCGTGGTTGCGTAAATGAGCAGACCAAGCGCAACCGGCAGGACGAGCAGCGCCAGCGTGCGCATCTTGTAGCGAAACTCAAAGTAGAGGAACATCGCGACCGCGCCCCAGGCGAACGCGGTTGAGAACTCGTACATGTTCGCAAAAGGGCCGTGGCCGGTCGCAATCGCCCGGCTTGCGAGCGACAACGTCAGGAAGACGAACGTGTTGACGGTGAGGATGGTCGCAAAGCGCCCCGCCGCCGTCTGAAACCCGGTCGGACCGGCAACCGAGAGCGTGCCACCGCCGGCCAGGCCCAACTGCATGTTCCTATTGCCGATCACGTTGAAGAAGTAGAGGCCAACTCCCACGGCGAGCGCGACGAGAGCGACCGTAAAGGCGAATTGCGATAGTTCAGACAACGTCCATTCCTTTCCGCGAACCGTCGGTGATGTTAGGGTCCGCCAGGGCTTTGGTCAGCTTTCCGCGGAGCTTCGCGAATTCGCTTTCCAGTGAGAAGTCTCGCTGTGACGGGATTGCGAGGTGCACGCGGGTGGTTCCATCGGCACCGGTCACGCAGAGCGCCCACATTCGCGCTGGTCTGAAGTAGAAGAGGGCCACCATGCCGAGGATCATCACGACGCTTGCCGCCCAGATGATGTTCACACCCGGGTCCTTTACCACCTGCATCCCGGTGAAGCGGCTTTCACGCTCGAAAGTGAAGGAAAGCCCTCCGAGATCGGCGGGGGTGCCCTGCGCAAGATTCTGCGGCGCGCCCACGCGCGACTCCTGCCGGTAGAGCTCGATCCGCATCTCGCCTGCCCGGACCAGGGGGTCGTCCTCGCCTGATCGGGGGCCAATGACATAGGCAACCAGGCCCTGTTGGGGAAGGTTGAAGCTGCCCACCGGCCTGCTGCCGTCACGCGTCTGGTAGGGAAGCGGCACACTCTCATTGAAGACTACGCTTCCGTTCTTGTCCTGGACCTTCATCACCGCCGTCTGTCCGTAGAAGGCCTGGTGGAAAGCGATGCCCTGGTAACGCATAGGCGAGTTGACCCGAATCGTTCCCTGCTTCACCTGTTTGCCGTTGTCGAACAGCGCAACCTCACTCTTGTAGTCCTTCGGAGCGCCATCGATGTAGTACTCGTCCGCAAAGTGATCGACCCGGATGGAAACATCGGTGCCTGGCACCGTACGCGTCATCCCCTCAGCAACGATGAATTCGTTGTCCTTGAACCCCCACACTCCACCCGCCACGGCCCCAGCAAGGATCATGACCAGGGCGAGGTGAGTGAGAAAGGTTCCAAAGCGGCTGAACCGATTCCGGTCGCCGAAGAGAGCCACGGAGGTCTCGTTGGCCTCCAACTTGACGTGGTATCGCGATCCCCGGAGCGTCTTCTGCACGCGCTCGGCGGCCAGGCTCGCTGTTAGCGCCGTGTCGAACGCCGCGTTGTATCGCGAATGGGCAAAGAATCCCTCCGTCATTCGGATGCGCGTGTGGAATGCCGTATTCCAGATACTGCGCCAACGGTTCATCGTGCAGATGACGATGTTGACGACCAGCAATCCAATGATGGCCCGGAAGATCAACGAGTGGAACACGTTGAACAGCTGCAGCCGTTCCATGATGTCGGTCCAGCCGCCGTACCGGCCCTCGGCTCGTGTTAGCCACTGATCATATGCAAATCGGTCCGCCAGGATTCCTGGAGGCACCTGGTCAATGAGCGTACCGGCAAGCGTGGATAGCGCGAGCCAGAGGATGAGCAGCAACGCAAGCTTGATGGAGGTGAACAGGCGCCAGATGCGGCCCATCACCTGAACCTCCCAGATGCCCGGCTTCTTCTTCGCGCCAGACAGGGAGCCGTAGCGGGCCGCAGCGGTACTCGTCTTGCCTTCCGTCTTCAGCACCACAGGCTCCTCCATTGAGCTCACGCCCCGCCCTGGGCAGACAATACGTTGTGATTCAAACCGACATGACCGGCGAGACGGTCCGACGGAGCCTCGAACGCGTCCCAATCCACGGAGGCTGTGCCGGTGCAGGCATTCTCAACGTTCAGCGCCGGTGCTCCTTCTTCTCATATCGCTGCGCTAGGGCGTCGCCAGCAGGGTGTCCATGTGCGCTTTGACAACCGAAGCGAGCTCGGAATTCGGCGCCAGCTCCAACACCCGCTGCCATTCCTTCTTCGCTGAAACCACATCCCTCGGTTCGGCGTTCGCAAACAGGAAACCCATATTGTAGTGCAGCTGCACGTCGTCCGGCGCAACCGCCAAACCGGCCTCCCATGCCGTCTTCGCTTCCGCGCTCTTGCCAAGGTTGAAGTACGACGTTCCAAGATCAGTTTGCACATGCACGTTCTTGGGGTCGATCGTAAGCAGCTTGGTCTCCCACTCCAGCGCTTCCTGGAATCGATTGGCAAGGAAATACGACTCGCCAAGTTCGAAGAGCGCATCGACGTTCTGCGGATCCTTCAGAATGATCTGTCGCAGTTCCGCCACCCGCTTCTCATCCACCGGGACAACGTCCGACTGCTGCTGTTCGGCTTGCTGTGCGGGCGCGCTCGAATCGCCGCCACCACCACCACGTCCGTACATGTAGACGCCGAACACCAGCGCCGCAATCGCCACGAATACGAAGACAGGTCGGGGAATCGAACTGAATCCCAGGGACCGAGCGCCGCCGTGCCGGGGTACGTTCGTCTTCTCAGCGTGACCCCGAGGCGGCCGCTTCACTGCCACAGCCTGCGAACTTGCCGAAGCCGCAGCGGCAACCACGTTCGTGCGCTCCGCCTGCCTCGCTTCGCGGTCCGGATCAAGCAGTTCCGCGAGCGCTTCGTCGATGAGGGTAGCATGGCCCTGCGCCCAGTCCCTGAGCCCCTCGGGAATGTCTGGAGACGAGAGGAACTCGGTGAGATCCTGGCACCGCTTCTCGACCTCATCGTTGGTCGCGTCCCCGCCGAGGCCGATCAGGGCAGAGTAGTTCAACATCAGTTCCGTCATCCCTTCCCCGAGTGCTTCTAGCGTTGACCGGCTCGCTTTCCGAGTACATCCGCCCGGGTTCACATCTTGGTTACACCTCCCCGGGGCCGCCAGCGCAGCCCACCTGCTGCCGCCAGGGCGGGGGTACATGCCAATGGGCACAAGGGAGTCGCGCACCGGCAATCCGCTGTGCTTTCTCGCCACGTGGCGGGCCTGTGCGGACGGTCTGGACCGGTAAAGCGGCGAGTGAATCCTAACCCCGGACGAGGGCCCGTTGGTCCGTTGTTTCCTGCAGCGGTACATCCAGGACGCTCAGCGGGCGCCCCTTGCTGCGTCAAAACCCGCATAGAACTGGCCGAGGGGTTCCCCGAACTCGGCCACAAAAGCCCCGTCAAACGACGCACCGGCGCCCATCGCCTTCCACACTCCAAGAAACGGCGCGAGGCCAGACCGCCCAACCAGACGATCGGCCGCCAGGAAGCCGAGGGTGTACTGAGGGCGACCACCCCAGGCAACGCTGCCCCGCCCGTAGCTCTCAAGGTCCCTCAACGTCTGGGCCAACGCCTGCGCCCGCCCTTCGTAGTCAGCGCGGTAACTCTCGATGGTCGAGTAACCCCGTGACGCCACAACGCGCGCAGCGACGTACTCCGCGGCCCCCTCGACCAACCAGATGGGCCCGGGAATGGCGTCCCCCCCTTTCGCTCCGAGACCGTACTCAAACGTGTGGAACACCTCGTGCGCGACAATGAAGTCGCGTTCCGCGCGGTCGAGACCATTCCAGCGATCGTTCGTGTAAAGGAAGATGTCGAGGCCCGACGTGATCGCCCCTCCAGACGCGAACCACTGATCGAGCAGCTTCCGGTCGCGATCCGGTACCGGCCCACCCCTCCCATAGAGCTGGAGCAGCATGTCACGGTCGGCACTCGCCGCAACGCGTAGAGCCGGCAACTCAACGCCTGCTTCAGCGCGAAGCCACGACCGGGTCGCCTCCACGACCCCACGGATCTCGTCCTGGCGCGCAACCGAAACGTCGGCGCCGAACGTATACGCAGGAACCGAGCGCGGCTCGGCCGCCTCGACGGCTCCACCGCCCGCTGCAATCCGCACGCTTCCCGTCACGGCCACACACGTGAGCGCCGCGACCAGGATTATCACCAGGCGTGATGAGGCGTTCACGATAGCTCCTCACCGAAGCAACGGTCTTATCGGCCTGTTGCGAGCCTTCGAATCACTTCCCCGAGCGGGGTGGCGCACAAGTACGTGGGCTGCCGCTCCGGGCGCGTGTTTCACGACGGTTGTCGGAACGTCCCGGGTGTCTGCCCGGGGAGACCTGCGTGGCCGCCCGGTAGAAACAAGGGAAACGCTTCCGTCAGGCAGCCAGGCGCGGTACTGCACCCACGTCCGCCGGCGCCGGGGGGCTAACGCAAACCTGCGTCTTCCATCAGAATGCCAACAGTCGGAACATGGACGGCTGCGGTCGAGTACCGCGGACCGCCACTGGAGGATGAGAATGACGCTTACCAGGGATCAGCTCAAGACGCTCTACACGAACCTGAGCCGTTCACGCCGCATGGACGAAGTCATGGTTCAGGGACTGGCCGATGGCAAGGCCGTCTCGTTCTTCCACAGCGGGCAGGGAGAGGAGGCGGTCGGAGTCGGGGGCTGCACATTCCTTCGGCCCGACGACTTCGTCTACTCCCACCACCGCGGCCACGGACTTTCGCACATCATCTCCAAGGGCGGTTCCCCCGCTGCATTTATTGCCGAGCATTATGGAAAGGCCACCGGCGCCTGCAACGGCCTCGGCGCCATCCACTTCGTCGACCCCAGCCTCGGCTTCTTCGGCTTCTCAGGGACGATCGGCTCGGCGTTCCCGGTCACTCTCGGGTGGGCCCTCGCCGCCAAGAAGAACGGTCGCCAACAGGTGGCCGTCTGCTTCTTTGGTGATGGCGCCTCCAACCGGGGCACCCTCCACGAAGCGATGAACATGGCATCGGTCATGAAGCTCCCCGTGGTCTGGGTCTGTCACAACAACCTCTACGCCCAGTTCATGCCCCTCGCCGACGCCTTCCCCAACGAGGACATAGCCAGCTTCGGCGTTCCCTACTGCATGCCGACAACGATCGTCGACGGCCAGGACGTCGTCGCGGTGCACGAAGCCGTCCAGGCGGCGGTCGCACGCGCTCGCGCCGGCGAAGGTCCGTCAATTGTTGAGTGCAAGACCTACCGCTTCCGGGCGCACGCGGAAGGTGCACCGGACGTCTCGCACTACCAGCTCCGGCCCCCGGAAGAGGTCGCGGCCTGGAGGAAGCGTGATCCGCTTCTCCTTTTCCGGCAACGCCTCCTTGAGGACGAAATCCTTTCGGAAACCGAGATCGAGCGCATCGACGCCGAAGCAGCGGCAGAGATGGAAGCAGCGGAGAAGTTCGCCATGGAGAGCCCTTCACCGGTGCCGGCCATCTTCGAAACCGCGCTCTTCAGCGAATAGAGAACTGAGGCAAAACGTGAGAGAGATCCCCTACCGCATCGCAATGAACGAGGCCCTGGTTGAGGAACTGGCGCGCGACGAGCGCGTATTTGTCATCGGCGAAGACGTTCAGGCCGGGACCTTCGGCGTCACCTCCCAGCTCGTACAGCGATTCGGCCCCGATCGAGTCATGGACACCCCCCTGAGCGAGACCGCCGTGGCTGGTTCGGCCTTTGGTGCCGCCATGGCCGGGTACCGGCCCGTTGCAGACTTCATGTTTGCCGATTTCATCTTCATCGCCGGCAACGAAATCCTCATCAACACCGCCAAGTGGCGCTTCGCGCACGGCGGCAAGGTTTCGCTGCCGCTGGTGTTCATGGCCGCCATGGGCGGCGGCGCCAGGAACGGCCCCGAGCATTCCCAGTCACCGGAAGCTGTGATCATGCACACACCCGGCCTGAAGCTCGCCATCCCGTCGACACCGTTTGACGCGAAGGGCCTCCTCAAGTCAGCCATCCGCGATAACAACCCGGTCGTCTTCTTCTACCACAAGCGGCTGCTGGGATTCCGCGGGCCCGTGCCGGAGCTGGACGAGGACTGCGTCGTTCCCTTCGGCGTGGCGGACATCAAGCGCCCCGGCGACGACGTGACCGTGGTCGCCACCGGTTTGATGGTTCACCACGCTCTTCGCGTCGCCGGTGAACTCGATGGACGCGCGAGCATTGAGGTCATTGACCCCCGGACTCTGGAGCCACTCGACATCGACACGATCGTGAAATCGGTCCGGAAGACAGGCCGCCTCGTAGTCATGGACGAGGACACGACGCGGTGCGGCGTCGGTGCCGAGATCATCACGCAGGTGATCGAGAACGCATTCGACGCGCTGGACGCGCCGCCGCAACGCGTGGGAGCCGCGAACCTGCCCATCCCCGGCGGCTACATCGAGCAAGAGGTGCTCCCCCAGCCTGCCAACCTGCTCGCCGCCATCGAGGCGGTGGTCGGAAAGTCGTTGAAGGTCTAGGCAGCGATGGCTTCCTACGTTGCAATACCAAAGCTCGGCATGGCGATGACCGAGGCCACCGTTGTTCAATGGCAGGTTGACGAGGGCGCCCAGGTCGATCGCGGTGACGTGGTGGTGACGATCGAAACCGACAAGACCAACTGGGACGTCGAGGCCAGCGCACCAGGCTGGCTTCACGTGCTCGTCGCTCCTGAAGAGACGGTTCCGGTTGGTCGCGTCATCGGTCTCCTTGCCGAGACGAAGGCCGAGCTCTTCACCCTCCAGCAGGAGCCAGCCAGGGAGATCATGACCACCGCACCCGAGCCGGCAGCCGAAGAGCCGGCTGCCGCGTCGCCAGCTGCGCCAGACTCCGTGCCCCAGCGCGCCCGCCGCAAGGACATTCGCATTTCACCTGCCGCCCGGAAGATCGCCGAAGAACACGGTCTCGACCTCGAGACCGTTTCGCCCACCGGACCGGATGGCCGCATCGTTCGCGAGGACGTTGAACGCGCCCTGGCCGCCCGCACCGCCGAGCCGGGCCACCCAGGCGCCACCGTGCCCGCCACTGCCGCAGAAGTCCGCGACGGCAAGCACGTGGCGGCGACGATCCCGTTCAAGGGCATGCGCCGCTCGATCGCCGAGCACATGCACCGCAGCCTTTCAGTGGCCGCCCAGCTGACCTACATCGGTGAGGCCGACATGTCCGAAGTGGTTGCTCTGCGCGCCCAGCTGCTCGCCCACGAACCTGAAGTCGGCGCTCACATCACCTACAACGACATCCTCGTAGTCGCCGCTGCCCG